>Ga0209121_10004520_pt1 | contig 12975 bp, 5 predicted proteins | sample Cruoilmetagenom3_FD_187292 | JGI IMG/M metagenome (GOLD analysis project Ga0209121, IMG submission 187292) | Oil polluted marine microbial communities from Coal Oil Point, Santa Barbara, California, USA - Sample 3 (SPAdes) (version 2) | ecosystem: Environmental > Aquatic > Marine > Oil seeps ... | reverse complement strand
GGATACGATGCGTCTCAAACCGCCGGACATCCTGCTTACAAACTACAAGATGCTGGACTACCTTCTTGTGAGGCCGAAGGATTTCCCGCTCTGGAAACACAACGGACCGGAGACTCTGCGCTTCCTGGTCGTGGATGAGCTGCATACTTTCGATGGCGCACAGGGAACTGATCTGGCCTGCCTCCTGCGTCGTCTCAAGGCAAGGCTCCGTACACCACGGGAGTTTGTCTGCTGTGTTGGAACTTCGGCAACCTTAGGGGGTGAAGCTGAACAAGACAGCCTTCTGGATTATGCCGAACGAGTATTCGGCGAGTCCTTTGGGGAGAATGCGGTTATCAATGAGCTGCGGCTCAGCGCCGGGGAGTTCCTGGAGCACAGTCTTATTTCACGAGTCGATATAATACCCGAAGTCAAAAAGAGCACGCTCAATTCCGAATCATACGATGGGTACAGAGAATATATTAGAGCACAGCACAAACTGTGGTTCGGTGAAGACATCTCTGAAGAAGATTTTGAAAAGGATGAATGGCGCGTTGAACTCTGCGAAAAGCTTCGAAGCCATCTTTTTTTTCAGAACCTCCTCAAGGTGCTTGGCGGACGTATTTGTGGCTGTGATGATATTCTCACTGAGCTGGGAAAGGTAACCCCGGAATTTCAGGATGCTGATGAAGTCTACAAAACAAATCTTCTGAACAGCCTGCTGGCACTCATATCAGAGGCACGCCTATGGAAAGACAAAAACAAAAATTCTACAGAACCTTTCTTGCATGTCCGCTTGCAATACTGGCTGAGGGAATTGCGCCGGATGGTGGGGGAGGTATCCCCAAAACCACGCCTGCGATTTGCGGATGACCTTAACGAAGAACAACTGCAGGTTCACTTGCCTGTGGTGCATTGTCGCGAGTGTGGAAGTGTTGGGTGGACTGGCCTGAAACGAGAGAATGATTCTGCGGTACTCACAGATTTGCAGTCCTTTTACATCGGGTTTTTCAGCGATGATCCCAAGGTGGTGTTTCTCTTTCCAGAGGAGGGGGATCTTCATAAACTGGGATTGGACGGCAATCATTATCATTTGTGCCCTTCCTGTCTGCATCTCACATCACAGGCTAAACCTGAAAATTGTCCCAATTGCAACCATAAGGATCTTATCCGTGTCTTTGTTCCAAATACGCGTGTGCGTCGCAAAAATAGAATGATCGGTTTGCATAATTGTCCGTTTTGCGGAGGGGTCAACAGCCTTACCCTCATAGGTTCCAGAGCGGCAAGCCTGACCAGCGTAGCGATCTCACAGCTTTTTTCATCAAGCTTCAACGACGACAAAAAGCTGCTTACCTTTTCGGATTCTGTCCAGGATGCTGCACACAGGGCCGGATTCTTTGCCGGGCGTACATATCGATTTAATTTTCGAACCGCTCTTCAAAAGTTTGTGTTTGATGAAGGTAAAGGTCAAACGCTGGCTGAGCTGCCCGATGGATTTATCCGTTACTGGTCCGACCGTATGGATAAAAACACCTACGTCGCCACCTTTTTAGCGCCCAACATGGCATGGTTCCATGACTACGGCTATCTGGAAAAAAATGGCCATTTGCCGGAAGATTCCACCTTACGCACTTATGTGGACAGGCGCATAGCATGGGAAATATACGGCGAGTATGGCTTCAGCGCTCGCATCGGCCGTACGCTGGAAAAGACGGGTTCGTCCGTGGCACATATCGATACGAAACGTCTTGATAAAGTAATAGCCATGCTTCTTGAGATACTGCGAAACGAGATAGGGGGAATGCGTGGTCTTGATGAGATGATTCTCCGGCGCTTTCTCGCAGGTCTCTTTGTTCATCTAAAGAACAAAGGTGCCATTCTGCACCCGGTGCTAAAGGGCTATATTGAGAGCGGGGGAAACACTTACAGAATCACTCAAAAACACATCAAATGGATGCCGAATTTTGGTCCCAGCACTCGGACGCCGGTGTTTCTGACAACAAAAAGTGACACACGTTTTGATAAGCTATTAAGCAGATCAGCAAACCGTCGGACATGGTATCAATCCTGGGCAGATAAGTGTTTTACTCAGATCAATCCTCTTATCAGCACTGTTACTGACAGGTTGTATGAACTTGTTTTAAAGACTTTGGTGGATAAAGGGCTGTTCGAAGAAAGACAGATCAGGAATGATCGGGTGTGGGGAATAAAGCCGGAGGCTTTGCGGGTCAGCGATCAGGTAATCCAGTTTCAATGCCGGCGTTGCAACCACAACGTTTCAGTATCCGCTCCTGAACGAGATATCTGGGACGGCACACCCTGTCTGCGCTTTCACTGTAGCGGCATTTATGAGGAGCAGGAGGCGCGTGCTGATTACTACGGCAAGCTATACGCAACAGGCGACGTAAAACGGATCTTTGCCAGAGAACACACGGGACTACTGGCACGTGAAGACCGGGAAGAACTGGAAAAACGATTCAAATCCGGTGACGGAGAAAACCGGAATCCCTGTCATCCAAACCTCCTTTCCTGCACGCCGACCCTGGAACTGGGAATTGATATCGGTGATCTTTCGTCGCTTGTGCTCTGTTCGGTTCCACCGGCGCAGGCCAATTACCTGCAGCGTATCGGCCGCGCGGGCCGCCGTGATGGGAATGCGCTGAATGTTACCGTTGCCAATGCAAGACCGCATGACCTCTACTTTTTTGCAGAACCCGAAGAAATGGTTGCCGGTCGTATCGATACGCCGGATGTATTTCTGAACGCGTCTGCCGTTCTGGAAAGACAGTTAACCGCGTTTTGCTTTGACCGCTGGGTGGAATCAGGCATTACCGAAGCCGCCTTACCAGCCAAGATTGGACAGGTTTTAAGCAAACTGCAGCCTGTTGATTCCCGGAAATTTCCCCACAATTTTCTCCGCTTTATTGAAAACCACCAAACAGTTTTGTTTGATAGTTTTGTAGAGATATTTTCAGAAACTCTAACCGATGAGTCTGTCGAGCATCTGAAGGTTTTTATTGAAGGAGACAGTGCGTGGGAGGACAGCCTCCGATACAAGATAATGACGGGTCTTTTCAACCTGCATCGTGAACGTGAATCGCTGCGCAAGAAGATCCGTACATTAAACAGCAAGATACGGAAAAAAGAAAAAGACCCAGCCAGGAATCGTAAACATGAAGAGGAGCTTGATGATCTGAAGCGTGAAAAAAGCGCCCTTCAGGCACTTGTCTCCGGGATCAATAGCCGTGACACATTGAATTTTTTTACCGACGAAGGCCTTATTCCAAATTACTCGTTTCCAGAGGCGGGTGTAATGCTACGCTCGGTTATTCATAGAAAAAAGGAGCAGACACAGGAAGGCGGTAGAAATTACGATGTCTGGACTTATGAGTATGAAAGGCCCGCGGTAAGCGCAATCAGTGAGCTGGCCCCGGACAGCCACTTCTATGCCGGTGGCCGCAAGGTTAAAGTGGATCAGGTAGATATGGAACTGTCAGAGGTGGAGACATGGCGGTTCTGTAACGAATGCTCTCACATGGAATTGCTTGGAAAAGAGGAAGGAACCCCCGTTTGTCCCCGCTGCGGAAGCGCGCTCTGGTCTGACGAAGGACAGCTGCGCCGGATGCTTCGTATGAAACAGGTATTCGCAACGACCTCCGACAGGGAAAGTCGCATAGAAGATGACAATGATGATAGAATACCAAGTTTTTATAACAAACAGATGATGCTCGATTTCGAGGATCAACATATCACGGATGCCTATAGGGTAGATAACGAAGAACTGCCTTTTGGATTCGAGTTTCTGTCGAAGGCATCTTTCCGGGAGATCAACTTCGGAGAGAAGGGTGAAGCCGGTGAGAATGTTGTTATAGCCGGGGTGGAACTTCCCAGAAAGGGATTTACTGTCTGTCGTCAATGCGGAAAGGTGCAGGACGATAAGGGAAAGATTGGACATGCGTTCACATGCACCGCGCGTGATCAGGAGTCGGATAAGAATCTGACCGATTGCGTATACCTTTACAGGGAGTTTTCATCTGAAGCAATACGGATGTTGCTGCCCGTTACTACCTTTGCGGGGTCTGAGCGTAAACTGCATTCGTTCGTCGCGGCACTACAGCTCGGTCTCAAGAAAAAATTCGGCAACAACATATCTCATCTGCAGACTACTGTTTATGAGGAACCCGTTCCCGAATCAACATATCGAAAAAAATATCTGGTCCTGTACGATACAATCCCGGGCGGTACTGGATATCTGAAACAGTTAATGAGATCGGAACAACCATTACTGGAGGTTTTTGATCTGGCACTGGATTCTCTTCGAACCTGTACATGCAATCAGGACCCTGGGAAGGACGGATGTTATCGCTGTCTTTATGCCTATCGTAGCAGTTATCACATGGCAGAGACCTCGCGGGATGCCGCAATTGAACTACTGTCAGAAATCCTAAAGCACAGGGATAATCTGGTCAAAACAGAAACTCTCAGAAACGTGCATGTAAATGCCCTGTTTGATAGTGAACTTGAGGTGCGCTTTATTGAAGCACTCCGTCGTACACGTACAGATGCTCTGCCGGTAACTCTGAGCAAGGAACTGGTCAATGGCAAACCGGGATACTTTCTCAAAACAGGCATGCGTGCATGGTATATAGAACCTCAGGTGAATCTTGGCACTGTGGATAATGTCAGCATTGCAAGCCGTGCAGATTTTGTATTTTATCCGGCACGGTCGCAGGAAAGTGCCAAGCCAATAGTTATTTTTACAGACGGGTTCTTTTTTCACAAGGATCGCATTGGTAAGGACATGGCACAGCGAATGTCCATTTCTCAAAGCGGCCGGTATAATGTGTGGTCATTGACCTGGAAGGATGTGGAAAACAGGTATCGTACCCTTTCCGACTATTTCAGAAATTATTCATATCCTGATGGAAAGCCAAGTGGTAATAACTTTGGAAGATTCTTACAGGGATTTGAGATTGACGATTTCAGGGAATTTCACAGGATCGACAGTTTTGAATTGTTGGTGCGTTTTCTGTCGAACCCTGATGAACAGGTGTGGAAGCTATATGCATTTGTTCATGGTTTGATAAATATTGACCCTCAAGGCTTTTCCGATCCGGATGTATTGAAGAAATGGATGGCAAAGCTCGAAAAAACCTTACTCGAAGAAATGGTCGAACTTTTTAAGGATGTTGAAGATCCGTGTCTATATGGTCTTTTTGAACCTGAGGAGCAGGAAGATGATGTGCCTCTTAGGCTTTTTGTTTTAGCCGGTCAGGAAGAAGTTCGGCAAGGCAATGTTAATGGAATGAAATTAGCGTGTTGTTTATACGACCAAGTCGAAAATAGAGACAGGAAAGACTTTGAGAAGATCTGGAGTGGTTATCTTCGCATTTATAATTTGTTCCAGTTTATTCCATACGCTTTCTTTGTGACACGGGCGGGCTTGAAGGATCATGCTTACGACGGAATCAAGATCAGAGAAGCGCCTGTCGTATCAGACAAAGAGGCGGGAATGGATTCCTGGGCAGACATTCGTACCGTAACAGGACAGGAACTTCATATTTTGCTTGATATTCTGGCTGAGAATGGATGGCCGATCCCGGAGGTCGGATACGAATTGGTTGATAACGTTGGTGAGATTGTGGCAACGGCAGAATTAGCCTGGGAAAACACAAAAATTGCCTTTCTTCGGGAATCAGAGCGTGAATTTGCAGATGCATTCGAAAAAGCCGGGTGGCAGGTTTTTTCATTGACCGCGGTCGTTGATGATCCTGAGACATATATCGGTTTAAACAAAGTCTAACAGGAGGTCTCGGATAAATGACTACTCTAAGAAGCAATATTAAAGTTGCTATTGCATCAGATTTTTTAACTTCTTTTTCCGGTATTCCCAGAAAACAGCAGGCAAAGGTACTGGACTTCGTTAATAAGTTCCGGTCAGATCCGAACCTGCCCGGTATAAATTATGAGAAGATTCAGAAAGCAAAGGATCCGAACCTGCGCTCTGTGCGCATCGATCAGTCTTACAGGGGCATTGTCCTAAAACCGGAAACCGGCAACGTTTATGTTCTTCTCTGGGTGGATCATCACGATAAGGCATACGAATGGGCCGAAAACAAAGTTTACAAGATTCATCCCGAAACGGGGAGCCTCCAAGTCATTGACATTGAAGATGTACGAACTGCACAGGGATTACATGACAAGACTTTTAAACCGGCCGAGTATACTTTATTTGCTGATATTCACAACCGGTATTTAATACGCCTGGGTGTGCCGGAAACATTGCTTCCTCTCGTTCGTGGCCTCAACAGCGAGAAAGAACTTGACAAAATCGCTGAATATCTGCCCGAGGAAGCATACGAATCGTTATTTTTCATAGCGTCGGGATTTTCCCTTGAGGAAGTCCTCCGAGAAATGGAAGCGACGGAAGTAGAGGAAACAGTCGATACAAACGATTACGAGAAGGCCTTGGACAACCCCGATTCAAAACGCCGCTTCTTTATGGTGGAAGAGGATCTGGAGCTGGCAGCTATCCTGAATGCCCCGCTCGAAAAATGGAGGGTCTTCCTCCATCCCTCACAGCGAAAATTGGTAGAAAGGGAATGGAACGGCCCTGTGCGGGTGCTTGGCGGGGCTGGTACAGGCAAGACCGTGGCTGCAATGCACAGGGCCAGGTGGCTGGCGCAGAATATATTCACTGGCGAAAATGACCGTATTTTGTTTACGACCTTCACGCGTAACCTCGCAGCCGACATTAAGGACAATCTAAGTAAAATATGCCGTGAAAATACTATGCGCCGAATCGACGTTATCAATCTCGACAGATGGGTATCCGACTTCTTGAAGCGCAATAGCTATAGCTATGATATCGACTATGGACGACGTACAACGCCAATGTGGGATAAAGCATTGAATATGAAACCTGCCGATCTTAATCTGCCTGATACTTTTTACAGGGAGGAATGGGAACGGGTGATTCAGCCTCAGGGCATAACATCAATTGCCGAATATATGAAGGCATCTCGCCTGGGTCGTGGGGTTCGGCTGAACCGCAAAATCCGGGAGGCTATATGGCCTGTTTTTGAGGAATATAGGATATTGCTTAATGAACATGGCCTGAAAGAGGCAGATGATGCCATGCGGGATGCAAGGCTTTTGCTCGAAACAAAGGGGAGTGTCTTGCCTTATCGGGCTATTATTGTCGATGAAGCTCAGGACATGGGAGTGCAGGCATTCAAGCTGATAAGGCAAATGATCCCTGATGCAACAAAAAACGACATTTTTATTGTTGGTGATGCGCATCAGCGTATCTACCGGCATAAAGTTGTGCTTAGTCGATGTGATATTAATATTCGCGGTCGAGGCAGAAAGTTGCGGATTAATTACCGCACAACGGACGAGACCCGTAAATGGGCCGTTAAACTACTTGAGGGCATCAGCTTTGATGATCTGGATGGCGGAACGGATGATCATAAGGGGTATAAATCATTATTGAAAGGTATATCTCCCGAAATCCGGTGTTTTGAGTCATTCAAAGACGAAATCGAATTTGTAATCAGATATCTTCAGAGGAGTGAAAACGAAGGAAATGCTTTGACAGAAGTGTGCCTGGCAGCGCGTAACAATGATCTTCTGAAACAATATGAGGGTGCAATTGGAGAAAGAGGTATTGGAACCTATCTGGTCAGGCGTAGCGAAGCCGAAGACAGGAGAGCTCCGGGCCTTCGCCTGGCAACAATGCACCGTGTCAAGGGGCTTGAATTTGATCGGGTTATCATAGCCGGAGTAAATGATGGAATAATCCCTTATGAAGGGACAGGAAGCGACACTTCAGATCCTGTTGTAAAAAGGGAATCAGATATACGCGAAAGAGCATTGTTGTATGTATCAGCTACCCGGGCAAAAAGGGAAGTTATTGTGACAAGTTTTGGAAAGCCGAGTAAGTTTTTAGCTGATTTTAAATAGCAAATATCAACGACTCAATACCTTTGTGAATTTGAATTGTGATGAAAACCTGCAAGCGATGTTTCAAAGAATTTGATGAAGATGAAATTCTGGATGTCAGCCCTGCAACAGAACTGGCGGACATTATGCTACAGGATATTGGCATTGATGACATCAATGATCTCTGTCCACAGTGCAGAGAAGAACTGGGTGTGATGGATTTGCTGGGGTTCGGGCTGTAGATAGCGACAATCAGTTATTAATTATCAATATAAAGCTCATAGGTTTCAGATTGGTCGGGACTTTCAATCCAAACCGTGTCATCTTGAATTTTTCCTTCGACGAAGATCTGGTTGCCGTTTTCGTCTTCAAGATATCCTTCCGCGTAATCGTAATCATCTGTTTCGAGGTATCCGGTAATGGTTTTACCGTCACTGGTTTTTCCTTCCACATATATTTCATCGGCATAACACGTGAATATTATAAACAGACTTGCAATTATGATGGCTATTATTACCCTCATTGCATTGACCTTTCTAATTGGTAGTATTCTACATGCCGTTCATTGAAATTGGAATAAAAAAGACACGGTCCTTCCCTGCACCTTTCATCCCGCATTCAATGATTTGGTCCGATCATCCGCAGTGAAGCTTTGTATTTGTAATATACTCTGGATCAGGAGAAATGCTGTCACACAGATGGTTGGCACCCCAATCGTGTCAACGTCTTCTTCGATCTGGCCCGGAATCGCCAGGATTTCCAAGCTACATCTTTGCTGTTTTAAACGATACCACCACAGCCCCGGCCTTTAATCCATCGAGGTAATCCACCCACGTCTGCATCATCTTCCGACGTTCTTCAAGGTGGGCTGTCCGGTTATATGCTCGCCCGTTGGGGTCCCTTACGGCATGGGCAAGTTGATGTTCGATGAAATCAGGGCGGATGTGCAAAACCTCATCAAGGATGGTTCGCGCCATTGCCCGGAATCCGTGGCCAGTCATGGTTTCCTTATCGTACCCCATACGGCGAAGTGCTGCATTGACGGCATTGTTGCTCATCGGCCGTGCAAACGACCGCGCGGAAGGAAAAACGTATTGACTCGTTCCCGTTAATTCCTTCAATTGTGTCAATGTCTCCACCGCCTGACGGCATAGGGGTACAATATGCGCCTGTTTCATTTTCATCTTATATGGAGGGATGTTCCAGACAGCTTCGTCAAGATCGATCTCGGCCCATTCTGCATGGCGTAGTTCTCCTGGACGGACAAATAACATCGGGGCAAGCATCAATGCACACTTTACAATAAAATGCCCCTGGTAGCCACCCAATGCCCTCAAGAGTGGCGCGACTTCTTTGGGATCAGTGATCGCAGCATGATGCCTTTCTTTCGGTTGTGGCAATGCTCCTTTTAGATCGGCCGCTGGGTCACGCTCCGCCCTTCCCGTGGCGACGGCATATCGAAAAACCTGCCCGGCAATAGTCCTGATCCGGTGGGCTGATTCAAGGGCTCCCCGACTTTCTACCCTGCGAAGGACGGTAAGCAATTCAGGCGCTTTGATTTGATTGATCGGGCAATTGCCGATCCAGGGAAAAAGATCCCGTTCCAGTCGGCTCATAATAGTGGTGGCATGTCCCGGCGTCCACGTTTGGGTGAATTTCGTATGCCATTCACGGGCAATGATCTCGAAGGTCTCCGTTTCTTCCGTTTTTGCTTGCTTCTGCGCCTTGCGAACCGCTCCGGGATCTATATTGTGGGCAATTTGTCGGCGGGCCTCATCCCTGCGCTGCCTGGCATCGAGGAGGGAAATTTCCGGATATTGCCCCAGGGCAAGTTTCTTTTCCTTGTTGTCGAAACGGTATTTGAAATTCCACAGCTTGCCGCCTGAAGGAGTGACCAGAAGAAACAGCCCTCCCCCATCAAAAAGTTTGTATGGATTCTTCCGGGGTTTGGCGGTGCGAACTTTGACTTCAGAAAGGGGGGTTATTCTCTTTGGCATGACTGCATTTCCTCCTGTTTTGGGGGCTTCACATTTCCGTTGGGGGCTTTTTGTGAGTAAAAAGCCCCCAAAACTGCCGGATTTTGATAAACCTTGTAGCACGCTACCGGACGAAAGGCAAGAAAAAACCCGCTATTTCTAACGGGTTTTGTACTTCTTTGGACTTTGTTGGATTACGTTCTGGTGGAGGCGGCGGGAGTCGAACCCGCGTCCGAAAATATTCCACTGCAGCTTCTACATACATAGCCTTTGCTTTAGCTTCGCGCCTGAAATCTTCCAAAGGCAGAATTCATCAAGCACTATCCTGTTCTGATTTCACCTTTCTCACTCCAGGAAGGCGAGATCGGTTATCCTGCCTAAATGACGCCTTCATCTGATCCGGTAGGAGAAATCAGGAAGACGTTAGCCGTCTTACGCGGCTAAAGCGTACTCGTAATTATCTGCGTTTATCTTTTTCCTACTTTTTAACGAGGCCTGTAGGAACCTCGGTATGCCACTACAGCTTCGCTTATCCCCGTCGAAACCGTGACGCCCCCTTGTTTTCTTGTCTTTAAGAAGGTCCATATAATAATATGTTTTGGACTTCAAGTCAAGCTCGAAATTCATTTCTCAACGCCCGGAAACCTCATACCCCTTGTGAATTTCAGTGTCTGCACGGTGTTCGGTAAGATCAGCGGCAACGGCGCCAAGTTTTTCTTCGATGTTGTCAACTTTAACATCAAGGTTGTCCAATCTATGGTTGGTGGCGTCGACCTTAACATCAAGGTTGTCCAATCTATGCTCGACGTTGTCGAACCGCGGCTCCATGCCGTCCATTTTTTCAGCTAACACCTGCTGACCTTCGACTATTAGAACAAGTTTGTGCTGGAAATCTTCGGCCAGAATACCAGTGTGATGTTTAAACATATCCTCAATTTTTTTAAGTCTTTTTCATCCATAATAATATTCCTTATACCACTTCACAAATTTCCTGATGCCTTCTTTTAGCGGGGTCTTGGGCTCAAAGCCCACGTTTTTCATCAAATCGCCCACGTCGGCCCAGGTTGAAGCAACATCCCCGGGCTGCATGGGAAGGAGATTCTTTTTGGCCTTTTTCCCGAGGCATTTTTCCAGCTCACCAATAAATGTAAGCAGTTCCACCGGATTATTATTGCCTATGTTATAAATCTTATATGGGGCAAAGCTCGAGCCCGGATCCGGATTGTCTCCGCTCCAGAGAGGATCATGTTGCGGTATCCTGTCAATTGTCCTGGCGACGCCTTCTGTAATATCATCTATATATGTAAAGTCCCTTTTCATTTTGCCATAGTTGTATACGTCTATCGACTTCCCTTCTAAAATGGCCTTTGTGAACAGGAACATGGCCATATCCGGTCTTCCCCAGGGGCCATACACGGTAAAGAATCTCAGCCCTGTGCATGGGATATTATAGAGACCGGCATAAGCATGCGCCATAAGCTCATTTGCTTTCTTGGTTGCCGCGTAGAGGCTGAGAGGGTGGTCAACATTATGGTGAACAGAGAAGGGCATCTGTGTGTTTGCTCCATAAACAGAGCTTGACGAGGCAAAGATCAGATGTTTAACCCTGCCTCTCCTGCAGCCTTCAAGAATATTCGCAAAACCGACGAGATTACTGTCAATATATGCGTGGGGATTGAGCAGAGAATAGCGGACACCCGCCTGAGCCGCCAGATTCACCACAGTTTCAAAGGCGTTTTTATTAAAAAGAGCCTCAATATCTTCCCTGTTCGCAAGATCTGTCTTGATGAAATGGAAATTCTTGTATTTTTTTAGAATGACAAGGCGCGCCTTCTTCAGATCGACATCGTAATAACTGTTCAGGCTGTCGATGCCGATTATGACATCGCCCGACTCTAAGAGCCTTCTCGATAAGTGAAATCCGATAAAACCCGCCGCGCCAGTAATTAGAATCTTTCTCATCGTTTTTTTACAGTCTCCAATAACCTATCCCTTGTTCCTTCGCGTCTTCGTGATTAAAAACACCTTTGACATCCACCACGATAGCGCGCCCATCGGAGCAGAATCGGGCAATTCCTTCGAGACCAAGTTCCTGATACTCCCTGTGCGCGACCGCCAGGATCACCGCGGCGACTCCCTCGATGTTATTGAGCGATTGGAGCTTCAGGCCGCAGCGGCTATAGGCCTCTTCAGCGTCAGCGTGGGGATCGTGGACGAGGACTTCGACACCGTAGTCTTCAAGCTCGCTGATGATGTCCACTACTCTGGTATTGCGTAAATCAGGAATATCCTCCTTAAAGGTCAGGCCTAATACCGCTACCCCGGCATTTTTGACCTGCTTATCGGCGGCAATAAGCATCTTGATGGTTCGCTCTGCCACATATTTCCCCATCCCGTCATTGATGCGGCGGCCGGCCAGGATCATCTGAGGGTGATAACCGAGCGCCTCGGCCTTGAAAGTCAAGTAATATGGATCCACTCCGATGCAATGGCCGCCCACAAGACCCGGGCGGAAAGGTAAAAAATTCCATTTAGTGCCGGCCGCCTTTAAAACCTCAAGTGTGTCGATTCCCATCCGGGAAAAAATTATGGAAAGCTCATTCATGAGGGCGATGTTGATGTCCCTTTGCGTGTTTTCAATGACCTTGGCGGCTTCAGCCACCTTTATGGATGAGGCCTGGTGAATGCCGGCCTTCACAATACTGCCATAGACACGGGCTAACAGGTTTGTGGTTTTTGTGTTGGTTGAAGAGACAATCTTGGTGATTGTCTCAAGTGTATGAACCTTGTCTCCCGGATTGATCCGCTCGGGCGAGTATCCAAGGGAAAAACCCTCACCCAATTTCAAGCCGGATTCCTTTTCCAGGATAGGAACGCAGACCTCTTCCGTCACTCCCGGATAGACAGTCGATTCAAAGACCACACAGGAGCCTTGTGAGAGGCGCCTGCCGACGATGGCCGCGGCGCTTCGAACAGGCGCGAGATCCGGTATTCTGGCATTGTCAATGGGTGTGGGGACGGCCACGATTATCAGACGGCATGAGGACAAGGCTTCAGTATCCGATGTAAAGCTCAC
>Ga0209121_10004519_pt1 | contig 12976 bp, 11 predicted proteins | sample Cruoilmetagenom3_FD_187292 | JGI IMG/M metagenome (GOLD analysis project Ga0209121, IMG submission 187292) | Oil polluted marine microbial communities from Coal Oil Point, Santa Barbara, California, USA - Sample 3 (SPAdes) (version 2) | ecosystem: Environmental > Aquatic > Marine > Oil seeps ... | reverse complement strand
GATTACCAGACTTACCAGGGAAGCAATTGCTACTATGCTCGGTTTTGAGTTTGCTCATCTGGGAATCAATGAGGAAACCAAAGATAAAGCTCTTAATTCTGCTAACCTACTTTCATATCTTTTTAATTTCCCCTTAAAGGAGGGAATGACCTCTATTTTTGCTGGTTCAAATTTTGAGATTATCAAAAACCAGTATTTAGGAAAACATGGTCATATTGCTATAGCTACTAACGATATTCATAGGGCAATAGCCTATTTAAAAAAGAAGGATATTTCAGTCCTTCCTGAAACTGCTAAAGAGAAGGACGGTAAACTTAAGGCAATCTATATTGTTCAGGAAATATCAGGATTTGCCATTCATCTTTCGCGAAAATGATTTTTTTTGAAAGAGAGGAAATGATTTGAAAAAATATATTACTTTTGGTGAAATAATGTTAAGACTGAAGTCACCTAACCTGGAGAGATTTTTCCAGAGTCCTCTCCTGGAAGCTACCTTTGGAGGCGGAGAAGCCAATGTGGCCGTGGGCTTATCCCGACTGGGCCTCAACTCGGCCTATGTCTCTGTTATCCCCGCTAATCCCATCGGTGATGCCTGTATCGGTGAGTTGAGAAGACACCATGTGGATACCTCACTAATGACAAGAAATGGGGATAGACTGGGCATCTATTACCTGGAAGCCGGAGCCAACCAGAGACCCTCCAAGGTGGTCTATGACCGGGCTCATTCTGCCATTGCCGAAGCGAAACCCGGAGACATCGATTGGGATGTCGTATTTGATAATGCCGATTGGTTTCACATCAGCGGAATCACTCCCGCCATCTCTCTTTCGGTCTCAGAGCTTTCCTTAGAAGCCGTCAAAAAAGCCAAGGAAAAAGGAGTGACCGTCTCCTGTGATCTTAATTTTCGCAAAAAGCTCTGGAAATACGGGAAATCTGCTCCTGAGGTTATGGGTGAGTTGGTTAAATATGCTGATATTATTATCGGAAATGAAGAGGATTGTCAAAAATCTCTTGGTCTTAAGGTGGATATAAATATAGAGTCAGGAAAACTTCAAGCAGAAAAATATAAAGAATTGACCGATAAAATTCTCAAATTATACCCAAATATTAAAAAAATTGCCATAACCTTAAGGGAAAGTCATTCTGCAAACTATAATGGTTGGTCGGCAGTAGTTAATAATCGAAAAGAATTTTTTATTTCGAAAAAGTATGGAATTCACAATATTGTAGATAGAGTAGGAGCAGGAGATACTTTCGCCGCAGGACTAATTTATGGTTTAAACAATTTAAGCAATGATAAAGAAGCTCTCGAATTTTCAGTAGCAGCATCTTGTCTTATGCATTCCATCCCTGGTGATTTGCCTTTGTTTTCAGTAGAAGAAGTAAAAAGCTTAGCTGGAGGAGCAGTCTCGGGTAGAGTGCAAAGATAGTACTATAGATCAAAAAAGGGTTATAGGGTGGAGAAACTTAGTCAGATGTATGTTATATTGCCACTGTTAATGAGATAGGAAACTGGTCAAAAGTAGAAAAGTATATACAAAAGAAAGGTAAATCAAATAGTGATTTTTATTTTGAGGAATTTTATATTGAGTTGAAGACGAGGACTGCTAAAGCGGTTTTATCTATCTTAAATGGGAAGTTGCCTGAAACAATTATTAATCCACAAATGCTAAACGGAAGAAATGAGAAGAAAAATAATGTTTTTAAAAAGGAGGCTAAAATTTGAAAAAAAATAATTTAAAAGAAGCCTTAAAGAAAGGTAAAAATGTTTTTGGTCCTTTTATGAAGTTTACCGATCCAGCTGCGGTAGAGATTATGGGATTCTCTGGATTTGATTTTGTAATTATTGATTCAGAACACGGTCCAATATCTATGCAAAGTGCTCAAAATATGATAAGGGCAGCCGAAACTGCGAATATTACGCCTGTTATTCGAGTAGCTAACAATAATGAAGCTCTAATTTTAAGAGCATTGGATATTGGAGCTCAAGGGATAGAAATTCCTCAGATTAACGATAATCTCCAGGCGATAAAAGCAATTAGATCTGTTAAATATGCTCCTCAGGGTGAACGTGGAGTTTGTAGATATGTACGTGCAGCGAATTATTCTTCTATGGATAAATTCGAATATTTCAAATCTGCAAATAATGAAACGATGATTATTGCTCATATAGAAGGGGTTGAGGGTATAAATAACTTAGATGAAATACTATCAATTCCTGGTATAGATGTTATTTTTATTGGACCCTATGATCTTTCTCAATCTTTAGGAATACCGGGACAGGTTAATAACTCCTTAGTAGTGGAAAAGATGAAAGAAGTGGTTTTAAAGTGTAAGGAAAATAAAGTTTCGGTGGGAACTTTTGCAGATGATATAGAAACAGCTAAATTTTGGGTTTCATTAGGGGTGCAGTACATGTCTTTTTCAGTTGATGTAGGTATTCTTTATGAAACAAGTAAGCAAATTGTGGAGAAATTAAAGAAATAATAAGGAAAGAAGTAAGTTTTTTTAATAGAAATAATAAAAAACTTTCAAAAAGGTAGTTGTTTTGAATTTTTAATATCTAAAAAATAATAAATGCATTCTTAAGAAATTATTATGGTGTTATCGAAAGAATATTCTATTATAATTTATTTAAAAAATTGTAAAAAAGTGTAATTGGAGGAGCTGTTATTATGAAAAGATATCAATTATCATTACCAGGACCAACGGAATGTGATCCAGAAGTATTAAATGAACTTAACTATCCAAATTTACCCCATTATGGTGAATTATGGTTAATTTTTTATTTAAATTTACTTGATAAGTTAAAAAAAATATATCAGACAAAGGGAAGTGTTTTTGTTATACCTAGTTCTGGCTCAGGAGGGATAGATGCTGTTTTTGCTTCTTTAAGTGGGAAAAGGGGACTTATTTTAAACAATGGTACCTTTGGGGAGCGTATCTCAACTATTGCATCACGATATTTTGAAAAAATTACGATGATCAAAAAAGAACCTGGAGAACCATTTGATTTGGATGAAGTAAAAAATTATCTGGAAAAAGAGAATTTTGATTTATTAGCAGTTGTACATGGCGAAACTTCGACAGGGATGTTAAATCATCTTGATGATTTGTCTAAATTATGTAAAGAAAATGATATCTTATTTGTTGTTGATGCTGTTTCAACACTTGGCGGAGTTGAATTGTCTGTAGATTTATTAGGTATTGATTTTTGTATTTCAGCCAGTCAAAAGGCACTTGGGTCTATTCCAGGTTTAGCAACAATTTCTATTAGTGACAAAGGATGGGAAAGAATGACAGAAGAAGAAAATATACCTGGATGGTATTTAAATTTACGAACATGGGCGCGTTATCAAAAAGAGTGGGGAAATTGGCATCCATATCCAGTAACACTTCCTGTTCACCTCTTTTTTGCATTAAATAAAGCATTTGATATTCTTTTGGAAGAAGGCTTAAAAGAAAGATGGCTAAGACATAAAAGAATTGCTAACAATCTTCGTACAGGTCTTGAAAATTTAGGTATCTCGCTTTTTGTTAAGGGAAAAGAATATTGCCTCCCTACTGTTACATCAGCCGTATTACCAGGTAATCTAACGTCTGAAAATCTTCAGAATTACTTAAGAGAAAATTATGGAATACTAATTGCCGGTGGAGTAGGACCACTAAGGGAGCGGGTTTTTCGGATAGGGCATATGGCATATTCTGCACAAGATTATTTAATTAATCGAGTTATTTCAGGTATCGAAAATTTTATAATGTCTTTTAAATAATAATGTTTCAAAGTTTATTTGACCTTTCTCAAACTTTATACATATCTAGAAAAGTAGTGATTATATAAATAGAAGGAAAACAAAAAATTAATGTTTATCCGAAAAAATATAATGACGGACGCTTTTATTTGTCATGCAAAGGTCAATAAATTGAATATTGCTAGGAATTTAGTATATGTTTTTCACTTAAAGTGAATATTCTTAATAAGTATGGAAAAAAGGCCAAGAATATTGCCGAATTTGGCATTGGAACTAACGATCAAGCAATTATTACCGGTTTTACATTAGAAGATGAAAAGGTTATGGGTACAGTTCATATTGCAGTTGGTGACAATAGTAGTTTTGGTGGAAAGGTTGAAGTAAATAGTCATCTTGACGGTATAATCAATAAACCAATATTGTTTATTGATGGCGAAAAGATTATCTATAGTGGCAAATTATTGTGAGTATTTATTGACCCGAAGGGTAAAATGCCTATGGGCAAGTCGGTGGGTATTCTATATTAGCTTTACTTAAAAGTGAAATTATGATTATAAAATTTTTGGAACTTTTTCTAAAAGTCTTAACTTAAATAAAACTGCTTTTAAAAAAGACATTTGCTTCGATGTTTCTATAGAAAAGAGCCCAAGCTCTAATTTTCAAAAATTTGTTAGCTCAATAAAAATGAACATAATATTAGATTTGCAAATGATCTTGGGAAAAATATTAATATTGTAGTTAAAAATAGTATTTTTGTTTATAAATGTTCTTTATAAAGAGATAGTTGAATAGAAAAATAAAGCTAAGGAGTAATAAATATGAAAATAAAAGTATTAGGAATATGCGGGAGCCCTCGCAAGGGAAATAGTAAGTTTTTACTAGAAAAAGCTCTTAGTTATGTCAGTAAATTAAATAGTTTTGATGTATTAACTGAAACATACTTTTTTCGGGGTAAGGAGTTTAAACCTTGTATTGCCTGTGGATATTGTGCACGAAATGCTGGGAAATGTGTCCATAATGATGATTTTTCAGAATTAAAGGATAAGTGGTTGGATGCAGATGTAATTTTATACTCCATTCCTGTTTATCATATGGGTATACCAGGTCAGGTTAAATGTTTTATAGATCGCTTGGGTAATAGTCTTTTTTCAACGTTTAAAGATGTATTTGAAAAAGACATTAATACTTTACCAAAATTATTAAAAGTGATTGGTTCAATTTCCCAGGGAATACACCTGTTTTCTGGGCAGGAACATGTAATTACAGATTTGATAAATCATGCCCTTATGATGCAATGTATTCCAGTTACTGGCGATATGTGGGAATCCTATATAGGAGCCTCCGGTTGGACTAATAATAATGGTGAACCTAATGCTATGGAAGAGGATTTTAAGAAAGGAAATTTTGATACTTGTGTTTCGGTGGAAGCAGCTAAAAAAATAGCTTTAAGAGCTGTGGAGATTGCAGTGATTGTAAAAAGTGGAATATCTGAAAATAAATCATATTTTACTCAACAAGCTCATTATTCACCATTACTAAAAAAATTATTTAACGAATAAAAAGTATAGAAATTAATTTAAAAGTTATAAATAAAAGGAGTAAAAATAATATGAGCTTTTTAGGGAAAGTATTGCACATTGATTTGAGCAAGAAAAAAACCTGGGTCGAAGAAATAAAAAAAGAAGTTTGGATGAAATTTCTTCCATGTAGAGGGTTAAATGCAAAATTATTGTGGGATTTGACAGATAAAAATACCGATCCATTAGGAGAAGATAATGTTTTAATATTTGGGACTGGCGGATTTGAAGGTTCAAAGGCACCTTGTTCAGGAAGAACAATGGTTACATTTAAAAGTCCTCTTACTAATATGTATTTTAAGTCGAATGGAGGTGGAAAGTGGGGAGCAGAGCTTAAGTTTACAGGTTATGGTTATTTAGTGTTTCACGGAAAAGCAGATAAGCCAATTTATATTTACATTAAAGATGATGATATTTACTTTAAAGATGCGTCTTCAGTTTGGGGTAAAGATATCAGGGAAACAAATAGACTAATTCAAGAAGAACTTAATGATAATAGTATTGAATTGGCTACTATTGGACCTGCTGGTGAGAACTTGGTTCGTATATCGGGTATTATGTTTTCAACATATAGTGCCGCTGCCAGAGGTGGTGGAGGTGCAGTAATGGGTTCGAAAAATCTTAAAGCTATTGCAGTTAAAGGAACTAAAAGAATAGAACTCAACGAAAATGAAAAGTTTAACGAGCTTTCAACAGTTGCTAAAAAAGCAATTATGAATGATTCAGGATATAAAGGTCTTGCTAAATATGGTACAGCAGGAAGTGTAATACCGTTAAGTGAAATGTATCTCTATTCATCTAGAAATTTTCAGAAGGGGCGCTTTGTAGATGTAGATAGAATTAGTGGCGAGTTCTTAGTAGAAAGTGGTAGGTTAAAAAAGAGAACTGCTTGTTATTCGTGTATAATTGGATGTCACCGTTTTACAGAAACAAAAGGAGATAAATATAAAGGTTTTGGTGGTGGCCCAGAATTAGAAACAATTGCTTCTTTTGGTGCTGGTACTGAAGTAAGTGATATTGATGCAATTATTAAAGCAAATGAACTATGCAACATTTATGGACTTGATGTAATATCTACAGGAAGTGTCATTCAATGGGCAATGGAGTCTTATGAAAAGGGAGTTATTACAAAAAAAGATATAGATGGAATTGAACTGAAATTTGGGAATGGAGAAGCAATGGTAAAAATGATTGAAAAAATTGCCTTTCGCGACGGTTTTGGTGATATTTTAGCAGAAGGGGTAAAACGTGCTGCTGAAAAGGTCGGTAATGACTCATGGAAGTGGGCTATAGAAGGCAAAGGGTTAGAACAGTCTTGTGTTAATACTCGTATAACTAAAGGATATGCTCTTGCTTTTGCAGTTAATCCGAGAGGAGCTGATCATTTACATACAGAAACTTTTGCAGAACTTGGACTTAATAAAGAATCTAGGGAATTAATTAAAAAAATAACTAAAAGTGATAAGTTTATTAAATATACAAGTACTGATAAAAGAGCAGAAATTGTCCGTTGGCATGAAGATTGTTTTGCAATTTCAGATGCATTAGGATTTTGCGTATTTACGACTACTGCACTCTATGGCTTAACGCCTAGGATGATGGCTGAAATGTGGTCTGTAGCAATTGGTGAAGAAGTCTCAGAAGAAGAACTTATGAAAGCTGGGAGAAGAATAGTCACTCTGGAAAAATCTTATAATGTTCGCTGTGGTGCAACTAGAGTTGATGACAGGTTGCCCTGGAGGGTTATGAATGAAGGTGCTAAGGACGACAAATTTGGTATGGTCACTACACAGAAAGAGCTAGATAAAATGCTTGATGAATATTATAAACTTCATGTTTGGGATTTAAAAACTAGCTGGCCAACCAGAGAAGTGCTTAAATATTTAGGTATGGATTTTGTAGTTAAAGAGTTTGAAAAAAGTAATAAATTATAAACTTTCAGAAAATTTAAAGAAGGATAAATTACTGTAGAGGGAGTGAGTGGTATGGCATTAAAAAAAATAAACAGAGAAGATTTAGAACCTCTTTTAGAAGGTACAGCAATTTTTGGTACAGGCGGAGGTGGCTCGCCTGACTGGGGAAGAAAAATAATGTTAAATGATTTTAAAAGAGGTAGGAGATATGCTATTATCGATCCCCAAGAAGTAGAAGACGATGCTTTAGTGGTTAGCGGTGGAGTTATGGGATCAGTAAAAATACTAGATAATATGAATTTTGATGGGTTACTTGAATATTGGGAAGATAATTTCGAACTGAAAGTTGCTTTCAGGGAAATGGGAAAAGAACTGGGTAAAAAAATTGATTATATTGTTCCTTTTGAGATGGGGGGTTTGAATACTCCAATTATTCTTTCACTAGGAGCGAGAGTAGGGGTTCCAGTAGTTGACGGTGATGCATTGGGAAGAGCTGCTCCCGAAACTCAAATGACTTCTTTTATTGGTCATGGTATTTCTCTAACGCCTATGCCTTTAGTCGACCATATTGGAAATGTAGTGGTAGTTAAAAAAGCCGTAAACCCGGTTTATCCGGATCAAATTGGCAGATTTATTATAACCCGGGGTGGAGGGTTAGGAGCAAATAATCATTACCCCATGAGCGGAAGACAGTTAAAAAATAGTGTAATTCCCAATACAATATCTAAGGCAATAAAAATAGGTAAATCTGTAATTAATGCCCGTAATAGTGGAGAAAACCCTGTGCAAGTATTCAGGAAAATAGTTTCTGGAATTAATATTTTTCACGGGAAGATCACAGAGATCATTGAAGAAGAGGCAGAAGGATTTTACTTTACAAAAGTTAAGTTAAGTGGTCTGGAGAAAGATAATAACAGTAGTTGTGAACTGGTTATTAAAAATGAAACAATGGCCTGCTGGAAAAACGGAGAATTACGGGTAGTTTTTCCAGATTTATTATGTATGCTTGACCCTAAAACAGGTCGGGGAATAATGAGTGTGGAATTAAAGAAAAATTTAGAACTAAAACTTGTGGCAATGCCCTGCCACGAAAGATTAAGAGAAGCCTTAAAACATCCCGATGGTAAAATTGCTTTTAGTTCTAAAAGATATGGACAGAATATAAAATATGTTCCACTGGAAGAATTACATTAATAATGAATAAAGGGTTTATTCAACAAAATAAAAGGAGGAATAGAGGAATAAATGAGTTTTAAGAATATAAAACAGGGAGAAATAGATAGAAGCATAACCTTATTACAACCCAGTATGCCATTCTTGGTTACTACACTCAATGAAGACAATAGCATTAATATTGCCCCATTTAGTTGGGGAACTCCAATTTCTCAGTACCCTCCAATGATGAGTCTGGCTTTATTAAATAAACCACGGAAGCAGGATTCCCTTAAAAATATTGAGAGGACAGGTGAATTGGTTTTTAATCTGGTCGATATGAGCATTGCTGAAAGAGTTGTCGAAGCTTCATACGAATATAGTGAAAATGTTAATAAATTTGTAGAGCTGAATTTTAAGTCAGTAAGTTCTCAAAAAATAAAAACACCTGGAATAACTGAAGCAAGGGCCCATATTGAATGTAAAGTAAGGTTTTTAAAGGAAACAGGAGATCATATGTTGATTGTTTCAGAAATTGTTGCTGCTTCTTTTAATGAAGAGTATTACAGCGGGAATTTGCTAATCGATCTAAGAAAAACAAGACCACTAATACATTTTGAGCACTATATTAGAGAAGATGGTCAGGTTCATATATTTATTGATACCGCAGGTTGTAAAATTTTAGATGTTCCGTATAAAAAGAAGTTAGATGTTTAATACTTTGGCAATGAATATATCATTCATGATTTTTATTTTTAATTTATGGTTATAGTCATTTACAAAATTATAGGTACCCGTAAAGCACTTTGTAGTAATAATTTCTGAATTTTGTGAACGTACCTATAATTAGAGAAGGAGGTGATAATTTTTAGAAAAATTACTTTATCGAGCAGATTAATTAAATTAAAATTATATAAGGAGAAGGAAGAAAAATGAGTAAAAAAATATTAATTTTGAGTTTTGCTGTTTTGTTATTTGTGCTTTTTGGAATATCTGCTATTGGGAACGCTAAAGATTTTAAAGTAGGTATAAATAATTTTGGACAAGCAAACTTTTTTGGTCGTATAGGTAGGGAATCTTTGATTGACGAAGTTAAAATATTAGGTGGAACCCCTCTTGCTACCGTTACAGCAAGTGTTCCTGAAAGAATTGATGCCATAGAAAATTATATATCTCAAGGTGTAGATGCTATTATAATTCAGGAAGGTGACATAAAGATGGTTGCCCCTGCTTTAAAAGAAGCTAAAAAACAGGGGATAATAATTGTATCAATGGATGCAGGGACAGCTAATTTTGTTGACATTGTAGTGGAATCTAATAACTGGGTCATGGGAGCAATGGCTGCCACAGAATTAATGAATAGAATAGATGGCAAGGGTCAAATAGTAGAAATATTTAATGATCTGGGTCAGATGATTAGGATGAGAAGAAAAGAATTACAAGCTGTAATTTCTGAATATCAAGATGTTGAAATTATCGCTGGGTTTACTTATGCGTGGCCTGATTTCTTTCCGGATGCAAAATCAAAAATGGAAGCTGTTTTACAGGCCCATCCAGACATAGTTGGTGTTTTTGCAACATTTGATGGAGTAGGAGTTGCAGCCGCACAGGCTATAAAAGAAGCAGGTTTACAGGGCCAGATATCTGTTGTCGGTATTGATGGTGACCCACAGGCATATGAGGAAATGAGGCAACCTGGCAGCCCATTTAAGGCAACTGTAGCTCAGGATCCTGATACAATGGCTCGTACTGCTGTAAGGATGACATTTAAACTACTTAATGGTGAAGAAATACCAAGAAGTCATGTTTATATTCCTGCAAGACTGGTCGTCATTGAAAATTTGCCTGAACCTGGCAAAAGATTTCCGGATGAAAAATAATTAAACAAATGGAAGGAAAAGGGTAGATCTACTTTTTTCCTTCCATTCTTTATTTATAATTTTAGAAGAAGGGAGCAATAATGTCTTTCATTGATGTAAAAGAAGAAATATTATCTACACGAAACTTAGGCAAAGAGTTTAATGATGTATGGGTTTTGAATGATATTAATATCAACTTGAAAAAAGGAGAAATCCATTCTATAGTTGGTGAAAATGGCGCAGGTAAATCTACTTTTATTAAAATACTATCAGGTGTTTATGCTCCCAGCAAAGGTGAAATTATTATTAATAGCCAAAAAGTAAAATTTAATAATGTTAAAGAAAGTGAACAACTGGGAATAAGAACAGTTCACCAGGAAATTAATTTGATACCTTTTTTTAATGTTATGGAAAATATTTTTGTCGGGGCAGAATTAGAAAAAAAGGTTATGGTAATTAATATACTTGACAAAAAGAAATCAGCTGAAAAAGCCAAAGAAGCACTTGATACACTGGGAGTAGAACTGGATTTAAACAAATATGTTCATAAAATAGATGCCTCTATGAGGAGAATTGTACAAATATGTAAGGTGTTAGTTGGTAAGTATGAAGTAATTATTTTTGATGAACCAACTACTACACTGGGTAGTAGTGAACGGAGAAGATTACTAGAAGTTATTAGAAATTTAAAAAAACAAGATGCAGGAATCATTTTTATTTCTCATAATATCGATGAAGTGTTGGAAATATCTGATAGAATTACTGTTTTTCGCGATGGTGAAAATATGGGGACGATGTTAAAAAAAGAGTCTACAGTAAATAAAATAGTAAGTAAAATGATCGGCCACAAAAGTTATTCTGATTTTAAAAGAAAATCTGTTACGGATAAAGATAAAGTTATATTTGAGGCAAAAGATCTTAATACTGAAAGGCTTAAAAATATTAATTTCAAGGTTTATAAAGGTGAGGTTGTAGGAATAGCAGGTATTGTAGGTGCAGGTAAGACAGAAATTGCCAGGGCGATATTCGGAATTGATGCGGTCGAATCTGGCGAGTTTTATATTAATGGGGATAGATATAAACCCAAACCGGGTACTTCAGTTAAAAAGGGCATTGCATTAGTCCCTGAAGAAAGACAGGAGCAAGGCTTAGTTTTAAATATGGACGTGAAAAAAAATATATCACTTGCCTATCTTGACCAGTTGGGCAAATCAAGTGTGATAGACTTTGAAACTGAAAAAAATACTGCTGAAAAATTAATTGAATATTTAAAAATTAAAACAACCGGTCCCTTTCAGATAGTAAAATATTTAAGCGGAGGAAACCAACAAAAAGTTGTTATAGGACGCTGGCTTTCCGGTGATTTTTCTCTGGGGATATTTGACGAGCCCACAAAGGGGATTGATATTAAGGCCAAGGAGGATATTTATCACCAAATAGATATGCTAGCTCATAAAGGAAAAGGAATTATTTTTATTTCTTCTTTTTTACCAGAGTTAATTAATGTTACTGACAGGATAATAGTGATGAAGGATGGTAAGATTGTAGATGAATTTGACCCCAAACAAAATACAGAGACTGAAATTATGATTGCTATGCTAGGAGGAAATAATTAATGAATAATAAAATAAATAAGACTATAAGCTGGTCTGAAGTGCTCAGGAAATACGGAACAGTAATTGGTACTATAATTATGTTTATTATATTTTCATTAGTAGTTGATAGATTTTTTACCTTCAGAAATCTGTTTATGTTATTGAGACAGATGAGTATGTTAACAATTATTGCTTGTGGTTTTACTTTTGTAATGGCTGCAGGTGGTTTTGATATGTCAATTGGAAGTGTAACCGGATTAGTAAGTATGATATTTACAATCGTTTTAGTTAGCACTTCAAATTTTTTGCTTTCATTTCTGATTGCAATAATAGTTGGGCTTTCTGTTGGATTAATAAATGCTATGCTTGTAGCATATATTAATTTACCTGATTTCATCGGTACTTTTGCTGTTGGCTCGGTTGCCTATGGCATTAAAATGTTGCTTACAAAAGGTAATCCGATTTTTATTAAGAATCCTCCTGAAATATTTACATTTATTGGGCAGGGGTACGTTGGGGCTGTCCCTTTTCCGGTAATCTTAATGTTAGCATTTTTGGTAATTTCAATATTTATTTTGCATAAAACTAAATTAGGAAGAAGAATATATGCTATTGGGGGCAACACTGTTGCTTCGGTGTATGCAGGTATAAATGTAAAATGGTATCGAATGATAACCTTTTTAATATCAGGCTTAAGCGTATCCATTGCTGCTATAATAATGACTTCAAGATTAAATTCTGGTCAACCCTTAGCCGGAGAAAATTTTTTATTAGATGTTATTGCTGCTGTATTTTTAAGTACTACAATGTTTGGGGAGGGTGAACCAAATGCAATGGGGTCTTTTGTTGGATCTTTGATAATAAGTATGCTTAATAATGGGTTAACCATGTTAAGTGTTCCTTATTATTTTCAGTATATCACTAAGGGCATGGTTGTAATAGCTGCAGTTATGTTAGCTGTTGTGATGGGCCAGAAGTTGAGGGTTAAATTTTAATCTGGATATTTTTAAGGCTTGAAATTACTGTTAGTTACATTTCAAAAGTGCACTTTTGAAAGACTAAAAATTTACTATTTTTTACAATTATTTGGAGGTAAATAATTTATTAGTTAAAAGTTAAAACTGGACT
>Ga0209121_10004518_pt1 | contig 12979 bp, 17 predicted proteins | sample Cruoilmetagenom3_FD_187292 | JGI IMG/M metagenome (GOLD analysis project Ga0209121, IMG submission 187292) | Oil polluted marine microbial communities from Coal Oil Point, Santa Barbara, California, USA - Sample 3 (SPAdes) (version 2) | ecosystem: Environmental > Aquatic > Marine > Oil seeps ... | reverse complement strand
GTCAACCCGGAACTTTGAACTAGGAACTCGAAACTTTCATATAAGCCATGAACACTAAAGAGAGACTAAAGGACTTTTATACACAATTTATCAGCCTGAAGGCTGAACCGAGAGAAATTGCTGTCGGTATGGCAATTGGTGTGTTTATAGGGGTGACCCCAACTATCCCATTCCACACTGTCCTGATTATTTTTTTTAGCATTTTGTTGAGGCAAAACATTACATCCGCCATCCTCGGTGCGTGTATTATATCAAATCCTGTTACAATACCTTTTTTCTATGCTTCTGAATACTACTTAGGAAAGCTTCTTCTTAAAGGCAACCAATGCCAGTTCGTCTTAAACGACTACTCCATGTACAACATCATCAATATGGGGTGGAATGTTGCCTATCCTCTGCTTGTAGGCGGCATCATCCTCGCACCTTTCTTTGCCATCCCTGTCTATTTTATAAGCCACAAGGCTATAATAGTCATCAGAAAAAAGTATGGAAAAACGCGGGGTCCATCTTAATAGCAATCAGGAATCTATAATTTTTTGCGGAGGTTATATCTCTATTTTGTCATTGACACCATATGGACTTTTTTCTATGCTTTTATAGTATATGACTTAAGAACAAAAAAAGGAGACTGATATGGATCAAAATAAAAAGGCCTTTATTGTAATTGATATGCTCAATGACTTTGTTATCCAAGGTGCACCCCTGGAAGTACCGGCCGCCAGAAAAGTAGTTCCCTTTATCCGGAAAAAGTTGGAAATGGCAAGAAAAGAAGGGATGGCCGTGATCTATGTATGTGACAGTCATAAAAAAGATGATCCGGAATTTGTAAAAATGAACTGGCCGCCCCATGCTATTAAGGGAACGAGAGGTGCCCAGGTCATAGACGAGCTAAAACCACTTCCCGGCGATAAAATAGTAAACAAGACTACATATTCCGGCTTTTTTGAGACCGACCTGGACAAAATTTTAGAAGACCTAAAAATAACAACCTTATTTGTATGCGGTTGTGTCACAAATATCTGCATCCTTTACACGGTGGCCGACGCAGTAATGAGGGGATATGAGGTAGAAGTTTTTAAGGAGGGGGTAGCTGCCCTGAACCAGGAGGATCACGATTTTGCACTCCGGCAGATGGAGGAGGTGCTGGGAGCTAAGATTACACCTTAGGATGCCTCAGCTTCAATAGTGATGCTTTGAAAAATAAAACTCCCTATCCCCGGATAGGGATCAATAAGGAATATTTATCATGCACGTTGCAAGTCTGAAGGATATCAAAAACGGGAAGGTTACCGACGCTTATTTTTTCCGCACATTAGAGATTCTGAAAACCAAAAAAATTAAAAAACATGTAAAAGCAGAGTTTATAGCCAAAAATCTCCCCTGTGACTGGCAATGGGGAGTCCTGGCCGGCATCGAAGAATGTGCAGAATTGTTGAAGGATCTCAAAGTGTCTGTAAGATCCATGAGAGAGGGCACCATCTTCAGGCCATACCAACCGGTTATGGAGATCGAAGGTGAGTACACCGACTTTGGCATCTATGAAACCGCCCTCTTAGGGTTTCTCTGTCAGGCATCCGGTATTGCTACCAGGGCAGCCCGGTGTAAAAAAGCAGCTGGAATGAGGGGTGTTATCAGTTTTGGCGCCAGAAGAATGCACCCATCCATTGCCCCGATGATTGAAAGAAATGCCTATATTGGTGGGTGTGACGGTGTGGCTACCCTGAAAGCCGCGGATCTCATAGGAGAAAAGGCTACCGGCACCATGCCACATACCCTGATAATAATCATGGGAGATTCCACTTCCGCATCCAAAGCATTTGATGAGGTGATTGACCGTAATGTTAATCGAATCGCACTGGTAGACACCTTCGGTGATGAGAAGTTCGAGGCACTAAATGTAGCCAGGGCCCTGGGTGATAACCTTTTCGGGGTGAGGCTGGATACACCCGGCTCCCGTCGCGGAGATTTTTACAGGATTTTAGAAGAAGTACGCTGGGAGCTGAATCTAAGAGGCTTCAATAAAATAAAATTGCTGGTTAGTGGAGGGATTGATGAACAGGAAATTTTAAAGCTCAATCACTTTGTGGATGCCTATGGTGTGGGTACCGCTATAAGTAACGCCTCTGTAGTAGATTTTTCCATGGATATAATAGAGATGGATGGCGTACCGGTAGCAAAAAGAGGAAAGATGTCAGGCAGCAAAAGGGTGGTTCGCTGTCCGGAATGTCTTAAAAGTAAGATCGTTCCCTACTCCGAGGGAAAGATCAATTGTGAATGCGGAGGTAAAACGGAAGATTTACTCCTGCCTTTTATTGTAAATAGAAGCCTCAAAGAACCCCTGCCTGAAGCGAAAGAGATAAGGAAATATGTCCTGAAGCAACTGGAGAAATTTCCCCTGGATAAAAATATTGAATGACAACTCCCAGAAATATCCTAAAAAAGCATGGAATTCGCCCTCTTAAGAGATTGGGGCAGTCATTTCTTGCGGACGGCAATATTACAGCAAAAATTGTCACAATCTCCGATATAAAAAGAGGCGATATCGTTGTTGAGATAGGTTCCGGGTTGGGTATAATGACCGCCATAATCGCAAGAGAGGCAAAAAAGGTCATCGCTCTTGAAATTGACAAATACATGGTAGATATCTTGCGGGAAGAGCTGAAAAATCTTTCCAATGTTGAAATAGTTCAGACGGATGTCCTCAAATATGACTTTTCTTCGGCCTGTTCTGAGTACCCCCCGGAAAAATTAAAAGTGATCGGCAATATACCCTACAATATTTCATCACAAATACTATTCCACTTAATTCAATTCAGAGATTATATCTCATCAATGGTCCTGATGTTTCAAAAAGAGGTGGCTGAAAGAATAATAGCACCTCCAGGAACGAAGAAGTATGGCATACTCTCGGTCATAGTTTCAATGTACACAAAACCCTCACTTGAAATGAGGGTACCGGGTAGTTGCTTTTACCCAAAACCGGATGTAGGCTCCTCCGTACTCAAGATGATTGTCCGAGAAAAGCCTATGTTTGATCTAAGGGATGCAGATTTTTTTCTGAAGCTGGTGAAGACCGCCTTTTCGAAGAGACGAAAAACCCTCTTGAACAACCTGAAAGACTTAGACCTGTTGAATTTATCTGAAAAAGATATAGCCGAGATCATTAAACTTTCAGGAATAGACAGTAACAGAAGAGGTGAAACATTAACGGTAGAAGAATTTGCTAAACTGAGTAATACTCTAATCTAATAGTTATTTCATGACAGGCCCTAATAAATTTCTTGACAAATAAAGATTCTTTTAATAAAGATACATCGACCGCTTGGATCCGGTTTCGGACTGAGACGGAAGGTATAAAATATTTATTTGTTGAGATATTAAACTTTAAGCCTCCCGCCTCAGGCAGGGGGCTTTTTTTGTGGGGTTAAGAGCTATGAAAATTATTGAATCAGTAAAAAAAATGCAGGAATTTTCTGAATCCCTCAGGAACAGCGGAAAGAAAATTGCTTTTGTCCCCACCATGGGTTACTTCCACCGCGGTCATTTAAGCCTCATGGAAGAAGGAAGAAAGCTGGGAGATTGCCTGATTATCAGTATATACGTAAATCCGACCCAGTTTGCCCCCGGGGAGGACTTAGAGAAATATCCGAGAGATTTTGAAAGAGATAAAAAACTTTCCGAGGATGTCGGGGTAGATGTGATATTTTATCCGCCGGATAGTGAGATGTACCCCGAACAGTACCAGACATTTGTTGACGTGGAGGGGGTAACCAATAATCTGTGCGGTTTGTCAAGGCCCGGGCATTTCAGTGGTGTAACAACAATTTGCGCCAAGCTTTTCAATATTGCCAAACCCCATGTAACAGTTTTTGGTAAAAAAGATTTCCAGCAGCTTGTCACAATTAAGCGAATGGTGAAAGACCTCAATATGGACTTGGATGTTGTAGGAATGTCCACGGTAAGGGAAGGCGATGGTCTCGCCATGAGTTCGAGAAATACCTATCTGAAAGAGGATGAAAGAGCGTCCGCTCTCAGTTTAAGTCATTCTCTTAAGCTGGCGAAGGAGCTCTACGATAACGGGGAAAGGAACGCAGGCAAGATAATAGATGAAACAAAAAAACTCATTGATGGGCATCCTCACACAAAGATTGATTATGTAAACATATGTGATACCACTACAATGAATGACGTTGAATATCTTGAAAGCGAAGCCGTCATAGCACTGGCAGTACGGGTAGGAGCGGCAAGACTTATAGATAACTACGTGTTCGGGGAACCACTGGAGATATAAAACCAGTAACCAGAAACCTATGCTTCATGCTGAGCCCTGACGGCTGACTCCTGACAACCGAAAAAAAGGAAGGTGATCAATATGCAAAGATTCGTTCTGAAATCAAAGATTCACAGGGCAAGCGTAACCGACGCTGATCTCAATTATGAGGGAAGCATTACGATCGACGAAAAGCTTATCAATGCCGCAGATCTTTTACCCTATGAAAAAGTTAATATATACAATGTGTCAAATGGCGAAAGATTCTCAACCTATGTTATAAAAGGCGAAAAAGATTCCGGTGTTATATGCCTTAATGGGGCTGCGGCCAGAAAGTGTTCCAGCGGAGACATAATCATCATAGCAAGCTATGTTATTGTGGATGATGATTCTGCAAGAGACTGGTCTCCTAAATGTGTATACGTAGACAATAAAAACAAAATTAAAGTGTAAGGGACCACGGATTAATAGAGGATTCGTTTTAACTTCATTCTCAATTCTGATTTCTGATTTCTTTCTTTTATACATAAGGGGTGGGGTGTCAATACACACTGCCCCTTTCTTTTGTAAATAGTTATTGAAAAGCCCCTCTCTTTTTGTTATGACTTCCTGCACGATGCGCCGTGAGCTTCAATTCGAGGCTTCCATACCGAGAAATAAAAAATGAGAAGAAAAATTAAAAACATATTTTTGACCGGTATTGCTGTTATCATCCCGATAGGATTAACGGTTTATATACTTTTCTTTCTGATAAATATGATGGATAATCTGCTGAAGGTTATTCCCGCCAGATTTCAACCTGACGAATTACTCCATTTTCACATACCGGGACTTGGTGTAATAATTACGCTGATATTGATTTTTATCATCGGTCTTGTTACCAAAAGCTATCTCGGAAACAAATTTGTAAAGTTAGGTGAATGGTTTGTCAACAAGATACCTTTTGTAAGAAGTATTTATCAGGCAATAAAACAGCTTGTTGATACCATATTCAGTGACAAGTCCCAAAGTTTCAAGAAGGTGGTTATTGTAGAGTATCCACGTAAGGGAATGTACGTTATTGCTTTTGTGACGGGTGAAGCAAAGGGTGAGATTCAAATAAAAACATCTAAAAAGTGTATAAATTTGTTTGTCCCTACTACACCCAATCCTACATCCGGCTTTTATATAATGGTGCCTGAAGATGATGTGATAAGCATGGATATGACCGTGGAAGAGGCATTTAAACTTGTCATTTCGGGCGGCATAGTTTCCCCTCCCCTTCAAAAACATCCGGGAAATAACCAGCAAAACACAATTGAAAACCAAGACAAATAAGGAGAAAATAAATGCATATTACGGCCGAAAGCATTAAGGTGGGGCATCCCGATTTAGTGGCTGATACCATTGCAGCAGATATCATAGCCGACATTCTGGATAAAGAACATAAAATCGGGATGGACATAAGCTCCATGCCTCATTGCGGTCTTGAGGTGTTTTTAGGGAAGGGATTTTGCATCGTTGGCGGTGAGGTGGCCACGAGGATTTATGTCGACATAGAAAAAAGTGTTCGTGAGACGGTGCTGTCCCTTGGTTACGACAATTTCAGGGTTGGACTCAATGGGAATTCTATGGGAATTTTTAATGCTATTATTCCACAATCTCCCGACATCAACATCGGTACGAGAGCCGATTTAGGCAAACATAAGGAGATAGGTGCAGGAGACCAGGGTATTATGTACGGATTTGCCGTCAATGAAACCCCCGAATTACTACCTCTGACCTATGTTCTGGTAAACAGGATGATGAGGGCATTTGAAAATTGTGGTAACCCTTTATTCGCTCCGGATGGTAAAGGTCAGGTAACTGTATATTATGGTGACGATGCTGTACCCATAAGAGTTTCGAAAGTTCTCATGTCCAATGCCATTGACTATCGTCATGTTTCTGATAGCTCCAAAGATAGCATAGAAGCGCAAGCCAGGGAAATTGCCTTCAACAGCCTCGGTGAATGGGTGGATGACGATACAGAATTCTTATTCAATCCCACAGGTGAATGGCAGGCAACTAATTCCTGTAGTGCGGCGGATTCAGGGGTTACAGGTCGCAAGCTTGTTGTTCAGTTCTATGGAGGATATCCCGGCGCACAGTTGGGTGGAGGTTCGGTAGTTAACAAATCACCGGAAAAGGTAGATTGCTCTGCAGCATTTGGCGCCCGCTATGCAGCCAAGAATATTGTGGCAGCCGGCCTGGCTACCAAGTGTTCGGTTCAGTTGGCCTACGCCATAGGTGTTGCCAGACCCATGTCTATCTATGTCGATACCTTTAGAACGGGGACCATTCCCGATAGAAAAATTGGTGACGTTGTAGGAGATGTTTTTGACTTAACTCCCAGGGGTATGATTGAACATTTTGACCTCCTCAATGGAGATGTTTACAGAAAATTGTCCAGAACTTTATTTATGGATGATTATCTCTGGGAAAAAACGGATAAGGTAGATGATGTAAAAGAAGCGGCAGGCATTAAATAATCATAAGCGTTCAGCAATCAGCCGTCAGCTCTCAGCAAAAACAAAGAAGACCAGGAGGAAAAAATGGAATTCGATATCAAGGACATCAACCTTGCCGAAGAGGGGAAATTAAGTGTTGAATGGGCCAACAAAAGCATGCCCGTTTTGAATATTATCAAAGAACGGTTTCAAAAGGAAAAACCGCTGAAAGGGGTAAGGTTTGGCACCTGCCTCCATGTTACCACCGAGACGGCAAGCCTCGTGGAAACTCTTAAAGCGGGTGGCGCCGAGGTCTCACTTTGCGCTTCAAATCCGCTTAGCACACAGGATTATGTAACCGCATATCTGGTAAAGTATCATGATATCCCTGTTCATGCGACAAATGGTGAGGACACCGATACTTACTATAAGCATATCAACTCAGTACTTGACACAAAACCAACAGTAACGATGGACGATGGCGCTGATCTGGTGTCAACGATACATGCCAAACGTCAGGATCTCATAGAAGAAATCATAGGAGGAACAGAAGAAACCACCACCGGTGTAATACGATTAAAGGCAATGGCTGACAAGGGGGTTCTACGTTTCCCTTTGATTGCCGTTAATGATGCTAATACAAAATATATGTTTGACAATAGATACGGCACCGGTCAGAGCACGATTGACGGTATTATCAGGGCGACAAACCGGCTTATAGCGGGTTCGGTATTTGTTGTATGCGGTTACGGGTGGTGCTCAAAAGGAGTCGCCATGAGGGCTTCCGGAATGGGTGCAAATGTTGTCGTGACCGAGGTAGACCCACTGAGGGCGCTTGAGGCTGTTATGGACGGTTACAGGGTCATGCCTATCTCCGACGCAGCAGATATCGGAAATTTTTTCTGTACCCTCACAGGAGACATGAATGTCATCCGGAAGGAACATTTCCTGAAGATGAAGGATGGGGCCATCGTCGCCAATTCAGGACATTTTAATGTTGAACTGGATATTGCTGGTCTCAAGGAAATTTCAACAGGAGTTCGGAAGATCAGGAACCATATTGAGGAATATACCCTGTCAGATGGGAAGAAGATATGTCTCCTGGGTGAAGGAAGACTGGTAAATCTTGCGGCTGCAGAGGGGCACCCTTCCAGTGTTATGGATATGAGCTTTGCCAATCAAGCCCTTGCAGCTGAGTATCTCGTAAAAAACGGGAAAAATCTGGAGAACAGGGTATACGGCGTTCCTGAAAATATCGACAAAGAGATCGCACGATTAAAACTCAAATCCATGGGAGTAAAGATAGACACCCTCACAGAAGAACAGGAGAAATATCTCAACTCCTGGGAGATGGGAACATAAAAAATCAGCGGTCAGCTCCCTATACTATCCTCAACATCCTGTCCACCGCCCCTTTGCCTCTGAGGCGGATATCTTTGGGAACCTTAACCTGGGGAGACATCTCCTCCAGCGCCCAGAGGATCTTTTCCAGGGCGATCACCTCGGCCCTGCACTCGGGATGAACCACCACCACTGCCCCGGGATGCTCTCTCTTCTTTTCCCTTAACTCCGAAGCGGTGGCCATATTGGCCATGGGACAGCCGGCATTCATATCCGGGAGGAGCACTGTCTTATCGGGAGAGAGGATGGAGGCGGTCTCCGCCATAAAGTGGACGCCGCAGAAGACGATAACATCCGCATTCGTCTTTGCCGCATTCTGAGAAAGCTCAAGGGGATCACCCACGAAGTCGGCAATGTCCTGCACCTCGCCCAACTGGTGGCAGAGCATGTGCCGCAGGATATGCTCCTACCGATCGGTGTAGAGGACCCCGGCGCCACGCATTTTCCCTTGCTTTAGCAGAATTAAGGCCTCGTTCGCCTCTTCTAACTTAAACTCTCGAACTTCAGACATAATTGGAATCTCAGCAGCCAGAGGCAGAAATTCCTGGGCATCCCTCTTGGTTACATTGGCCACGCTCTTTACCTCCTTTTCATGCCAGAGATGTTCAGCATAATCCAGCTCCGGGATGGGCGTTTCCTTACGAATTGCATTTATAATTACCCTCCCACCTTTTTCCAAGTTCCTGAGCGCCTCACGCACCGACACACCAACCGGAGTAAAATCAATGGCGCAGTTGAGCTTTACCGGAGGGGTGTTCTGGGTCGTTCCAACCCAGTCGGCTCCCAATTTTTTGGCTAAGTCCTGATGTTCCTTTTGATTGGGACGACTGAAGACGAACACTTTACCATTTGGGTACTTGTATTTGGCAATCTGAATGACAATGTGGGCGGAGGCTCCAAATCCATAGAGGCCAAGAACTTTGCCGTCCTCCATTCCTGAAAGTTTCAAGGCCCTATAACCGATTACTCCGGCACAAAGGAGTGGGGCTGCCTGTAAATCGGTAAATCTTTCTGGAATCGGGTAGGCAAAGTCTTCCGAGGCCACGGTATATTGAGCGTAACCTCCATCAACGTCCTTCCCTGTCCATTTAGCTTTATCACACAAATTTTCCTCACCTTTAAGGCAGAATGAACATTGACCGCAGGCCCAATTGATCCAGGTAATTCCCACTCTGTCTCCTTCTTTAAACTTGGCTGCCCCCGATCCTGAACCTTCTACCCTGCCAACAATTTCATGCCCTAAGATCATGGGAAACCTCGAAGGGGGAATTCGGCCTTCAATCTCATCCAGTTCAGTATGACAGACCCCACAGGCGGAGACCCTGACTCGAATTTGACCCGGGTCGGGAGCAGGATCCGGCAAATCTACCAGCTCTAAAGGTTTTTCCTCGACTAAAGAGATACCCCTGATTACCATCGCTTTCAATTTTTAGGTCCTCCACTTCTCTGGACTTCGCCTTTGACTACCCCCCCACTACCAGGATGGGATAACCTGTCTCCCTCGCGAGTTCGATCTCACATTCGATCCAACCAATACACTCCTCGATACCTGATGTCTTAACCATAGCAGACTTTCTTTTGGTAAGACCTGCCCTCTCTGTCTCCTTCTTTATCAGCCCCTCGGAGAGGAGAAAACCGACCGCAAGATATTCCAGCCTGTCCGGAGTGCACTGCAGGGTCGCCAGCTCTTTCCCATTTACGAGCACAGTCAGCGAGACTTCGCTCACTATACGGTTCTTTGTTCTTGTCACCCCGTCAGATCCGACCTGTGTCAGTTCAACCTCCCGCGTTAAATCCATGGACATATCCGCTACACCGCAACAACTTCTTTTATTTCAGGAACAACACTTTTAAGATGTCTTTCTATCCCCATCTGTAGTGTCATCTGGGCCATAGGGCAGCCTCCACAGGCCCCCAGCAGTTTAACCCTGACAACACCGTCATCACCGACATCAAGCAATTCAACGTCTCCTCCATCGGCCTGAAGATTTGGTCTGATGTCATCTATCGCTTCCTGTACTTTTTCTCTCATGATATTTCCTCCATCTAGTCTCCGCAAACCCAGTGGGTTGTTTAAGAAACGGGAAAACGAACCGGTTCTTTCCCTATCTTGATTTCCTCCCCTATATCACCTCTTCCTTTATCCAGTTCAAATAATCTTGATTACCGCCCACTATTGGAATGGCAATTATTTCAGGCAGTTCATAAGTGTGCATCTCTTTAACCAGTGTGATAACATCACTTAGTGAGGAGGCTTTTGACTTGGCAATCAAAAGAACCTCTCTGGCCAACTCTTTCTTTCCCTGCCACCAGAAGCAGGAGTCTATCCCCGGTATAATATTCACACAGGCAGCTTTCTTTTGATCCAGGAGCCTCTCCGCTATCTTTTTAGCTTCTTTATCTGTACCTGCTGTTATAAAAATAACCACCTCTTCTCCCATATCACAGCCTCCTCGTTCCCAACGTAATTGTAAAAAGTTAAAGGTGAAAGACACAGAGACAAAGATACTTTTTTCCCTCTTGGCTTTTTGCTATTGAAATATTGAAAAACAAAATCCCAGGGCGAGGGACATCATACTGACGGCTCCAAGATAGACAAGCAGAATCCTGCCGCCAAATTCTTTTTTCAAGACCAGGATAGTTCCCCAACTGGTAACCGGACCGACAATTAGAAGCACCATCCCCGCTCCCGCAGCCATCCCCTGGGATATAAAGGCATCTACCAGAGGGACACTGGCAGTGGAACAGATATACATGATCAGGCCAAAGACAAGACTGAATAGATACCCGAGACCACCACCAAGGTGAGCACCAACAAAGTTTCTCACAGGAACAACCACCACAATGAGCGCCGCCAGGGCTAGCCCCAAAAGCAGCTCCGGGGCTATCTCCCTCACCATATCCACAAAACCAAATCTGAAGACGGCAATTATTCTCTCCACGATGCTCTTTCTACTATAGCCTCCGATATACTTCTCAGTATTTCCCCCAAAGGCGGCCTTACAATGGGGGCAGCAAAAGTAGTAGGTTCTGCCGCCATATTCAGTTTTTACCGCGTCTTCTGTGCCACACTCATCCCGCAAACAGGATCTGTGGCGAGCGCCGCCTCCTGATGATTAAAAGGAACTGCCAGGCCCCTGGGCGTGAAATTAATCAGGTTGCCCACTGCGCCCATGACAAGCCCCATAGAGATCACAGCAAAGAATATGAATACCATAAACTTTATCCCCAGAAGGGCAAAGCAGACTAATAGGGCGGGTATAGAGGTGGCAGGGGTGGCCACAAGAAAAGCCAGGACAGGACCAAGTCTTGCCCCTTTCCGGTGAAGGCTCACCGCTACCGGGAGAGAACCCATGCAACAGATAGGGAGGGCTGTTCCCGCAAGGGTGGAATAGAGGAGAGGTTTTATTCCTCGACCACCAAGATATCTCTCTACCAATCCCGTTGGGATAAATTCATGGATCAGGCCGCTCAGGAAAAACCCCAGGGCTAAGGCCGGCAATACCTCAACGAGATAGTCTTTGAATACTGTAAGGAATTCAATTATCATACCCTTATTCTCCAAACAGTCGGGAGAACATTCCTTTTTCTCTCCATCCCGGCTGTTCTCTTTTTGAAAGTCTCAGTATGCCCAGCCCCCGGGAACATCCAGGATTAATTACCAAATGGCCAGAACCTTCTCTTTTTTCGTGACGGCAGCACATTATTCCCCTTCAATTGGTAGATGCCCTCAATTTCAACACCTTTTTCAACGAAAGAAGCAGTCCACCATCGGTGACGAGTCTTCGTTCAAATATCGCAACAACTCTGTTACATCATCGAAAAACAATACCCCAGGGCCATCACACTGACAGCCCCAGGATAGAAAAACAAGAGACTACCACCGAATTCCTTCCTTAGAACCAGGACGGTTCCCCGGCCGATAATCGGCACTGCCTTACATCGCCTCTTCCGTGGTCATATTGACTATCTCCCCTCTTTCCACCCTGTACGAGGGGATGCCCATAATTGTCAAGGCGAGGCAGCTCTTCCCCACACCATTCGGGCCAAACAGGACATGTTTTTCCATATCCCCTATGGCAAGGTCCACCCCTTTCAGTATCTCCTTTCCATCGACACCAACCCACAGGTCTCTCACTTCCAGCATATCATACCTCTCTTGAGCTGCCGTTCAAAATCAGTTCGGGGGCCCTATGTAATAATCCCATTTCTCCTTCTGTCTTTGTGCCATCTCCTCCAGAGTCACGGATTCCAGGACATTGTCCATGGCCTCTTGCATCCTTTTCCAGAGATCACGGGCCGTACAAAAATCAGCCTGATGACAAGCTCCCGCATCATCCACGCAATCCACCGGAGCAACCGATCCCTCTAAGACCTTGACAACCTCGCTAAGTTTTATCTCTTTCGGAGACCTGGCCAGGATGTATCCCCCATGAGCCTTTCGAATACTCCTTATCAAACCCGCCATTCTGAGGGCGGTCATCAAATGATCCAGGTACTTGGCAGAGACATCCATTTTTTCGGCTATTTTCCTGACCGGCAAAGGCCCCTGGCCGTAATGAACAGCAAGGTGCACCATGGCCCTTACGCCATATCTTCCCTTTGTGGACATTTTCATAAGACCACCAGCTTTCTACTATAATCATAGGAATAATTACTTTGATAGCAAAACGTGGGAGTCTTGTCAAGTATTTTTTGAAGCCTGGCAAATATAGAAAGATACCGTTTATTCCTATACCTATTGTAAATTTTCATTGTAAACTGACCCAGTTTTTTCATGAAAACTGACCCACCCAGGGATAGGATAGCTCCCATCAAAGACATGGGAGGACAGAGAGGT
>Ga0209121_10004517_pt1 | contig 12979 bp, 10 predicted proteins | sample Cruoilmetagenom3_FD_187292 | JGI IMG/M metagenome (GOLD analysis project Ga0209121, IMG submission 187292) | Oil polluted marine microbial communities from Coal Oil Point, Santa Barbara, California, USA - Sample 3 (SPAdes) (version 2) | ecosystem: Environmental > Aquatic > Marine > Oil seeps ... | reverse complement strand
TCGATCTCGGCCTCGGCCAGCGCGGTGCGTTCCACCGGCGACCACATCACAGGTTTTGACCCCTGATAAAGCGTTCCGTTCATCAGGAACTTCTGGAATTCCTCGGCAATGATCCGTTCCGAGCGGAAATCCATCGTCTTGTAGGGTTTGGACCATTTGCCCGTCACCCCAAGACGCTTGAATTCATCGCGTTGGATATCAACCCAGCCTTCGGCAAATTTGCGACATTCCTGACGGAAATCAACAACATCCACGTCGTCTTTATTGCGGCCCTTCTGGCGGTATTGCTCTTCGATCTTCCACTCGATGGGCAGGCCGTGGCAATCCCAGCCGGGGATATAGCGCGCATCGCGGCCCATCATCTGCTGGCTGCGCACGATCATATCCTTGAGGATCTTGTTCAGCGCGTGACCGATATGCAGATGGCCGTTGGCATAGGGCGGCCCATCATGCAGGGTAAAGGGCTTGCGCTCACTCGTCTCGGCTTTGGCACGCAGGCGGTCATAGATGCCCATCTCGGCCCAACGCTCCAGCCATTCAGGCTCGCGTTTGGGCAGGCCTGCACGCATCGGAAAATCAGTTTTCGGCAGGTTCAGGGTGGTTTTGTATTCGGGTGTTTCAGGGGTGTCGGCACACATGTGTGGCGTCCTTCATCGAAGATGCATCGGGAAATGTTTGGGGCGGCGTGATGGGTCAAACGCCTTGTCCCGGCGGCTCGATAGTCTCAGAGCGCCGGGCATATAATTCGAATAATGATCGCTGTGCGTGTCATGTTGAACCGGCTTATAGGCCCGTGAGAAGGCGACGTCCAGAGGGGGTGTCAATCCGTCAGCCCACCGGTAAGTTAGCCATCAGGGAACAGCAATTGAGGCAGACCATGAAACCTCTGACAATCGGCATCGCAGGCGCGGGTATTGGCGGGTTGGCCGCAGCCGCAGCATTGGCGCAGGCGGGCCATGATGTCACGGTCTATGACCAGTTCGACACACCGCGTCCGGTTGGCTCGGGTTTGGTGATTCAACCCGTCGGGCAGGCCGTGCTGGCCCGGATTGGTGCCTTGGATGTGGCCGAGGCGCATGGTGCGCAAGTCACGCATATGCTGGGTCATGCCACCGGTAAGCGCCTGCCCATTCTGGATGTCCGCTATGCGCCGCGCAAAAGCACACCGCGTCATGGGCTGGCCCTGCACCGTGCCGCGCTGTTTCACGCCGTACACCTCGCCGCGGCCACCACGGGGGTCACTCTTGTCGCCAGCCACGAAGTCAGCAGCGTCACAGACACCACCCCGCGCCAGCTGATCTTTGCGAATGGCGACACCAGCCCGCCTTACGATCTGATCATTGATGCCGCAGGGGCCGACTCGCCGCTTTCGCCTCTCAAGGCGCGCGCACTGCCATATGGTGCAATCTGGGGCACGGTGGATTGGCCCGAGGACGCCCCCCTGCCCGATCATCAGCTCTCGCAGCGCTATGAGGCCGCCCGGCGCATGGTTGGGGTCCTGCCTATTGGCCTGCTGCCCGGCGGTAAGACTCGCAAGGCGGCTCTTTTCTGGTCATTGACCCGGCCCGAGCTGGAGACATGGCGCACCACCCCGATTGAAGCCTGGAAAGCGGATGCAAGCACCCTGTGGCCCGACGCCGCCCCCTATTTGGCTGATGTCACCTGCCACGGCGATATGACAGCCGCCTTTTATGCCCACGGGAGCCTGCGCACCCCTGTGGCGCGCGGGTTGATCCATATTGGAGATGCCGCGCATCGCGCCAGCCCACAACTGGGCCAAGGCGCGAATATGGCGCTGCTGGATGCATGGGCACTTGCGCAGGCGCTGACGGCGGGCTCTGATCTGCCCGAAGCACTGGCGCGATATCACAAATCCCGGCGCTGGCATTTATGGGCTTATCAAGCGATGAGCGCGCTCTTTACGCCGCTATATCAATCCCATAGCCGTGTTTTGCCCGCATTGCGCAACCACCTGCTGGCACCGATGGCACAAATCCCGCCTGCCCCGCGCCTTCTGTCCCGTTTGGTCTGCGGTGATCTGCTGCCCCCCTTGCAAGCCGGGTTGAGCAAGGGCATGAAAGCGCCATGAGCACCACCCTGCCCCCAAGATTTGACATCACACGCCCCGAGATTGAGCGCGTTGTCGCCCGCTTTTATGCTGCCATCCGCAGCCACCCCGGATTGGGGCCAGTCTTTGCTGTGCATGTCCGTGATTGGGAGACACATGAGGCCAAGGTGGCCAATTTCTGGGCCAACACCATCCTGCATGAACGCAGCTATGATGGCAGCCCAATGGCGGCCCATATCAAAGCGGGCAACGTGAAGCCGGGGATGTTTTCCACCTGGCTTGATCTGTTTGACACTGTTTTGCAGGCTGAGTTAGGCGCGGATCAGGCCGCCGCATGGTCAGCTCTGGCACATCGCATTGGCCGATCCCTGCGCGCGGGCGTGGTTGAACGTGAAACCCTGCCGGGCGGCGTGCCAAAACTACGGTGATCGCTGGCACGTCAATGTGAGAGGGCAGTCGCTATCCCTGCCCAAACAACCCCGTCAACGCGCGCTTCACCAGCCCGGTCACCGAAGGCCGTTTGGTGCGTGCAAAGGGCAAAGGCCGGCACACCTCCATCGCCGCGACACCAACACGGGCGGTCAGAGCGCCGTTCACAATACCCTCGCCAAACCTGCGCGACAGCTTTGACAACACGCCGCCACCAGCAATGGTGCCGATCAAGTCATCGCCTACGGCCACAGCACCCGTGGCCACAAGATGCGCCATAACCGCGCGCGCCAGTCGCCAACTGCCCAATGTGCCCGAACGCCCGCCATATATCTCGGCCACGCGCCGGATCATCCGCAGGTTAGACGTAAGGGCGACCACCACATCAGCCATGGCCAAAGGCACCAGCGCTGTCACGGCGGCCACTTGCCGGGCGGCGGCTTCGACTTCGCGGGTGGCGGCTTTATCAAGCGGCGCCAGCAACTCGATCTCGGCCAGTCCCAGCAGGGAATCCGCATCAAACTGTTCAGCCTCGTACTCCGCCAGCCGTTCTCGGCCCCAGCGGGTGTCCTCGCGGCCTGCATACAGACGGATCAAGGAGCGGGTGACGCGGCGCGCGCCCGGCAAATCATTGGCCGATGATGCCGCCTCGGCCGCGCGGTGCAATTTGTCGATCCGCGCCAAGCGTGAAAATGCCGCTAATTCGCGCAGTGCCCCGATCAAAAGGACAAGCAGAAATACCCCCACCAACACAGTGACCCCATACCCCAGCAAAGGCGCGCGGGTGATCAACCCGGTCAGGAAATCCCAGGCCGCAACGGAAACCACAGCGCCAAGGATGGCCAGCAACACCCCCCAGAACATCCGCGCCAGCCGTGACGGGCGGCGTGCGGCCAAGGTGGCAACGGTCTGCATCGCGCGCCCCTCTGGTGAGGTCGGCGTTTCGGACTCGGGCACAGGCGGGACGGCGTCAGGACCAGGGCCAATGGGCGCCTCATCAAGGTCTATCAGAATGGGGCCTTTGCTCATCTTGCCACTCCTGTTGGGTTTGGGCAGGTCATGGAAGCGTTTGCCGTTGCGGCGTTGGAGCAAGGCAACACGTCATCCGGCCTCACAGCCGGTCTCCGATCAGAAATTGCGCGGCGCGATCCAGCCGGATATGTGGCGGGCCTTCACCCGGTTTCAGCGACAAAGGTGCCGGCGCAAACCGCATCACCTGATAATCCGCCTCCAGCCACGCGCTTGCCCCGCCACGCGCCTGACTGAGCAGGCTTGCCGGGTCTTCGGGCAATACGCCGGGATAAAACGCCGCGCGCTTGCCTGTGTCCAGCAAGGTGCCACGCACCATATCAAGCGTCTCGCCTTCATGTGTCATCTGATCCTCAACCGTGGCGCGCAAAGCCGCCAGCGCCATGGCATCGGTCTGCGCCCCGGCAAAATCGGCCCGGTCACGCGCCTCGCGGGTCAGGGCGGCCATGATCGCGGCCAGCTTATCATGCTGAACGTGGTGCAAATGATCGGCCTTGGTGGCGGCAAACAGGATCTTCTCTACGCGCCGCCCCATCAACAACCGGGTTAGAAATGCATTTCGCCCAGGCCGAAACGCCCCCAGAATATCAGCCATGGCACCGCGCATATCCTCAACAGCACCGGGGCCTTTGTGGATGGCCCCCAACGCATCCACCAAGACCACTTGGCGGTCAATGCGCGCAAAATGATCGCGGAAGAACGGCTTGACGACTTTCGATTTATACGCCTCGAACCGTCGCTCCATTTCGCGCCACAGAGATCGGCGCGGTGTGCTGGCAGGGCGTGGCAGAGGCGCAAAGGTCAGAACCGGTGATCCGGCCAGATCGCCGGGCAGCAAAAAGCGCCCCGGCGTGCAATCATAAAATCCGGCATCACGCGCAGCACTCAGATAGGCCGTGAACCCCTGCGCCAGAGATTGGGCGGCGGGCTCGTCAATTCGGGCACTCAAATCTGCGGCCTTGGTTTGAGCCAGAAACGCGGCTGCCTCTGTGCGCGTCGTTATGCGGGTCAGAACCTCCTGCGACCAATCAGCATAGCTTTTGTCCAGCAGTGCCAGATCAAGCAACCATTCACCCGGATAATCCACAATATCCAGATGCACTGTGCGCGGCCCTTGCAAGCCGGCCAACAACCCTGATGGGCGTACACGCAATGACAAGCGCAATTCAGACACGGCACGGGTGCTGTCAGGCCAATGTGGCGTGGGAGAGGTCAGTGCGCTCAGATGTGTTTCATATTCAAAGCGCGGCACCGTATCATCAGGTTGGGGCTGCAAAAACGCCGCCTCGATGCGCCCCTCAGAAGCCGCCAGCAAACCCGGCATCCGTCCCCTATCCATCAAATTGGCCACCAGAGACGTGATGAACACCGTCTTGCCCGAGCGCGCAAGACCAGTGACGCCCAGCCGTATGACTGGCTCAAAAAAGGCCTCAGACACGCTGCCCGACAGGTTTTCAACCCCGCGCGTGATTCCATCTGCAATACTGGAAATACCCAAACCTTGTACCTTTATGCTCGCTTTGGGGGCCAGCCCCCAAACCCCCGAAGTATTTTTGGAAAGATGAATTGCGGGCCCTCTTTCGCTTCATCTTTCCAAAAATACTTATAATCCCTTAGATAGCCACGCGAATCGCAACTTGCCAGAGGGGAGGTTTGGGGATTGTTCCCCTGCGCCTTACGCAGTATTGCGCTGCCCATGCCCAGATACGCCTTCAAAATCGAATATCACGGCGCGCCCTTCGTGGGGTGGCAACGTCAGCATGGCCTGCTTTCAGTGCAGGGCACGATTGAGGCGGCACTGGCCAAGCTGGAACCGCGAGAGCACAAAATCATCGGCGCCGGGCGCACGGATGCAGGCGTACATGCGCAGGCTCAAGTGGCGCATTGCGATATGCAAAAGGACTGGACCCCGTTCCGATTGTGGGAGGCTGTGAACCATCACCTGAAGCCCCATCCCATCGCAATTGTGGATTGCGTGCGTGTACCCGATGAGTTTCATGCCCGGTTTTCTGCCAATGAGCGGCGGTACTTTTTTCGCTTGCTGACACGTCGCCCTCCCGTCACCCACGAAGCGGGGCTGGTCTGGCAGGTGCGTCAGGAATTGGATCTAGAGGCCATGCGTGCAGGGGCCGAGCACCTGATGGGCCATCATGATTTCACCACCTTCCGATCAACCATCTGTCAAGCGGCAAGCCCGATGAAAACCCTGGATGGGTTGGAGATGGAAACCGTGGTCGGCACCTCAGGCCCCGAGGTTCAGTTTCGGCTTAGCGCGCGGTCCTTTTTGCACAATCAGGTGCGCAGTATTGTTGGCACATTGGAACGCGTCGGTGCAGGATCCTGGGCACCAGATGATGTCAAATCCGCGCTAGAGGCCCGCGACCGCGCGGCCTGCGGGCCCGTTTCACCACCCTACGGGCTTTATCTGGCGGGAGTTGGGTATCCGGATGATCCCTTCGCCTGCCCCATTGATCCTGCCCCGCAGCAGCGCTAAAGCTGGCGACAGCGGTCCCGTAGCTCAACTGGATAGAGCATTTGCCTTCTAAGCAAAGGGTTCGGGGTTCGAGTCCTCGCGGGATCGCCATCAATCACCCAGTGCTTTGAGAGCCCCCAACACCTGAGAAACCTCGCCTATCGTGTTATAATGACACAGAGAAATTCGGATACAGTCGCTTAGCCCCAGTGGGGTCAACACATTGCCGCTATAGTGATCTGCCTTGCGGGTATGGGTGCGAATGCCCTGATTGTTCAGCAGCCTCACCACATCGGGTGATGACATGCCATGCACAACAACTCCCACCAACCCCTCGCGCGCTGGGTTATCCTCGCCTGCCAAAACGCTGACATGGTCCATATCGCGCAGCCCCGGCAGATTGCCCGTGCCGTTGATCATTGCGTCAGTCAGATAGGTTTCATAGGCGTGGATGGCGCGCCCTGCGGCCTCGATCCGCGCGCGTGGTTCGGCTTCGTCTGACACTTCACCGCCCAGCCAGTCAAAATACGCCACGACATCTGACATCGTGGTATATGATCCGGTGTCACGGGTGCCAAATTCCCAACTATTTGTCGGCGCATCAATCAGCATATCATGTGGCAGCGCCGTCATACGATCCGACGTCCAGGCCACGCCATAACCATGGCGCGCGAACATTTTGTAAGGCGATATTGCATACCCATCAACATTATAGGCCTTGAGGTCTATTTGCCCGTGGGCAGCGTGCTGAATGCCGTCAACGATGATAAAACACTCAGGGGCCACCGCCCGGATCGCCGCAGAAATAGCGGCCACATCCATGCCCATCCCCGTAACCGGAGAGGCATGCAGGATCGTGGCCACTGTCACATCGGGGGTCATCAATTCAGCGTAATCCGCCGCCGTCACCATGCCCGTGGCATCATTGTGTGGCACGTTTACATAGTCCAATCCCGCAATCCCGGCCCAGCGGATCGCGGCCGAACGGCTGGCGGGATGCTCAATCGAGCTGCCAATCACGCGCGTGCCTTTGGGGGCGTTCACACACGCCGTGCGGATCATGCGAAACAATACTTCAGTCCCGCTTTCGCCGACAAAAAACTGACCCGATATTGTGTTCAGTAAAAGCGCCATGTCGGCCTTGGCGCGGTTGATAATATCCACCAGCGCATGCGAGGCCGGATTGTCACGCCCCTGATTGTCGGGAATCGCCGCAAATTTGGCCGATGTTTCTACCACCGAGTTAAGCGTTAACGCCCCGCCGGCATTCTCAAAAAAGATGCGCGGGCCTTGAAAGGGGCAACTGTCAACATGGGCAAAGCGCGCGCGAATGGCGTGGATCAGGGCGGGGTTATCTTGGATCATTTTGGGCATCCTTAGATCACTGGCAGTATTTCGCACGATCAGGCCTGACACACAGCGCGTGTCAAGCCAAGGATCACCCGTGATGTGCCAAATGCGACATCAATCGGCATATTCGGACTATTGACCTTGCAGCTGATCCGCAAACAATCGATCGGCAACATAGAGACACGTCTGCAATGCCTCCTCCCGGTTAAAATTGTCAGGGTTAAGGTGGAAATCCGTCCATATCCCCTCAAGCAGAGACACCAGCGCTGACGCCGCCAGTGCGGGGGCATTGACCGGGTGATGAGGTATTGGTGTGAGGGCTTTACAAATTCCCTTCAACAGCCGCGCAAAATGGCCACTTCGGGTGCCTATACAGGTTTGAAACTGCGGGTTGGTATGGCCTTCGGCGCGGAAGGAAAACCAGATTGATACATCGCGGGAATTGAGGATGTTTGGATCAAGATCAGCCCGAAACAATGCCAACAACTGCGCCTTTGGATCTGACCCGGCAGCATTGATCGCCTGCTCCATATGGGCGTCATAAGCGTTGGCCAGATGCTCGGCCACTGCCAGCAAAAGGTTTTCCTTACTCTTAAAGTGAAGATTGATCATCCCGCGCGAAAGGTTTGATATCGCTTGAATTTCCCCAATTGTTGCCCCCCTCAACCCATGCCGGTGAATGGATGTTGCTGCCGCGTCGATCAAGCGCGCCCGGCTTTGCGCCTTGCTCAGGTCGCGGGCCTTTTTCAGCGGGGTGTCTGTGGTCATAAAGGGCGCCTTGACTTTGACTGAACGTTTGTTCATTTTGTGATATATATTGCAAGAAAGATCAAGCCATGACGCTGACAAACTCTGATTTCTCTGACATCCGTGATTGGGACACCAGGAATTTCGTGCACCCTTGGGAAGGGATGGAAGACCGCACCGCCTATGAACGCACCTTTGTTGAGGGCGGTGAAGGTATCTATGTGACCTCGGAAACCGGCGAAAAATTCATCGACGGTCCGGCTGGCATGTGGTGCGTGCAGGTGGGGTATGGCAATACCGAAATCCCCGCCGCCATGGCCAAACAAGCGATGGAAATGGCCTATGTGTCGCCGTTCTCAAACTCCAACTCAGCCTCGGCGCAACTGGCCCACGAAATTGCCAAACGCACGCCGGGGGACTTGAACCAAGTGTTTTTCACCACGGGCGGGTCAACAGCGGTGGACAGCGCTGTACGTTTTATCCAGTTTCGCAACAACGTCTTGGGGAAGTCTGAAAAAAAGATCGTGATATCACGGCAGAAAGCCTATCACGGCTCCACTTACCTCGCGGCCTCACTCAGCGGTAAAGCGCGCGACAAAGGCTGGTTGGATCAAGCGGATGATCTGGCCTATTTCCTGCCCGACGTGAACCCATATGGGAGGGCCAAAGGGCAAAGTGTTGAAGCGTTTCTGGACGAGAAAATCGCTGACCTTGAAAATGCTATTCTTGAAATCGGCGCCGAGCGCGTAGCCGCCTTCATTGCCGAGCCGATCCTGGCTTCGGGTGGTGTTGTTGTGCCACCTAAGGGCTATCACAAACGCTGTTTAGAGGTCTGCCGTCGCCATGATGTGCTGTATATCTCAGACGAGGTGGTCACCGGATTTGGCCGCCTGGGCCATTGGTTTGCCTCGGAAGATGTCTATGACATCGTGCCCGATATCATCACCTGCGCCAAAGGCCTGACCTCGGGCTATGTGCCGATGGGGGCTTGTATGATTTCCGATCAGTTGATGGCGGATATCTCAGGCGAAGCATCGCAAGGCGCTGTGTTTTCCAACGGCTTCACCTATTCCGGGCACCCTGTCAGCGCCGCTGCCGCCTTGAAAAACATCGAGATTATCGAGCGTGACGGCATTTTGGAGCATGTGCGCGAGGTGACGCCACTGTTTGAGGAACGCATGTTTGCTTTGGCTGAATTGCCACTGGTGGGCGATGCCCGTGGCCAGGGTCTGATGGGGTGTGTTGAATGCAACGCGCAAACTGATGGCAGCCAGTTGGAACTGGATTATTCCGTCGGCAGCATGATTGATGAACATTGTCAGGGGATGGGCCTGCTTTTGCGCCCCTTGATAAATATGTGCGTGTTTTCACCGCCATTGGTGATTGAACCCGCGCAGATCAATCAGATGTTCGATATTCTGGCCGAGGGCATCAAACGCACCACCGACGATCTGGTAAAACAAGGCATCAAGCTGAGCTGATAGCCATGAATGTGACGCGATGACCACCCGGCCAACACCATGTCCCAACCCCGATCTGGCAATCGGTGCCTGGCTGCCGTCAGACGGGTAGAGGCACGCCGGGGGCCAGCAGGCCTTCGTCCTGCGCCACTTCGATCAGGTTCACCCCACCGCGCGCGCGCGCTCCAGCCAGCGCTGCTTTAAACTCATCTAATGTGGTTACATGGCTGGCCTCGGCCCCGAAAGACCGGGCAAAAGCGCAGAAATCCGGGTTGGTCAGGGCCGTGCCAGAAATCCGCTGTGGAAACTCGCGTTCCTGATGTGCGCGGATTGTGCCGTATCGGTTGTTGTTGGCCACAATCACCGTGAGGCGCAGATCGTGCTGCACTGCGGTGGCCAATTCCTGACAGGTCATCATGAAACAGCCGTCCCCCGCAAAGCAGATCACTTCGCGCTCTGGCGCCGCCACGGCTGCACCAACTGCGCCGGGCAAGCCATAGCCCATTGATCCTGAGGTGGGCGCAAGACATGACCCCAACCTGCGATAGCGATAAAACCGGTGCACCCAGCCTGCATAGTTGCCAGCGCCATTGGTGATTATCGCATCCTCGGGCAACACATCATTCAGATGATCCACCATCTGCGCAAAGGCATCCTGTGCATGGGGCGCCATATTGCCGTAACCCTCCAGCCCTGCGCGCAAGCCAGCCAGCCAGGCGCTATACCTCTCGGGTGCGATAGGGGGCAACTGCTCCAGCGCTTCACAAAAGCTCTGCATATCTGCGGCCAGGGCCAAATCAGGTTCATAGACCCTGCCCGGCTCTTCTGGCTCAGGGAAAACATGGATCAATTTTTGCGCAGGCACTGGTGGGGTCAGATATGTATACCCCCCGGTTGTCATCTCACCCAACCGCGGGCCGATGGCCAACACCAGATCCGAGGCCTCCAGTGCATCGACCAGATACGGCGCTTTGCCGACCGCGAAATGCCCCACATACTTGGGGTGTTCATTGTCGATCAGCGCCTGAGAGCGCATCGCCACGGCCACCGGAATGTTCTGAGTGTCAGCAAATTTGGCGAGGGCGGCGCGGCCACGTTCTGTCCAGCCACCGCCACCGGCAATCACCAGCGGGCGCGTCGCCGCAGCCAGCCTGTCACCCAAGGCCGCAAGACCTTCGGGGGTGGGCAGGTAGCGCGGTGCCTCGGCGCGGCGCGGGGCAGCGGGGGGCGTGATCTGATCATAAAGCATATCCTCGGGCAGCGCCAAAACCACCGGGCCGGGACGCCCGGACATGGCCACGCGAAAGGCGCGGGAAATGAACTCCTGCAAGCGCGCGGCATCGTCAATTTGCGCCACCCATTTTGCCATCTGGCCAAACATGCGGCGATAATCAATTTCCTGAAACGCTTCTCGTTCAACCATATCGCGCGCCACTTGCCCGATGAACAAGATCATTGGCGTACTGTCCTGATAGGCCACATGCACACCCGCGCTGGCATTGGTGGCACCGGGACCACGGGTGACCATACAGATACCCGGCCGGCCCGTGATCCGCGCATGGGCATCCGCCGCCATTGCCGCGCCACCTTCCTGTCGGCAGGTGACAAAGCGAATATCGTTGCGCCCGTGCAGCGCATCCAACACCGGCAAATAGCTTTCACCGGGCACGCCAAAAACATCCGTGGTGCCTTGTGCTTGGAGCAGGTCAACAAGGTGATCTGCGGCACGAATTTGGCATGGTGGCGTGGTCATATTGCTGGCCCTTACAAGTGTTTCGCTCAGGCCACCCTGCCCCCGCAAACCCGGCTTGTCCATCCTGTAAAGGCTGCGCGCATTTCTCAGGTCATTGAGCGCAACACAGCACCGGGGTTCATGATCCCATTTGGATCAAGCGCCGATTTTATTGCGCGCATCGCCAACAGCTGGGCCGGATCGCCGTAGCGTTCCAAATCATCAACCTTTAGCCGCCCAACCCCGTGTTCAGCCGCAACCGAGCCACCCATATTGTGCACCAGATCATGCAGCGCCTGTTTCACCCGGTCACGCTCAGCGGTGTGATCGCCGCGGGTTTGACCGGGCATTGGAAAGACGTTGTAATGCAGGTTGCCATCGCCCAGATGGCCAAAGCAATTGATCCGAAACGCGCCGATTTCGGCCACCACTTCGGCCGCCTTTTCAATGAATTGCGGGATCACGCCCAAGGGCAATGACACATCATGTGAACTGACCGAGCCAATGCGGCGGTTGCCCTCGGGGATCATCTCGCGGATCGCCCAAAACTCTTGCCGCTGTGCCTGGGATTGCGCAATCAGGCCATCACTGACCAACCCGGTTTGCATAGCGTCCTCAAACAGCGCCTCGAGGGTCGCCGCAGGATCAAGCCCGCGCGCAAGGCCCACATCAATCAACACAAACCATTCGGGCATGGCCTCAAATGGTTGGCGTTGATCTGGCATGGTTTCAGCCAGAAACTCCAGCCCCGTGCGGTGGATCAATTCAAATGCGCTGACACCGTCACCCATGTGATCGCGCGCCATAGCCAGCAATGACAGGGCTGCGCGTGGGTCCGGGACCACTATAAGCGCCGTGCCCTCGCCCGCAGGCTGAGGCGACAATTTCAAACTGGCCGCGGTGATGACCCCCAGCGTGCCTTCGGCTCCGATCATCAGGTTGCGCAGATCAAACCCTGCGTTGTCCTTGCGCAGGCGTTTTAAGCCATGCCAGATATTTCCGTCTGGCAGCACCACCTCAAGCCCCAGACACAGATCGCGCGCATTGCCATAGCGCAACACATTCACGCCGCCCGCGTTGGTGGACAACAGCCCGCCCAACCGCGCACTGCCCTTTGAGGCGATGGAAAGAGGAAACAACCGCCCCGCCGCTTGGGCGGCTTCATGCAAATCCGCCAGAATCACGCCGGCGTCTGCGATGATCACGTTCTCATCCGCGTGGAGCGCCCGAATAGAGCACATACGCTCAAGGCTCAGCAAGATTGGAGCGGGACCACCCGGATAAACCTGCCCCCCCACCAACCCGGTGCCGCCGCCATAGGGCACCACGGGCACACGCGCGCTATTGGCCAGACCCAAGATTGTGGCAACCTGCGTCGTGCACGCCGGAGCCAGCACCGCCCCCGCCTGCCCGGCCCAGCGCCCGCGTGGTTCTTCCAGATAATGCGGCGCGACCGGGCGAAACGTTGCCTCGGGCAAGGCCGCACGCAGGGTAGACAGAAAAGACGTATCAGCAGGGTTTAGGGTCATGTCTTTATCCCTAGCATGGTTGCGCCTGTGGTAAAGCCCATCGGCACTGGAACTGGACGGATGCGGGGAATGGTTGCAGACTGCGCCAACAAAACAGGAGCCCCCCATGACCATGCTGCAAAGTGATCCGATAGACCTGAGCAACGCCTTTGACGCAGGCCG
>Ga0209121_10004516_pt1 | contig 12979 bp, 6 predicted proteins | sample Cruoilmetagenom3_FD_187292 | JGI IMG/M metagenome (GOLD analysis project Ga0209121, IMG submission 187292) | Oil polluted marine microbial communities from Coal Oil Point, Santa Barbara, California, USA - Sample 3 (SPAdes) (version 2) | ecosystem: Environmental > Aquatic > Marine > Oil seeps ... | reverse complement strand
TTAAGTATAAGAATGTATAGAAGTTTCTTTCAAACACGAGAATGTAACGGAGTTATATGATAATTTAGTTGAATTTTGTAATGCACACGATGAGGATGGCTAATCGATGGCTGAGTTTGAAAGATTCAGCGCATCAGTACAACCCCTGAGGGCTTAATCGTTTCTTTGCACAACCTGGCTGACATGATTCGAGACTTCATGCAGCCAAAACCCGACCTTGCATTCCGTGTGCTATAGGGTGCTCCAGTCGATCGAGGAAATCATTTTTGTTACCGATTGATTTATACAGTTAATTTCTAAAAGGAGTAAAGCGTGAAAAAAATTGGTTTGGCTGGTTTCATTCACGAGACCAATACTTTTTCGACCACACCAACACCGTTGAAAAATTTTATTAATCAAAGCGGCTTTTATCCTGAAATGATGAGGGGTAAGGAGATTTTCCAGTTTAAGCAAGATAGGGTCAACATTGCTTCCAGCGGTTTTCTTCACCAAGCAGCGGACCTGGGATTGGGAGTGATTCCTCTTGTTTGGTGCGGCACGGAGCCATCTCAGACAGTTTCAGAGGAAGTATTCAACACTATCATGGATATGATCCTTTCTGAGATGAAAGAAAAGGGTCCTTATGATGGACTCTATTTGGATTTACACGGTGCTATGGTTTATGGTGACCTTCAGGATGGTGAAGAAGAAATCCTTAGGCGAGTTCGCGAAGTGGTAGGAGATATCCCCATCACTGTTTCCCTTGATTTGCATGGGAATATCTCACCAGAAAACTTTCAGCTCGCTAATGGAATGATAGGTTATCGCACCTATCCTCATATTGATGGCTTCGAGACGGGGCAACGGTGTGCAGTTTTGATGAAGTACATGGTTGAAGGTAATCCAGTTTACAAAGCGTTTCGTCAGTCGCCCTTTTTGATGCCAGCCACAACCCAACCTACTACCATTGAACCTGCCAAATCATTATACAATTTACTTCCCGAAATTGAGTCGGATGAGGGCGTTCTTTCAGCATCGATCATGGAAGGTTTTAATGCATGTGATTTGCATCACATGGGACCGTCGATTTTTACCTATGCGAAATCTCAGGAGGATGCAGATAAAGCCGCAGATTTCCTTTTGGATGCTATGCTTAAAAGAGAAGCGGGATTTTCTGTTGATATGTATTCTGTTGTCGAAGCTGTTGAAAATGCAATCGGTCTGGCAGAGTCTTCTGATGGACCTGTACTGCTGATCGATGTTCAAGATAATGCCGGGGGTGGCAGCCCATCAGATACAGTATGGCTTTTAGAGGAGCTGCTAAGAAGACACGCACAGAATACAGCAGTTGGGGTCCTTTGGGATCCTGAAGCGGCTGCGGCTGCGCATAAAGCTGGGGAAGGGGCAGAAGTGAAAATTGCGCTTGGCGGAAAATCCTTGCCTGGTCACAAACCCTGTCTCGCTGTTTTTAAAGTTGAAAGATTATTCGAGGGTAATTTTATTGGTGTGGGACCGATGGTGAAAGATAGAAAGTTGAACTTGGGAAAAATGGCTCAGCTTCGCCTCGAGGACATCCGAATTGCTGTATCTTCTGAGAGGATGCAAGCATTGGACCGTTCGTTATTCCAGACTGTAGGCATTGAACCTGCTGAAATGGATATCCTGGTACTAAAAAGTGCCAATCACTATCGGGCAGATTTTGGTCCCATTGCTTCAAACATTATCAATGTGGATGCTCCAAGCGCAATTATTGAAGATCCGGTGAATATCCCTTATCAGCACCTCAGAGAAGGTGTCAGGTTGAAAGGTTTAGGGCCCGAATTCAAATCAAGCTAGTAGCTTTCATAAGTTAAAATCCTTAACTTAGCTATTGGTCCATATGAATTCGGCTGACATACACAAATCAAGATGAGATGTGAATACTAAACATCATTAGATTGGATTGGACTTCATGACAGGAAATCTAGCAATGAGAGAAAATGGTTGAAAAAGTGACGTTGACCATTAATGGGAATTTGGTAAATGTTGATCAAGCATACTTCGATTGGCCGTTATTACGATTCTTACGAGAAAAATTAGGACTCACAGGCACCAAACAAGGATGTGACAGCAAAGGCACTTGTGGTTTATGCAAGGTCATCATCAACGGAAAAGCCCGGATTTCTTGTGCAAGGAAAATGTCAACCCTGAATGGGGCTGTCGTGGAATCCATTGAAAACCTGTCTGTTAAAGATGGCGTTCCCCATCCCTTGTTACAAACAGTAATTCAGGACGGAATCTTCCAATGCGGCTACTGCGCACCAGGAGCGCTGATGTCTGCGAAAGCTTTGCTTGACGAAAACCTTAATCCAACAGACAAAGAGATTACACGGGCTATATCAGGGACATTGTGTCGATGTTCTGGCTTGAATCGGATGGATGAGTCCATAAAGCGCGCAGCAGCAATATTGCGCGGCGATGCAAAAAGCACCTGGACAGCCGAAGATACAGCCAATGAATATTTAACCCTTGAAAAACTTACTGGCAAGCTGCTCTACACTAACGACTTAACCCTTAACGACATGCTTTATGCCCAAGCATTACGTGCAAATGTACCTCATGGCAGAGTCAAGAAAGTCGATATCAGTGCAGCAGAAAAAATGCCGGGGATTGTACAGATTCTGACCGGCAAAGATATCCCGGGAGAGAATATCTTTGGCCTGATCTTAGCGGATCAACCTGTTTTTTGCGATGACATCGTTCGTTATGTCGGGGATACGCTCGCATTAGTCATCGGCGAAAGCGAAGAACAGGTGCTGGTAGCGTTGGAAGCAATTAAAGTCGAAATCACCCCCCTGCCTGCCGTCTCAACAATAAAAGAAGCTCTCGAACCTGATGCACCAATACTTCATTCAAGACTGGAGCAAGATTTTCCTCAAACGCCAAATATTTTGAAACATTATCACGTGTCCAAAGGCGATCCCCAGCAAGGATTCAAGGAATCAGATTTAATCTATGAACAGACATACCGCTTGCCTTTTGTGGAACATGCCTATATGGAAACGGAAACAAGTATCGGCGTTCTTGAGGAAGATGGAACCGTAAAAGTCTATGTTGGCAGCCAGGGACCCACAGATGACCGATCTCAGGTTGCCAAAGTGCTCGGATTGGACGAAGAAAAAGTCCAAATTGCGCATATGTACATGGGTGGAGGATTTGGGGGAAAGGAGGACGTGGCAGGGCAAATCCATGCTGCATTAGCCGCTTTTCATACAGGGCGACCTGTGAAAGTGCATTGGAACCGCGAAGAATCAATTAAAGTGAGTTATAAACGCCATGCTGCCGAGTTGCACTACAAAATGGGTATCAGCAAAGACGGAAAATTGCAGGCGGCGGATATTGAAATCTTTGGGGATACTGGCGCGTACGCGTCCGCGGGTGAGGCGGTTTTATTCAGAATGATGGCTTTCGCCTGCGGGCCATATGAAGTCCCAAATGTTGAAGTCAATACTTATGCAGTGCACACAAACAACAATCCTTGCGGTGCTTTCCGCGGGTATGGAAGCCCACAGGCTACCTTTGCAGCAGAAGTTCATTTTCAACATATGATTGATGCTTTAGGATTGGATCCTATCGAAACACGTCTTAAGAATGCTTTGGACCTGGGAAAGGTAACCATTACGGGTGATGTGTTAACGGAAGAAGTCGGAGCCGGCATGGTTCAGTGCTTGTTGGCTGTTAAAGAAGAATTGGAAAAAACAGAACTTCCAGAGGTTGAAGAAGGAGAAAAACTGGGTGTGGGGATCGCTTGCGGATATAAAAATGTCGGACTAGGCTCCAATATTCCTGATAAAGCTGGGGCGCGTATTAGCCTGGAAAGAGATGGGAAATTTCTTGTGCGGCATGGTGCTGCGGACATGGGCCAGGGCTCTGTTCAGGTTGTAGCAACTATTACATCACGCATTCTTGGGATTCCGATATCCGGGATTCGGGTTCACACAGGAGACACTCGCGAAGATCCTCATGGAGGAATGACCACAGCCTCACGAGCAACGTTTGTCACCGGGAATGCTGTCCTGATGGCTGCTGAAGGGTTGAAGGAATTGCTGTGGAATACGGTTGCTAAAAAATACAAGCTACCACATGAAGAATTGGTTATTGAAAACGGGATGTTTGTTGATGAAAAAACAGGGCATAAATTGGTTACATTGGTAGACCTTGCTTCTTTAGAAGGTAAACTCTCATTTGAAGCACATTATGATGCGCCACAAACACAGCCGCCACCCGATCATGTTGAATCACATCCGGAAGTACCCGAAGCCCCCCTTCATTTTGCCTATGATTTTGGGGCGCAAGCCGTTATCTTATCCGCCGATGAAAAAAGTGGCGCTGTCCGAGTTCTTAAGGTCATTGCGGCTCACGATTCAGGTACACCCATCATCTATAAAAATGTAATAGGACAGCTGGAGGGCGCTGTCATTCAAGGTTTGGGATACGCAACGAGTGAATCATATCAAATCAAAGACGGCGTCCCACAAACCACATCATTAAGAGATCTGGGTTTACTTCGGTTTCGCGATATACCAGAAATTATCGCTATCCCTATCACGGACCCACACCCCAAAGGACCATTGGGCGCAAAGGGAATGGGAGAACTAGCAATTACACCAACAGCCCCAGCAGTGGTTAATGCAATCCATGATGCACTCAATGTCTGGATTCTTGAATTGCCGGCGACCAGGGAACGGATTCTAGAAGCCATCAAAACCAAAGCAAGAATTTGATGTTGGAATGTTGTTTTGATTTGCTGGATTGACGATAGTAGAAAATATTGTGTAACATATTAAATACATTGGAATTAGATATAGATTGGAGTTTTTAAATGGGAGGCACGATTAAGAAACTTGTTGATAAGGCAACTAAGGCACAGAAAATAATTGAATTTTGGGACCAGGAACGTATTGATGAGATGGTGGCTGCCGTTGGCTGGCATAGCTACAAAGGTGCTGAAGAATGTGCAAAATTGGCATTTGAAGAAACAGGGATGGGCGTTTATGAAGATAAACTGATTAAACACCAAAAGAAAACACTTGGAACCCTGCGAGACTTGCATGGCTTGAAGACAACTGGATTGATTGAGGAAGATGAAGAAAAGGGACTTCTAAAATTCGCCAAACCCGTAGGGGTTATTGGCGCTCTGACACCAGTGACCAATGCCAGCGCCACACTTCCCGGCAATGCCCTGGCAATTCTTAAAACGAGGAACGCTGTGATCTTTGCCCCGCATCCTAAAGCAAAAAAAACATGCCAATTAAATGTAGCCATCATGCGGAAAGGTTTAGAACAAGTTGGCGCGCCGCAAGATCTTATTCAATATATTGAAGAGCCATCAGTAGCCTTAGCTCAGGAGCTGATGGCTTCCGTTGATCTTGTTCTGGCTACAGGAGGTTCAGGTATGGTGAAAGCTGCCTATTCCAGTGGAACCCCCGCCTATGGTGTAGGCGCAGGTAATTCAGTCACCATTGTCGACGAAACAGCAAACCTTGAAGAAGCGGCTTATAAAATATTCCAGAGCAAGACCTTTGACTATGCCACTTCTTGTTCAACGGAGAATTCAGCTGTCATATTTGAAGACATTTTCGACAAATTTGTTGCACTCCTTGAAGATGTGGGTGGATATTTGTGCAATGAAGAAGAGAGGGCAAAACTGCAAAAAGGAATGTGGCCTGATGGCGTCCATTTGAATAAAGAGATCATTGCTCAAAGTGTTCAAAAGATTGCCGATGTTGCGGGAATTGACCTGCCAGATGGAAAATCATTCCTGATGGTTCATGGCAAGGCAATTAGACCGGAGGACCCCTTTTCCGCTGAAAAACTATCTGTGGTCATGACCTTATGGAAATATAAGAACTTTGAGGATGCCATACAATTGGTTCAGGATATCACCGCCTACAATGGGACCGGGCACAGCTGCGGTATCCACACCACGAATGAAGATCGGATTCGACTGCTGGGCGAAAGAGCGCGGGTCAGCCGCATTATGGTCAATCAACCTCAATGTTATGGAAACAGCGGCAATTATGATAACGGAATGCCCTTTACACTCACCCTGGGCTGCGGCTCATGGGGCAACAATATTACAACGGAAAATATTCACTGGAAACATTTCCTGAATGTTACCTGGGTAGCCAAACCAATTGAACCAGTAGTGCCGGATGAAAATGCTCTGTTTGGCAATCATTGGAAAAAATATGGCAAAGAATAGCCTGACAGCCTGAACAAAGGAGCAGTCGATCATGAATCGTGCATTGAATTTATCACTGGATTATGAAAAACTGAAGGAAAGTTTTCACTATTGGGAAAAAACCAAAGATCTGGTTGACCAGCTCATTGATATTATTCTCAATTACCGTCAGAGCGGTCATCCCGGCGGATCTCGATCGAAAAATCACATTTTGCTTTCTTTGATGTTGAGTGGCGTCATGCGATGGGATATCCGATATCCTGAAAAACGTTTTGCAGACCGGTTTATCCTATCCGCAGGGCATACGGTTCCGCTGGTTTACTGTACCCTGGCAGTATTGAATGAAGCATTGAGGATCAAACACCAGCAAACCAAACAACAACGCTACCACATAAAACAGGAAGAAAAACGAGCCCTATACTGGGAGGATTTGCTGGGATTCAGGCATCGTGGAGGATTATCCGGCCATGCCGAAGTGGTTGAAAAAAGTCTGTTCCTGAAGTTTAATACCGGCCCATCCGGGCATGGCGGTCCAGCGGCTGCAGGACAGGCATTAGCATTGAAACGTGCCGGTGCCGGTGATGTGCGCGTGTTCTTTTTGGAAGGTGAGGCTGGTCTTACGCCCGGCGGTGCTCATGAAACGATGAATTCAGCCTGGGGGCTGAACCTTGATAACCTGATTCTGCTGCTGGACTGGAACGATTTTGGTATCGACGCTCACCGTGTCAGTGATGTGGTCTATGGGACACCCCGAGATTGGCTGGAGTCTCACGGATGGGAGGTGAACGGAACCGAAGATGGTAGCGAATGGGAAGCAGTGACTCAGGTCTTATTGGAGACTGATTCTCGTCAAAGAAATGGCAACCCCAAAGCCGCCTGGTTCAAGACACGGAAAGGCAGAGGCTATAAGAAATACGACAATCTTTCTCACGGTTCTCCCCACCAGATGGACAGCGAACTTTTTTGGAAAACGAAGAAAGAATTTGCTGACAAATACCAGGTTAACTTTAAGAATATTGGCAGAAAGGCACCAGAAGACGAGGAAGAAATACGGGAAGAATTTAAGACGAATCTCGAGGCTGTCATTCAAGTGTTGAGAGCAGACCAGGCATTGGTCGATTATTTGGCTGATCGGTTGGTTGCAATTGGTGATTCAGTACCGGATACAATGGAGAATTATTACCTCGGAAATGGAAAGCATACACTATTCCAGGATGCACGGTTTTATGATTATGAAAATTACCCTGCAGAACTTTTCGCTCAACCCGGAACCAAAGTTGCTAACCGATCAGCATTAGCAAAATGGGGCGCCTGGGTGAATGCTTTGGGAGCCAAAGAATATGGTAGGCCCTTGTTTCTAGCAGCCTCAGCAGATCTAGCTGGATCAACGAATATCGCAGGATTCGCAGGGAAATTTCAGGATTTTAAGGGTTATGGTTGGTATGGATTGAATGGATCAGAAACAGGTGCCCTACTCCCTCAGGAAATTACAGAATTTGCAAACAGCGGGATAATTGTAGGTCTTGCAAGTACCAATCTATCACTTGATCCTGAAAATACATTTGAAGGGTTCTGGGGTGCCTGTTCCACTTATGGATCTTTTTCTTACTTAAAGTATGGCATGATGAGACTCTTCAGCCAGATGGCGCAAGATGCCCCATTCAAATTCGGTAAAGTCTTATGGATCGCAGGTCATTCAGGACCTGAAACTGCAGATGACAGCCGGACGCATTTTGGCATTTTCGCACCAGGTGTGACGCAGCTGTTCCCTAAAGGCAGCATCATCAATTTGCACCCCTGGGAACATAACGAAGTGCCTGTGATGCTGGGTGCTGCCTTATCGTTGGATGTACCAATCATTACCCTGCACCTCACACGACCTTCGATTGTAATTCCAGATCGAGAAGGATTGGGAATTCCTTCGTATTTTGAAGCAGCGAAGGGTGCTTATATTATCAGAGAATATCAGAACAGCCAACCTAAAATGGGCACCATAATTGTACAAGGCACCAGCGTTGTGGCCAACATTCTGAAGATCTTGAATGATATTACGAAGAATGAATTCAACGTGAAGATAGTGTGTGCAACCAGTGCAGAGTTATTCAATATGCAATCACATCAATACCGTGCAAAAGTCCTTTCTGATTGGGATCGAACGAACTCAATGGTGATTACCACGCAATCCAAGAATCAAATGCACGATTGGATGTTCAATCCGCAGACATATCCCTATTCCTTATCAGCTGATTGGGATGATCGCTGGCGAACTGGAGGGACTCTAGAAGAAGTTATCGATGAAGCGCATCTATCCCCTAAATGGCTGTTACATGGAATATCTCGATTTGTAAAGGAGTATGACAACCGATAATTTATATAATTTGACAAAGGATTTAAACAAATTTAGTAATAAACAATCAAAATCTAACACCTAGTAAAGGAGAAATACATGAAAACGACAGGATTTAAAGGACGTGACTTTTTATCAGAAACAGATTTCACGCCCCAGGAGATTTCAACAATTCTCGAGGTCGCAGAAGAGCTGAAAATGCAGCAAGGAATTGGGTTCTTTCACGACCACCTGCTGCGTGCAAAGACCCTGTTTATGCTGTTCTATAACCAATCACTGCGGACTCGAAACTCTTTCGAAGCAGGAATGACCCAGCTTGGAGGACACGCTCACTTTTTAGATCCAAATAAAATTTATACCCCCGCACTCGAAGGCAAAGAAGTCGCCTACAGCACAGAACGTGTGTCTGATGTAGCACGTGTTCTCAGCAGGATGGGTAATGCGATCGCCATTCGCTGCTATGGTGATCCAGTTGAATGGGAATATGGCGGTGCTCATAAATTGCTTGAAGAATTTGCGCGTTGGTCGGATATCCCGATCCTGAACATGGAAGATGATATCTATCATCCATTCCAAGGCTTGGCGGACATGCTGACAGTTAAAGAGGAGTTTGGTGGTTTCACGGGCGTGAACTTCACCATGTCTTGGGCATACTCACCCAGTGTACATAAACCTCGTGCCGTGCCACAATCAGCAGTTCTATATGCTTCCATGCTGGGTATGAACGTTACCCTGGCCCATCCCGAGGGATTTGATCTTGCCCCGGACATCATCAAGCAATGTGAGACCTATGCTGAAGACGCTGGCGGCTCCTTCAAAGTCACAAATGATTTCGCAGAAGGCTTCGATGGTGCCAATGCGGTTTATCCAAAAGCATGGGCGCCTGTGACACTCTTCCAGCCCCCGGTAGGAGACTATGACTTTGACAAATCGCAAGAGATTATGGATACCTACAAGAGCTGGAAGACAACGAGTGAATTAATGGATACTTGCGACAAGAAAGCCATCTACATGCACTGCTTGCCTGCTGACCGAGGTTATGAAGTCAATAACGACGTGATGGACAAGACTGAAGGTCTCGGCTGGCGCTCAGCAATTTTCGATGAGGCTGAAAATCGGCTCCATGTCCAGAAAGCGGTCATGAGCTTGTTAATGTAAGAGACGATAATTAGTTCAAGATTTCTGATCTCGTTATGATATTGAAGCCCGACCATTCCTGTCATTGGATAGTCGGGCTTCGTTAGTTTTCAGAGGAAATATTCGGGACAGCATTTTCGAAATATTTAATACTTAGGTCGAATAAATGATGACGAAGATACAACCATCATTATGCATGATAAAATGTGGATGACACTAGATTTTCTGGGAACACATAAAAAATATTAAAGTCATAGAGAAAAAATGGCAAGACCTCAGCACTAATAAGAGTAATATCGATAATGAAAACAACATTGGCATTGCATGAATTAGGACAATCAATTTGGTATGATAATATTCAGCGCAGCCTTCTCAAGAATGGTGAGTTAACCAGGATGATCAATAGCGGTGAAATCCGTGGCGTTACGTCGAACCCGAGTATTTTTATGAAGGCGATTACTCAATCATCGGATTATGATGAAAGTCTGGCACCATTAAAGAAGTCAGGATTGAGTGCTGAGGAATTATTCTTCGAGCTAGCCATTGAAGATATCCAATCAGCTACTGACCAATTTCAATCCATGTATCAGGAAAGTAAACGTGCTGACGGCTATGTCAGTCTTGAGGTCAGCCCATATATTGCTGATGATATGGAAGAGACGGTACGCCAGGCAAAGGACTTATGGCAGCGGATCAATCGATCTAATTTAATGGTTAAAATTCCTGCCACAAAAGCCGGGTTGCCTGCGATTGAGGAAGCAATTTTCGCTGGGATCAACATCAACGTGACCCTGATTTTCTCCCTAACCTGCTATCAAGAAGTAATGGAAGCTTACATGAGGGGATTAGAGCGACGAGACGAGTCCGGATTGCCACTGGGCTCGATTGCTTCTGTTGCCTCCTTCTTTGTTTCCAGAATAGATACCAAGGTGGACAATCGATTGCAGGATATCATCAAAGAGAACGGTTCAAAAGTTGAAGAGGCTCAACCCCTTTTAGGGAAAGCAGCGATAGCTAGTGCCCGTCTGGCATATGATCAATTTAAACATTTTTTCTTTGGAGACAGGTATCTCAAATTAAAAGCAAAGGGTGCCCATGTCCAGCGACCACTATGGGCGTCAACCAGCACTAAGAATCCAAACTATCGCGATGTGAGATATATTGAAGAGCTGATTGGACCAGATACGGTCAACACCGCACCACCACACACCTTGAAGGCATTCCTGGACCATGGCATTGTTGAAAAAACCCTGGAAAATGATCTGGATGCAGCAAGAACCTGCATGACTGACCTGGAAGCTTTGGGGATTTCCATGAAAGCGGTCACAGATGAATTGCTGGAAGAGGGCGTAAAGTCTTTCTCTGATGCATTTACAGTACTTCTGGATGCCATCAATAAAAAAATAGGAGCATCCTAAAAGTATCTTCTATAAACGCTTAATAGCTCTATTAAAGTGCGTTATCCTTCAAGCCAATTCTGAGAATCCTAATTCTATCGATAAATCCAACCAGATCAATTGGTTGGATTTTCGTTTATCTACCATAATCAATTACTTTAGGGACTTTTCTCAGATTGATACGAAAACCAAACCAATGGTCGTGAATAAATGCTCAAAATTTTTGTTAAATGTTGCTCAAGAAAGATTCTAAAGAACAATGTATTAATCACAAACATCTCTAAGGTCTTTAATTTGATTGATCAATTCATTTGTAGATGAATCATGACCGACTACCCTATTGGTTCCAGACAATTCAGGCAATATTTTTTTCGCCAGGTGCTTTCCAAGCTCAACCCCCATCTGGTCAAAGGAGTTAATGTTCCAGAATACACCCTGTGCAAATATTTTATGTTCGTACAAGGCTATCAGTGATCCCAGCACCTCAGGTGTCAATTTTTTATAAAGGAAAGAATTGCTCGGACGGTTTCCAGGAAATGTCTTGGCGGCAGTCAGCAATTCTAATTGATATCCGGTGTACCCCGCAGCAGTGAGTTCAGTTCGAACCTCCTCCGCTGTTTTGCCTTTCATTAATGCTTCAGTTTGCGCCAGATAATTCGACAGCAAAATAAGATGGTGTTTACCAACAGGATTCTGACTTTCAGCGGCAGCTAGAAAATCGCAAGGAACCAGCTTAGTCCCTTGATGGATTAACTGGTAAAAGGCATGCTGCCCATTGGTCCCCGGCTGCCCCCAAACGATTGGTCCCGTCGAATAGTCAACCTGCTCACCCTGCCTGGTAACCGATTTCCCATTACTCTCCATATCCCCCTGCTGGAAATATGACGGAAAATAGGTCATGTATTGATCATACGGCAGAATGGCATGAGATTGGGCTCCCAAGAAATTGTTATACCAAACACCTAAAAGTGCCATCATCACAGGGATGTTCTTTTCGAACGGGGTTGTTCGAAAATATTGATCGATTTTGTGCGCACCGAGTAAAAGTTCCTCAAAACGGTCCATACCAATGAATAAGGCAATTGAAAGGCCAATGGCCGACCATAAAGAATAACGTCCACCGACCCAGTTCCAGAACTCAAACATATTTTCAGGATCAATACCAAATTCAGAGACTAATTCGAGGTTGGTTGATATCGCGACAAAGTGTTTGGCTACATCTGATTGGTCCTTGGCAGCTTCCAGGAACCACTGGCGCGCGGTATGTGCATTGGTCATCGTCTCTTGGGTGGTAAAAGATTTGGATGCGATCAGGAATAAGGTCGTTTCAGGATGCACTTTCTTCAATGTTTCGATGATGTCTGTGCCGTCCACATTGGATACAAAATGAACCCGCCTGCCATTTTTCCCGTAGGGCTTAAGCGCTTCACATACCATTTTTGGCCCCAGGTCCGATCCGCCAATGCCGATGTTGACAATGTCTGAAATCTGTTTTCCAGTGTAGCCCTTCCAGATCCCCGACCGCACCTCCTCAGTGAAGCGCCGCATCTTCTCGAGAACATGATTGACCTTTGGCATAACATCTTCGCCATCCACCATTATTGGCGTATTGGATCGGTTGCGCAGAGCCACGTGCAGCACGGCTCGATCTTCTGTGAGATTGATTTTCTCACCCCTGAACATGGCTTCAATCATTTCTTTGAGATTCGACCGGTAAGCGAGATCTAAAAGAAGTCTTATTGTTTTCTCTGTGACAATGTTTTTAGAATAATCAAACAGTATGCCGTTTACAGATAAGGAATATTTCGAGAAGCGCTGTGGATCTTCTCGAAACAAATCCCGCATATGCAGGTTCTGTATTTCAGTCCGATGATGTTCAAGTGCTTTCCAGGCAGG
>Ga0209121_10004515_pt1 | contig 12981 bp, 13 predicted proteins | sample Cruoilmetagenom3_FD_187292 | JGI IMG/M metagenome (GOLD analysis project Ga0209121, IMG submission 187292) | Oil polluted marine microbial communities from Coal Oil Point, Santa Barbara, California, USA - Sample 3 (SPAdes) (version 2) | ecosystem: Environmental > Aquatic > Marine > Oil seeps ... | reverse complement strand
CCGGTAGCCACTCCGGCTATCACATCTGGCTTGCCATAAAGTGTTTCTACCTGTTTGGCCATTTCTTCCCGGACATAATTTCGAATGACCGGATATGATAAAATAATTCGGTTATCACAATATATTGGAGATTTCCATCCGGAAGCCCATGTAAAAGGATTTTCGGGTTCCAACTTAATTGCATTAATTTGCAGTAGAAGCTCTGCAGTTTTTTTTGCGGTGTTTTTATCTAAAACCATTACGCAAATGTATAAAGTTTTTGTAAAAGATCTACCGCTGATTTTAACATATAAATTATCGGAAATTACAAACAGTAAGTACTTCTTGTTAAATAGTGATTCGGTACAGGAAGCAATAAGTGCATTATCGAAAAAAAAACTTACTGAAGCTTATATTTATCACCCTAACCATGAAGAAATATTGAAAAAATTCTGCAATACAATCCCTATAGAGATTGCTGCAGGAGGCGTGGTTACCAATAGTGTGGGAAAAGTTCTTTTTATTTATAGAAATGATAAATGGGATTTGCCCAAAGGTAAATTGGATAAAGGTGAAACCATTGAAGAATGTGCCATTCGCGAGGTAGAGGAGGAAACAGGGGTAAAAAATCTTATAATCGAGAATTTTCTTAAAACCACTTACCACATTTTTAAGCGTAGTGGAAAGTACAAGCTTAAAGAAGTTCATTGGTTTGCGATGAAAACCTCCTACGATGGCAAATTAAAGGGCCAAGAAAGCGAGGGTATTGAAAAAGTGAAATGGAAGGGTCCCAATAAAATTAAAAAGGCCCTTGCCAATTCGTATATAAATATTAAGTCCTTGTTCGGGGAATAACCTATCCTAAACTAACAGGATTGCTTAATAATTTATTCTGCAGGTATTGTGATAGCAGCTATTTCGGTACTCTTAATTGGTTTTGTGTTAAAGGTGATAAGGTGATGTGATTTATTGTTGTAATGTTTAAAATTTTCATAATCAGCTGGATCAATTGATGAGGTTACGATATTAATTCGGACCTTCTCTTCTATTGGCAATACTATAAATTCTTCTAAAAACTGCCATCCATCCATAATTGGCATATTAATATCCAAGAAAATGACTTCGGGAATTACCTTGGTTTCGTTTAAAACTTTTTTAATACCATCAATAGCTAATTTACCATTGCCATATGTGCTAATGGTTTTGAATTCAACGTTGGTGTCCAACATTTTTCGAATTCCAAAAACTGTAATAGGATCATCGTCTATTATGAATATTGAATTAATTTTTCTCATTAAAATATAGATTAAATGTGGTTCCCTTGCCTACTTCACTAGATGCTGTTATTTTGCCACCCATAGCCTCTATTTGGTTTTTAGTTAAGAATAGACCTATCCCTTTTGCATCGGCATTGTCATGAAAGGTTTTGTACATTCCAAATAGTTTGTCACCATATTTTTTTAAATCTATTCCAAGGCCATTATCATTAATACTCAAAATTTTATAGCCATTTTCATTAGTGGTGCCTAATGTAATGATTGGATCTCTATCGGGCGATTTATACATAATTGCATTCGTGAATAAATTCATTAGAATACTATCTAAATAGGCAGGTATAACATTGATTTTTACATCGTCATTGATAGTGTTAATAATTTTTGCGTTTTTGTTTTTAAAAAAAACACTAAGGTTTTTTTCTACAGATTTGATTTTTTTGTTCAGGGAGATATTTTTTTTTTTTAGATTGACATTGGTATTAATGACAACAACTTCATTTAAATTGTTCATTGTCTCTAATAAATGATCTGAGGCCTTAACCAACATTTTGACCAGGTTCTCTTTTTCTTTTTCATCCTTTTCGCTGACCAGAAACTCTAAAAGCATAGAGAAATTAGCGGTGTGGGAGCGAAGATTGTGCGATACAATATGTGCAAAGTTCACCAGTTTTTTATTTTGGAGTGAAGTAACATCGATCAAATTTTTTAGTTCTTTCTCCTTATTCTTGATATCAGAAATGTCAAGATTTATCCCAACAAGCCCTGTGATTTCGCCGCTTGCCGCTTTCAATGGGATTTTGGAAGTTAAAAAGGAAGTTATGGTACCGTCTTTTTTTATGTTCGTGGTTTCTTTTTTGAGCATAGGAATACCATTCTCCATAACCCTAATATCTTCTTCTCTACCTATTAAAGCATTTTTTTTATTTAAAAAATCAAAATCGGTTTTACCCAATGCTTCCGATTCGTTCTTTAGCCCAAGAAAATTCAACTCGGCTTTATTGACCAATATTTTTCTGGAATCCAAGTCCTTGACAAATACATTCAATGGCAGGCTATCAAAAAGCGTTCTCAGGAGCAGTTCATTTTCCTTTGTTTTCTTGTTGGTGAGCACTTGTTCGTTAATATCTCGAAATGTACCCACAAGGCCTATACATTTATCATCTTTATAAATTGGTTTGCCAGTAGTTACAATCCATTTTTCATTGCCCTTTTCGGTAACGATCTGTAGTTTTTCTTTCCAAGGCAAGCCTTTTTCTGAAGCTTCAAAAAATGCCATTGATATGGTATTCTTACTATGGCCTTCTTTGTAAAAATCAAAGCATGTTTCTATTTTTGGGATAAAATTAGCATCTATTTCATGAATTTGTTTGGTCATATCGCACCACCACAAGGAATTTAAATCCGCATCATATTGCCAACTCCCTATATTGGCATTCGAGGATTTTTCCTGTAAGAGAAGTTGAAGTCTTTCTATGTTGGAATCGTTATTTATTTTTTTAGTGATGACCTCGGTTTGAACGATAATCCCAATTATGTTTTCCTTTTCGTCATACCAGGGAATATTGATCCATTCAGTCCAATTTTTGGGATTATCTTTGTCAGGATAACATTCCTTGATTCTACTACCAATTTTTCCTTTAAGGCACTCTTTAAAGTCTTTTTGTAAGTCTCCACTAATATGTTTCAAAAGGTCACTGATTTTTTGCCCGATTACTTTCCCGTTGGTAAACTCAAAATCTTTAACCCATAGGTCAGATGCGTAGACAACCTCTAACTTTTCATTTAAAAAAGCAGTTGCTTTAGGCAGCTGTTTTATTAAATAATTGTTAGTATCAATTTGACTTCTCTTTAACATATTACAGTTATTTCTTACTAAAGTAGAAGTATTTTACAATATTAGTAAAGCTTTGTTGTGAATAAGGCCATACACGTTGTGATACCTGATTTATTGAGCATGAAGATAATAATATATAGGTTTAAAGAAAGAAAAAACCTACTAAATAAGAGCAAATAAATTTTTAGTTCATGGCTTCTGACTTAGCGAAAAGCTGTGTATAAAGAGACTATTTAATTCGCACCGTATCCGGTACTAGAATAGCATAATTGCCGCCATTTCTTATGACATCCCTAACAATGGAAGAACTGATGTAGGATTTGCCTGATGAGGTTAAAAGAAAAACAGTCTCGATTTCTGAAAGCTTTCTGTTCGTATGGGCAATGGCTTTTTCGAACTCAAAATCCCCAGGATTTCTTAAACCTCTTAGAATAAAATCCGCATTCACTTTTTCACAAAAATCAACGGTTAAACCCTCATAGGTCAAGACCTTTATTTTGGGTTCATCGATAAACGCCCGAGTTATGAAATCCAATCGCTCTTCAAGTGTGAACATGTATTTTTTATCCGCATTTATGCCGACTGCAATAATAAGTTCATCGAATAGTGTGATACCCCTCATGATAATATCATGATGACCCAATGTAAGGGGGTCAAATGATCCAGGAAATATAGCGCGTCTCATAGGATAAAGTTAGTGGTTTTTGGATAAAACTTCCGTTATTGCATTTTCAAACAATTCCGAAAGTGAAATGCCTGCCGCGCTGGCTTGTGCGGGTAATATACTTTCAGTGGTTAAACCAGGAGTACTATTCATTTCAAGCATAAAGGGTTCATCTTCAACAAAAATGAATTCACTACGGGAAAAGCCTTCCATTTTTAAAATATCATAGGCACGTTTTGCGATTTCGCTTACTTTTTTCTCTTGTGTAGGTGATAATCTCGCTGGCGTAATCTCTTGGGATTTACCTTCGTACTTGGCCTCATAATCAAAAAATTCGTTTTCGGTAACGATTTCAGTAATAGGTAAGACTTTAGTTTCCCCCTTGTATTTAATAACGCCCACAGAAACTTCCGTTCCGTCTAAAAAACCCTCTATAATGATTTCGTCATCTTCTTTGTATGCAATTTCAATGGCAGATCTCAACTCCTCTTTTTTATATACTTTGGAGATACCAAAACTACTACCCGCTTTGTTAGCTTTAACAAAACAAGGAAGTCCTACCTTTTCAATAATGGCCCCTTCATTTATTTCATCGCCTAAATTCAGGTAAAAGGAAGGTGCTGATTTTATTCCGTATGGCTTCAAAACGCTTAGCAAGTCCCGCTTGTTAAAAGTCAATGCAGCTTGATAGTAATTGCAAGAGGTCTGCGGAATTCCTAATAATTCAAAATAGGCCTGCAATAAACCATCTTCCCCTGGTGTGCCATGAATGGCATTGAATACACAATCAAAAACAATAGTCAATCCGTCAATTTTTACCGAAAAGTCATGCTTATTTACAGCATGTTCATTTTCTTTATCATCAATATAGACCCATTTGTCCTTTAAAATATGAATTCTATAACTCTCAAATTTTTTTTTGTTCAAATACTCATGTACAACACTCCCACTTTTGAGTGAAATCTTGTACTCACTGGAGTATCCGCCCATAATGACAGCCACTTTTTTCTTCATATTCAAATCTTGTAAATTGATCTATTTAAGGATTTTCCGTAGTTCAAAGTAAAGAAAAAGCAATCGGTTTCATCTGTTAACTTTGATTTTTTTCAATCAATAAAAGCTCTAGTCGATATATTACTAATTTCTTTAACCAACATTTGGGAACCTTCCGAGCTATTGTTTTGGTTCATTTCCTATATTTGTGGCGTCAATTATAAGCAATGGGAAATTTTTTTAACTTTTTAAGAAGTAGGTCTTTTTTAATACAATTGGGCTTGGCTCTTGTGGTATCAATAGTACTGGTATTATTAGCTTTACGATGGTTGAACAGTTCTACCCATCATGGAGAATTTGTTGAAGTGCCCGATTTTGCAAAAATATCTGTTATGGATATGCGAAAGGCGGTTGAGGACGCAGGTTTGCGCTACGAAGTTTTGGATTCAGCAAATTATAATCCTGATTATCCAAGATTTTCAATTATTGAACAGGACCCTAAGGCTGGTAGTAAAGTCAAGGAAGACAGAAAAATTTATTTTACCGTGAATCCTTCAGGGTATAAAAAAGTTACTATCCCTAATATAATACAGGTTACCCAACGTAACGCCTCATCTATGCTTAAAGCAGTAGGTTTGGATGTGCAACGTGTTACTTATATAGATGAGCTTGGTAAGGATATGGTATATCGGATAAAATATAAAGGTAAGTACATCAATCCTGGGGATAAACTCCCCAAAACTTCTAAAATAGAACTGGTTTGTGGTAATGGATCAATTACCATTCGTGCTCAGATAAAGGCCGATTCGGATTAAACTATGGAACCAAAAATGCATCAGCAACCCAGCGAAGATGAACTTTTTGAACATCATAAGTTTTTAGCTTCAAAGGGCCAAGAGCCCTTACGGGTAGATAAGTTCTTAATGAACTTTATTGAAAATGCCACCCGCAATAAAATACAAAAATCAGCGAAAGACGGCCATATTTGGGTCAATGATAAGGTTGTAAAACAGAATTACAAAGTAAAAGCTGGCGATGAGGTAAAAGTACTTTTTGAACACCCGTCCCATGAATTTTTGCTTACCCCTGAAGATATACCGTTAGATATTGTTTATGAGGATGATGCATTGCTTGTAGTTAACAAACCCGCGGGGATGGTAGTACATCCCGGTCATGGAAATTATTCCGGAACCTTAATAAATGCCCTATTATTTCATATCAAGGATTTGCCCACAAATAGCAATGAGCGTCCGGGCTTGGTACATCGAATAGACAAGGATACCTCTGGACTTTTGGTGGTTGCCAAGACGGAAGCTGCCATGACACATTTGGCGAAACAATTTTTTGATAAAACTTCAGAAAGGGAATATATTGCCTTGGTATGGGGAAATGTTGAAGATGAAAGTGGAGCTGTTGAAGGGCACATCGCTAGAAACCCGAAGAACCGAATGCAAATGCACGTTTTTCCAGAAGGTGATGAAGGTAAAGAAGCGGTAACCCATTTTAAGGTTTTGGAAAGATTGGGTTATGTAACCTTGGTTTCCTGTAAATTGGAGACAGGTAGAACGCATCAGATTCGGGTTCATATGAAATATATAGGCCATACGCTTTTTAATGATGAACGCTATGTAGGTGATCGAGTATTGAAAGGCACAACTTTTACCAAATACAAACAGTTTGTTGATAATGCGTTTAAAATTCTACCAAGACAGGCGTTACACGCCAAAACTTTAGGATTTGTTCATCCTGTAACGGGAGAGCATATGCGTTTTGATTCAGAAATACCTGAGGATATGGCCAATTGTATTGCAAAATGGCAGGATTATGCTAGGCATAGCAAGTAAGCATAATTTATAGCTATACTTCTATTGAAAACTACTTTTAAAAGGGATAGGAATGTATGATGATCCTTTTTATTTTTATGCGTAAAACAGATTGATATGAAAATTGTAATCTCTCCGGCAAAATCGCTTGATTTTGAAAGTGAATTGCCGACCGAAAAGTATTCACAACCTCTTTTTTTGGAGCAAGCTGTTAAGTTGAACAAGGTTTTGGTGAAAAAGAGACCAAGAGCATTGTCTAAATTAATGGGCATTTCAAGTAATTTGGCGGAACTCAATTGGGAGCGCAATCAAAAATTCTCGATTCCTTTTGATCCAACTAATTCCCGACCAGCGATCTATGCATTCAATGGTGAAGTTTATCAAGGATTGGATGCCTATACTATCCCTGGGAATAAATTAGATGAACTTCAAGATACTTTGCGAATATTATCCGGTTTATATGGTGTTTTGAGACCGTTGGATTTGGTTCAACCCTATCGCCTTGAAATGGGCACTCAATTAAAAATGGGCCGAAAGAAAAACCTATATGAATTTTGGAAAAAGCAGCTGACAGACCATCTTAATTCAGAACTAGAGCAAGATGAATTATTTATTAACTTGGCAAGCAATGAATATTTCGGGGCTATTGATGAAAAGAGTTTAAATGTTCCTGTAATCACACCCATATTTAAAGATTGGAAGAACGATAAGTTAAAAGTCATCAGTTTTTTTGCCAAAAAGGCACGGGGTTCAATGGTTAGATATATTTTGGATACCAATGCGAAAACCTTGGAAGATATACAAGATTTTAATTTGGATGATTACATCTTTAGTAAGGAACATACGCTAAAAGCAAATCAACCCGTATTTATTAGATAGAATATTTCTTCAAGGTTATCGTTCTTATCATAACACATCTAATTAAAGCCGTGTGATATGAAAAAGTTTTTGATATTGACCATAAGTGTCTTTTTGATCAGCATTAGTTGTACTGATCAAGATGATGAATTAAACGGAATTCAGATTCGGGTAAAGAATGTTAGTTCAATTAATTTTGACACTATTCAAGTTGGCGGGGATGAAATGGTTCATACCAATATTCTCCCAGATGACTATTCCGGATATTTAATCTATGAAAGCGCTTACAAATATGCTTATATCAACATTAAATCAGCGGATGAAACCTACATCTTACAACCTATCGATTTTGTTGGTGAAACCCCATTGCCATTAGGATTTTATACCTATGAAATAGGATTGGATGCCGAGGACAATGTCACCTTGGATTTTGTCATCGACTAAGGCTTATTTCTTCTTTTTTATATCTATTTTTTCTTCTACTGTAGGTCGCTTCTTTATTTTTCGAGGCCTTCTTGTGCCATATGAATTGTTCGCAATTTTACCACTTCTAGACTTAATGTCGCCTTTTCCCATATTGTAATTATTTGATTTTCTTGAAATTACTGATTTTATGGGCACTATTCAATTTAAGTATGGGATTATTCAAAACAGTATATTTGGCTTTTGGAAATTCCATTTCCCTAATTATTTAATCTAACAGCAAGCGATTTGTTTTTTCATAATCACCCATACGAACCTTTTCTTTTTGACGAAGCCACAAAGTTGATTGTGGGTACGTTGCCACCACCAAGATTTACCACTGGGGAATTAAAAGTAGGGGACGTGAATTTTTGCTATGGAAGTAGGGATGGTCAATTATGGCCCATACTAGATCGAAGTTTTGGATTGAACTTGAAGTTTGAAACTACGAGAGAAGCCATTGAACAAAGAAAACAATTCCTAATAGAACGTAAGATCGGCATATGCGATATCGTGCAAAGTGCGGAACGTTCAAAGATTGATGCCTCGGATCTAGGAATGCTAAATATAAAACTAAGAAACCTGATTTTCTATTTGCAGGAATACCCAAATGTCGAAACTTTATTGTTCACGGGCGGAAATAGTAAAAACGGGCCTGAATATTTTTTTCGCCAACTTCTAAAACAAAATCACATTAAATTGGAAGTGATTAATGATCAGGTGCCTAGAATACATCAATTTATTCTTCGTTCTGAAAAAAAACCACATAGAATCATTAAAACAGTTTCGCTTACTGCACCATCAGGGGCTGCCAATAGGGCGGTTGGGAGTCTTACTGCCTATAAACATATGAAAGCGAGAAATCCTTCTTTCAACACGTTGGATTTTAGAGTGCTACAATACGCTCCCTTTTTTTAAATTCACTTTGTGTTTAGTTTGCCAATTTATAAATCCAATTTCTGTTGGTTTTGTAGTAGCTGTACCGTATTTTGTTAATTGATATAATTTACAAATATTGGTTCGTTGAATATACCGATATTTGCCAGTTCAATTGGGTAAGTAAATCCGTATTCACCATTAAGCTGCAATACATTTGACAAAGTCTATGCATCAAACAGAAAGATTAGAACAATTCAAAAAATCGGTCCAAAATAAATTCAATGTTTACAACAGCCTATTTTTAAATTTACCTTATAGGAATATTGAGAATGTAGGGATGGTCGTCCCGCTTTTGTTGCATCAATCTTCAAAAGGCCTCAGAGCAGGTTTGAATCCGCAGGATATCTTGGAATCTTTCTTCCAGAATTATGTAAATATAGCCTCTGAAAAAGATAGGATAGATTTCATGTTTCGCATTATCCAATATGTGGAAAGACAGGTAGTTTTGTATGATAGTGTTGAAGATGCCGCATTCCCAAAACTTCAGGAGCATAGCGATTCACTTTCTGTAAAGGATTATTTTCAATTGGTCAACAAGACCAAAAGTTGGGATAAAGTGGCCGAAAAATTATCATCCTTTAGTGCAAGAATTGTATTGACTGCGCATCCTACGCAATTCTATACCCCAGCCGTTTTGGATATTATGAATGATTTAAGATCGCTTATAGTCGACAATAAAATAGATGATATAGATATTACACTGCAACAATTAGGGCTCACTTCATTGATCAATAGCCAAAAGCCTACCCCTTTGGATGAAGCCAAGAATATCATTTACATTCTTAGGAATGTCTATTATGATGCCATGGGTGATTTATATGCTTACGTTAAAGAGAATATCGATGACGAGGAATTTGAGAACCATAACATTATGAAACTTGGATTTTGGCCGGGTGGTGATAGGGATGGGAACCCATTTGTGACAGCGGCAATTACTAAAAATGTTGCAGATGAACTTAGGGTCAATCTAATGAAATGTTATTATAATGATCTTAAATTTCTACAAAGAAAACTTACATTCAAAAAATTGCAGCTTCATATAAAATCCTTAAGGAACAGCCTTTATGCGGCTATGTTCAATCCAAATAAAAGTATTGGTTACTTAGATATCCTTGAGCCCTTATTGACGATACGGGATTTGTTGATAGATGATTATCACGGACTTTATCTACATGAATTGGATCATTTTATCGATAAGGTAAAAATATTCAAAACACATTTTGCAACGCTTGATATCAGGCAGGACCATAGTAAGCACGTTTTGATTGTTGAAACCATACTCAAGAAAAATGGCTTTATAAAAGAAAGTCTAAATGAATTAAGCGAATCTAAATTGATAAAATTACTTGTTCAGAAAAAATTAAAATTAGAATCCGATGATTACGAAGATATCGTAAAAGATACGATTCTGAACATTTCCCAATTAAAGGAAATACAAGCAAAGAATGGCGAGGAGGGTTGTAATAGATATATTATCAGTAATTCAGAAGATATATTTTCTGTACTATATGTCTATGGGCTGTTTAGATGGTGTGGTTGGAAAGACAATGAAATTACCTTTGACATAATTCCGCTTTTTGAGACCATGAATGGTATGGATAATGCTGAGGCGATTATGCAGTTTTTATTCGACTTGCCAGAATATCGAAACCATTTAGAGCAGCGGAAAGACCAACAGACGATGATGCTTGGTTTTTCTGACGGTACAAAAGATGGCGGTTACTTAAAGGCGAATTGGTCAATTTTGAAAACCAAGGAACAACTATCCAAGGTCTGTAAAAAGAATCATATCAAAGCTATGTTTTTTGATGGCAGAGGTGGCCCACCAGCTCGTGGAGGGGGTAAAACCCATCGCTTCTATGCTGCCCAAACCAAAGATATTGCCAATAATGAAATTCAACTTACGATTCAAGGACAGACCATTACCAGTACCTATGGTACCAAGGAGCAATTTATGCATAATAGTGAGCAATTGTTGACTGCTGGTCTATCCAATAACCTGTTTGGTAAAGAGAATGTAATTTCCAAAGAACATCGAAAGTTGTTAGAGGAATTGTCAGAGCTGAGTTTTGTCAAGTATGACGCCCTCAAGAATCATGAAATGTTCATCCCATATTTGGAAAATAGGAGTACACTAAAATACTACCAAAAGGCTAATATAGGGAGTAGACCAGGTAAACGCGGGAATAAAAAACAGCTGGAATTGACCGATTTAAGGGCCATCTCCTTTGTTGGTTCTTGGAGTCAATTAAAACAAAATGTACCGGGCTATTTTGGGATTGGGACAGCGATAAAAACCATTAAAGAATCAGGTAGACTAGGAGAATTGAAGAAAATGTACAAGGAAGTGCCATTTTTCAAAACGTTGATGCTCAATAGTATGATGTCGCTAACTAAATGTTACTTTGAATTAACAAGTTATATGAAAAAGGATCCCAAATATGGGGCCTTTTGGAATATTTTGCATGAAGAATACCAGCTTTCCAAAGAAATGTTGTTATTGGTTTCTGGGGCTAACATCCTTATGGAAAATGAGGCCATTTCAAGGGAGTCTATCGAGATCAGAGAGAATATTGTCTTGCCCTTGCTGGTTATCCAACAATATGCATTACAGCAAATAGGGCAGGGGACAGCGTATAAAGATTTATACGAGAAAATTGTAACACGTTCGCTTTACGGAAATATTAATGCTAGTAGGAATTCGGCTTAATGACCATAAAGTCCAAATTTTTAGGGTTAGTTGGTATATTCTGTCTTATTGGTTTAAATTGTTGGGATAATGCTTCTTGCTTAAGTAAGTAATTTCATAATGATATATTTATTATTTTTGATAAACCTAAAGAAATAACGTGCTTTATCATCTTACTTATCGTTCAATTGCAATTCCGGAAATAACAATTGAACAAATTGAAGAGATTCTTAAAACCGCCAGAAACTTTAATTCAAAAAATGATGTTTCAGGCTGTCTCGTATTTAGTAAGGGTTACTTTATTCAATTGCTCGAAGGGAGTAAGGATACCATAATGGAGCTAATGGATAATATTGATAGGGATAAAAGGCATACGGATATTGATATTCTTAGTGAAGGGGAAATGGAGAAAGGAATTTTTGATACTTGGGATATGGCCTATCTAAAACCATCTGAAAAGATGCGAACTGATAAAGCAATAAAAATAAAGAAAACGTTGCTGGAACTTACAGACGCAACCGTTGAGCCTGATTTTACTTTTAAAGTTTTTTGGTACAACGTGAATGGGTTATTGACAGAAAAAGGGTTTTATACAGTATAGTCCCAAAAGTCACCCAAGGCAGCTTATATGAAGCCCTTTTCAAAATTTAGAATATTTATTCAAATTCAGAACTTAAAATTCCGTAAAAAGCCTTGATACCATAGGCGATCTGTCCAATTTTCAGATTCTCATTGGGACTATGTTGATTGTTGTCGGGATTTACCATGGGAACAATAAAAGCCGGAATTTTTAATTCGTTAATGAACGGAGCAATTGGTACTGTTCCTCCCATAATCCGAATTTGAACGACATCCTCACCAAATTTGTCATTTAGGGTTTTAACCAAAAACTTACCGTAAGTATTATCCAAATCTGTTCTAAATGCATTGGTGACCGAACCTTCAGTGATAGTTATTATTTTATCATGGGCCATTCTCTCTTCTCTGGTAGGAATCTTATCCGTTACAAAGAATCCTTGATTCTGAATATGTTTTTTCACCAAGCCCTTCAATCTATTTCCATCAGATTCAGGTACCAAACGCATATCAATCTCAGCGGTAGCACTTTCAGGGACTATGGTTCTTGCCTTTACGCCTACCCAACCAGAACCTAAACCTCTAATATTCAAGGATGGATATTGTAGAGACTCTTGGTAAAAACTACCCACTGTCTCGGGTGTTTTAATGGCCAAATTCGTATTTATTATTTCAGCATCATCAGGAACACTTTCTAGAATGGCCAGTGTGGCCTCATCCAAAGATATGCCATCATAATAACCATCAATCAATACTTTTCCATTGGTGTCTTTCATACCAGCCAGTACCTGAGCCAATTGAGAGCCTGGATTGGGTGCATAGTTGCCATAATGACCACTGTGCTGTGGTTTTATTGGTCCATAGGTTGTCAATGTGAGGGTTGTAAT
>Ga0209121_10004513_pt1 | contig 12984 bp, 12 predicted proteins | sample Cruoilmetagenom3_FD_187292 | JGI IMG/M metagenome (GOLD analysis project Ga0209121, IMG submission 187292) | Oil polluted marine microbial communities from Coal Oil Point, Santa Barbara, California, USA - Sample 3 (SPAdes) (version 2) | ecosystem: Environmental > Aquatic > Marine > Oil seeps ... | reverse complement strand
GTATACTATTACGTGATATGGGTGGTGTGAAAAAAATAGCTATCCTGGGCTCGACAGGCTCCATAGGAAGGCAGGCTCTAGATGTAATCCGTGCCCTGCCTCACGAACTAAAAGTAGTAGCTCTGACAGGGAACAAAAATCTTGAGCTTCTGGGAAGACAAATTAGTGAATTTCAGCCCAAAATGTTTTATTCCTCAGTTAAGCCTGACATTAGTTACGGCGGGGAATTTTTGTCCGCAGAAGAAATAGCCAGTCATCCCGAGGTCGACTTCGTTATAGTGGCCACTGCAGGTAATGCAGGACTAAGCCCTACTCTAGCGGCCTTACAGGCAGGCAAGACGGTTGCCCTGGCTAGCAAGGAGGTATTGGTGATGGCCGGTGAAATCATTGTTCGTGAAGCCAGCTTCCATCAAGCTCAAATTCTGCCTATTGATAGTGAGCATAGTTCCATCTGGCAATGTTTGCAGGGGGAAGAAAATAAACCGCAGAGACTTTTTCTCACTGCCTCTGGTGGGCCTTTTTACCATTACTCACAGTCACAACTGACTGAAGTAACTCCGGAGCAAGCTCTTCAGCACCCCGTATGGAAGATGGGAAAGAAGATAACCATAGATTCAGCAACGCTTATGAATAAAGGGTTGGAGGTCATCGAGGCTCATTGGCTTTTCTCGTTTCCCTTTGATAGTATTGAAATATTAATGCATCCCCAGTCCATTGTTCATTCCATGGTGGAGTTTACGGATGGTTCCTCGAAAGCTCAGCTTAGCTGGCCCGATATGAGACTACCCATTCAATATGCCCTTTCCTATCCCCAGAGGTGGCCTAATTCAGAACTACCCCGCCTTGATTGGGATAAAATCGGCTCTCTGAACTTTGAGCCCGTAGACTATGAGAGATTTCCCTGCCTCAAACTAGCAGTAGATGCTGGCAAATCAGGAGGAACTTATCCGGCAGTGCTTTGTGCCGCAGATGAGGTAGCTGTAGAGCTCTTTCTCAGCCATAGAATAGGTTTTACCGATATAGCCAAAATTGTGCAAAAAACGCTTGAGCAACATCAGAATATTCCTGAGCCATCTCTAGAAGAAATACTGGCCGCTGATGCCTGGGCAAGGGCACGCCTTTCCACTGGTTATTGCACGGAGCCTGAGCGGCTGAGTAATCCCTGGATAGAGAGATAAGAGATGAGCGTTGCTGTAATCATTATTCTCTTCGTAGTAGCTCTATTCGTGGCAATGTGTCTTCACGAATTAGGGCATTTCATTACTGCTAAGCGTGCCGGAGTGAAGGTGGAAGAGTTCGGCATTGGCATTCCCCCAAGACTTTTTGGTATTAAACGGGGCGAGACAATATACTCAGTTAATGCTATACCTCTGGGAGCCTTTGTTAAGGCTACTGGAGAAAATGATCCCACAGTACCCCGAAGCCTGGCTGGCAAAGGACCCTGGACCAGGTTAGGAATTTATGCTGCTGGTCCATTGGTCAACATCTTTCTGGCTTTTGTCCTCCTCAGCGTTTTCCTGGCGCTACCCTATTCTGTCATTGCCGGCGATGGACTCATGGTGCGTGCGGTAGAAGAGAATTCCTCTGCGGAAGAAGCAGGCATCGAGCCCGGGGACATTATTCTGGAGGCAGCGGGGCAACCTGTTAATAAATGGGGAGACCTGTCGAATATAGTGAATTCAGTCGAAGAGGGGACGGAAATAACTTTGCTTCTGCTTAGGAACGGTGAAGAAATACAAACCACGGTGAAGCCGAAATTCGACCCGAAACAAGGGCAACAAGTAATTGGCGCCTACACTTGCTGGAATATGGTGAGTCAAGTGGATGAAGGCTCGCCGGCTTACGAAGCTGGCCTCAGACCCGGCGATTACATCTACAGCATCAATGGACAACAAATATACGACGATGAGAGTATGTCCAGTGCCCTGCGTTCCATTGAGGAAGGTGAAGAAACGAACCTCGTTTTGTTCCGAGACGGGAAGACAATTTCAATCTCCCTGATTCATGACGGCTCCGGAACCCTGCCCAGTGTGGAGCTACAATGGGTGGAAGGGGTGCATTTCGAACAAGAGCGACTTCCTGTGTGGAGGGCAGTCTATTTAGGAGCTAGGGATATCATTTATATGCCTGTGCTCATAATAGAGGCTATCCCTCAAATCATAGAATCTCCCGATATGGCATTGGTGGGGCCAATAGGTGCCGGTCAGTTAACGGTGGAGATAGTGCGCTCCTCTGGCCTCAGCAGCATACTATTTATGGCCAGTATAATTAGCCTGGGTATCGGCATATTTAATCTCCTCCCAATCCCTCCTTTGGATGGAGGAGGAATGCTGGTGGCGTTCATTGAAGGGTGTAGGCGTGGGAAGCGTCTTTCCCCTCGAGCAGTGCGCTTAGCCTACACTGTCGGTACCACTTTTTTAATCGCACTTGTGATTCTGATAACCTTTAGTGACATCTCGCGTCTAATTAGCGGCGAGGTTTTTATACCATGACACGCCGAGCCTCCAAACCATTGAGAATTGGCAATGTAACCGTTGGCGGCGACGCTCCCATCGTGGTACAGTCCATGACCAAGACCGATACTCGTGACATTCCTGCCACCATAAACCAGATTAAAGAGTTGGAGGATTGCGGCTGTGAGATAGTGCGAGTGGCAGTCCCAGACAAGGAAGCGGCTGAAGGCATAGCAGCTATAAAAAGGAGCGTTTCACTACCTATCATTGCTGATATACACTTTGACTATCGCTTGGCTTTGTCTGCGCTGCAAGCAGGTGTTGACGGGCTCCGTCTCAATCCCGGCAACATAGGAGACAAAGAGAAGATTGCCAGGGTGGTAGTTGCTGCTAAAGAAAAGGAGGCGCCTATCCGTATTGGGGTAAATGCCGGCAGTTTACCTGCCAATTTCCAGCCCGATGTTCCACCGGCTGAGCGGATGGTCAACACGGCATTGGAGCAGATAAGTCTTATGGAAAGCCTGGATTTCGATTTAATCAAGGTCTCCCTTAAAGCCTTTGATGTTCCCACCACCATTCAAGCCTATCAAATGATTGCCGATAAAATGCCCTATCCATTACATCTGGGCGTCACGGAGGCTGGGCTTCCCCGGATGGGAGCTGTCCGCAGCGCTATAGGTATTGGCATACTTCTCTATCAGGGAATTGGGGACACCATACGCATTTCCCTCAGTGCTCATCCCTGTGAGGAGGTGTTCGTTGCCTACGAAATTCTTAAAAGCCTGGGACTTCGTCAGCGAGGCCCAACCTTGGTAAGCTGCCCTTCCTGTGGCCGGGCCGAAATTGATATCATTGCCCTGGCCGAGGCAGTAAGCAAGCGCCTGGAAAAAATAAGCAAGCCTATCAAAGTAGCAGTTATGGGCTGCGTAGTCAACGGCCCTGGCGAAGCTAAAGATGCTGATGTCGGCATTGCCTGCGGCAAGGGGAAGGGTGCTATATTTAAGAAGGGGGAGGTGGTAGGCACGGCAAGTGAGGATAATCTATTAGAAGCCTTAATGGCAGAAATAAATTCTCTCTCCCTCGACGAGAGGGGGTGAGGGTGAGTTAGAAATGGCACGAATCCCTAATTACGAGAAGGCGATTATAGACCCAGTGAAGCTGAAGGATTATGTATTATCGGATACCCATCCAATTGGGCGATTTAAAGCGGCGCTATTTCAGCAAATGGGTTATGTACCTGAAAATTGGGGGCAATTTGCGGAGGACATCCGTATACAACATCTTGCTCTCGATGCAAAGTTAGGAGAAAAGACAAAATACGGGCAAAAGTATATAATAACTGGCGATGTAAAGGGATCTACTGGTAAAGTAATGGAGTTGAAATCTATCTGGATTATTCTAGCAGGAGAAGAACTTCCACGATTTATAACAATTTATCCCGTTTATCCTGGGGAGAGATATGAAACATAAATTATTAGATTGCGTGGTGTTGGCAAGAGACCTTCCCGAATTTGGTCTTCGTGTCGGAGATTTAGGGACGATAGTAGCAATATACCACCCCAATGGGTTAGAGATAGAGTTTATGAAAGCATCAGGTGAAACTCAGGCAGTGCTTACGCTTACAGAAGCAGATATCAGACCGATTAAGGCTGATGACATCATGAGTGTCAGGCCTTTAAGCCTGAGAGCATAAGTGTATTTGATAATCTGCAGCCCTTATCAAAGGTTTCTAGTTTCTAGAAGAGTCTCTAACTATTTGGATCGGTGTAAGTTAAAACAAAATGCGTTTTTCTAAGCTTTTTGGCAAGACATTGCGGCAGGCGCCTGCTGAAGCAGAAAGTGTAAGTCATCAGTTATCACTTAGAGCGGGTATGATTGCTCAGGAGGCTGCCGGAATTTATTCTTACCTGCCTTTAGGGTGGCGGGTGCTAAGGAACATAGAAAACATAATCAGAGAAGAAATGGATAAGGCTGGCGGGCAGGAATTAATGCTGCCCGTGTTGCAGCCTTTTGAACTGTGGCAGCAATCAGGGCGCCACGTTTCCTTTGGCAAATCTCTATTCACTTTGACCGACCGCAAAGAGCATACACTGGCTCTGGGACCCACTCATGAAGAAGTTATTACCGATCTTGTTCACCGCTACGTGCAAAGCTACCGGGAGCTTCCGCTCCTCCTCTATCAAATACAGACCAAGCTTCGCGATGAACCTCGACCCCGCGGTGGCTTATTGAGAGTCCGTGAGTTTATCATGAAAGACCTTTACAGCTTTGATGCGGACGAGGCTGGTCTGGATAAAAGTTACCAGAGTATGTGTCAGGCTTACAGGAATATCTATGTCCGCCTTGGCTTGCCAGCATTGATGATAGAGGCTGACAGTGGCGCTATAGGAGGCAAGGATTCTCACGAGTTCATGGTTCTCACTAAAGACGGTGAAGACGAGGTTATTTATTGTTCCAATTGTGGCTACGCTGCTAATGTTGACAAGGCACAATTTGCCAAAACCGACAGAACCACCATCCCAAGCGACGCGACCAATTTACTGCCCCTAGAGGAGATAGCTACGCCGGAGACAAAAACCATAGAGGAAGTCGCTGATTTTGTTGGTGTGACGACAAACAAAACCCTTAAAGCGGTGTTTTATTATGTTGACGGCAAATTTATCTTCGTTATCATTCGGGGCGATCTGGAAGTCAACGAAACGAAGTTAAGAAATGCTTTAAAGTGCTTTGAGCTTCGCTTGGCTACAGAAGGCGAAGTAAATGAAGCTGGACTTGTGGCTGGTTTTGCCTCACCCATAGGTGTAAAGGGAGTCAAAGTCGTGGCTGATAATTCCATAACCTCAGGCTCTAACTTCATTGTTGGCGCTAATAAGCCTGGGTATCACCTCAGAAATGCTAGTTACCCCAGGGATTTTCAGGTTGACCTCATAGCTGATATCGCCCTGGCTCAGTCTGGAGATAGCTGCCCCAGGTGTCGAAGCAAACTATCCTCGGCTCGGGGCATTGAGGTAGGGCATGTATTTAAGTTGGGCACCTTCATCAGCGAGAGATTCGGAGCGTCTTTCTTAGATAATGATGGCAAATCCCAACCTATTGTTATGGGCTGCTATGGCATTGGACTGGGGCGATTGTTGGCTGCCATAATAGAACAAAGCCACGATGACAAAGGCATTATCTGGCCGCTCTCTGTAGCCCCTTATCAAGTCTACCTTTGTTCTCTGCATCTGGACAAGTCGGCAGTCCTCCCTACGGCAGAAAGGATTTATCAAGAATTACAAAAGGAAGGCATTGAAGTGCTTTTCGATGACCGTGACGACTCTCCTGGCGTTAAATTCAACGATGCTGACCTCCTGGGAATACCACTGCGATTGACCTTATCTCCACGCACCTTACAGAGCCAAAGCGTAGAGGCAAAATGGCGCACGAAAAAGGAAGCTCAATTTTTACCTGTGGAAAACCTGGTTGCTGAGGTAAAGAAGCTTCTGGACGAGACCGTAAGCTTTCAATCTTAATCGCCTTTAGCTTACTATTATCGTCGAGTAGTAAGGCAAATCAAAATGCCTCAGAGATAAAGCAGGCTATGGCTAGACATAAATATAGATTTTTGCCTTTTCTTGACTAACTCAGTCCCGCAAAGTAGCGCCCAGTTCCTGATATAGTCTATTGAGCATCTGTTCCTGAGTCTGGTCAACTTCCTCATCGGTCAAGGTATGGGTAGGTGATTGATAGATAATTCTAATAGCAAAGGATTTCTTGCCTTCGGGTATTTGCTTGCCTCGATAAAGGTCAAAGAGAGTTATCTGCGTAACTAATGAAAAGCTCCGGATTATATTCTCCACACTTCGATAGCTCAGTTGTTCATCTATTACCAAAGCGATGTCCCGGGTTACGGCGGGAAACCGTGGGATGGGGTGGTATTCTTTTATCTCGGTAATCTTGGTCAACAACTTCTCCAGGTCAATTTCAATGAGGCAAATAGTATTAGAAAGCTCAAAGGCTTGTGTTACCCTGGGATGCACGTCCCCTACAATACCCACTTTGTCACCTTCAACGATTATGTTAGCCCCTCTTCCCGGGAGTAGAATTTCATCATCGCCAATATCAAAACTCGCTTTCAGCCCCAACTGGTTCAGGAGAATCTCCACTACTCCCTTAACATCAAAGAAATCGAGCGGCTCCTTATCAGCTTGCCAAGATAATTCCGCCTTTGTGCCACTGAGTACGGCACACAGCATCTCCTTTTCCTGGGGTAGCTCCCTTTCTTCGTGAGATTGCTTCGCTTCGCTCGCAATGACGGAAGGGTGGTGGGGCAAGAATACCTTGCCAATTTCAAAGAGTCGTATGCCTGCTTGTTCAAACTTTTGGTTACGTGCCAACGTGGACAGAAGACCAGCCCGCAAACTGGTACGCAGGTATTCCTGTTCTCTGGTCATAGGGTTAGCTACCTTTAACAGGGGAATTTTCAACTCAAGCTTTGGGGAAAGCTTCTGCAACTTTTCCAGGCTGACTAAAGAATAAGTTAATATTTCTTGAAAACCCAAGCCAGGCAGAATATTGCATAATTTCTCCTTGAGATTGCTTTGCTGGGCCACTGGTGACAATTTTGATTTTTGTTGAGGCAGAGGAGAGCCAAGCCTGGTTATGGGAATCTTTTCATAACCAATGATGCGAACTACCTCTTCAACGAGGTCAGCAGAGCATTTAATATCGCCGCGCCAATAAGGCACGGACACCGAAATTTGCGAGCCTGAATCGCCCCCCTGGCATTCAAAGCCCAGGACTTTTAATACCTTAAGGATTTCATCAATATTGACCTTCAAGCCTGAAAGGCGTTTCACTTCTTGGGCGGAAAGCAATATAGGCTTCGGTTTTGATTTCCCGGGATAAACATCAATTATGCCCTTGGCTGCTCTGCCACCGGCTAGCTCCAGTAGCAGTCGAGTTGCCCGTTTCAATGGTAGCAGTGGTAAATCTTTATTAAGCCCCTTGTCAAAACGAATCGAGGCTTCGCTTTGAAGTTGAAGGTGCCCACAGCCTCGACGAATGGCAATCTGGTTAAAATTCGCCGACTCCAGGAGGATAGCATCAGTTTTGTTCGTAACTTCAGAATCCAGTCCACCCATGATTCCAGCGACAGCGATAGCTTCTTCTTTATGGGCGATAACCAGTATATCTGAGTTAAGAGCACGCTCTGTTCCATCTATGGTAGTTATGGTTTCACCATTTCCGGCCCTGCGAACGATAATTTGTCGGCCCTTAAGTTTATGATAATCAAAGGCGTGAAGAGGCTGACCATATTCCAGCATCACATAATTAGTAACGTCAACCACGTTGTTAATGGGACGCATTCCGCAGCTATTCAGACGCTGCTGTAGCCAGCTCGGGGAGGGGGCTATCTTGATTCCGGTAATCAGACTAGCACAGTACCTAGGGCATAGGTCTGACTCGGCTATGTCGACGGAGGCAAAAGAGTCTATCGAGCCTTCTAATTCTTCGTAATGAATTGGGGATAAACGGAGTGGTTCATCAGTTAAGGCGGCAATCTCTCGGGCAATGCCAATTATAGATAGGCAATCCGGGCGATTGGGTGTTACATCTAAGTCAAAAATTACGTCGCCTAGATAAGCACTGAGAGGTGCACCTATGGGTGCCTCCGACGGCAACACTAAAATGTCCTCGTGACTATCAGAAATCCCTAGTTCCTTCTCTGAGCAAACCATGCCTTCGGAAACCACGCCACGAATTTTAGCCGGCTTTAGCAGGATAGCTTCTTCAGTGTGAGCATCTATGAGCCGGGCTCCTACATGGGCAAAAGCCACCCTTTGACCAAGGCTGATATTGGGAGCACCACAAACTACCGTGATTTGCTGAGTGCCGAGGTCAACTGTAGCCAGCTTAAGACGGTCAGCATTAGGATGAGGATTTACTCTTATTAATTCTCCTATTACTACATTATCCCAGGTACCACTTATAGTCTGTATATTCCCGACTTCAAGTCCAGCCATGGTTAGCCTTTCGGCCAGTTCTTCGGGAGCAAGCTTTATGTCAACATAATCCCTGAGCCATTTGAGGGAAACTTTCATGTTGTTACCTTAAAATTTAGAACTGCCTCAAAAATCTGAGGTCATTGCTATAAAAGAGGCGGATGTCGTCAATGCCGTAGCGAAGCATGGGAATTCGCTCTACCCCTAGTCCAAAAGCAAAGCCAGTATAGACTTCGGGGTCGATATCGACGCGTGCCAGTACGTCGGGATGCACCATCCCCGCACCTAGTATTTCAATCCAGCCGCTGTAGCCACACAGTCGGCAGCCAGCCCCATCGCAAACTAAACATCCGATGGCCACCTCCACCCCGGGTTCCACAAAAGGAAAGTAATCGCAACGGAAGCGCACTTTCCTTTCCTCACCGAAAATACAGCGGCAAAAGTCAAACAAAGTGCCTTTCAAATCAGTTAGTGTTATGCCCTTATCCACAGCCAAACCTTCAACTTGATAAAACATAGATTCGTGAGTAGCGTCAGTCGCTTCATATCTGTAGGCTCGCCCCGGTACTATGGCTCGTATTGGCGGACGTTCCCTCTCCATCAACCTAATCTGCATTGGGGAAGTGTGCGTGCGTAAAAGTCTAGCCTTCCTTCCCATGCCTGCATCTAGCCATAGGGTAGCAAACATATCTCGCGCTGGATGATGTTGAGGAATATTCAAGGCTTCAAAGTTGTAGTAATCCCACTCCACGTCGGGTCCCTCAACTACTTGGAAGCCCATATTCCTGAAAACGTCGCAAATTTCCTTAAGTATTTGAGTGGTGGGGTGAAGTCGCCCTGTCGGGAGAGGTCGACCAGGTAAGGTAACATCTAATTCTTGGGATTTCGGGGGAGAGGTCAAAACAGTTTCTTGTAGTAATTTCCCCTTCTTTTCTAGGCTTAATGCTAACACTCTTTTGATTGCATTAGCTTGGGCCCCCGCCTTTCGCCGTTCTTCAAGGGGCATGCCGGCCAAGGAACGTAGAATCTGAATTAAACTACTTTTCTTACCCAGATGGCGCACGCGCCATAATTCCAGCTCCCGAGGATTATTAACTTGGTTTAGCTCATCGAGAGCTTGTGTATGAAGGTCCTTGAGCCGTTCCTGCATTGACTACCAAGTAATATTAACCTTGTTTAGGATTCCTGAAATCTTCCGGTATAATGTCATTACAAGCGAGGTGAGTTAACCTCAGTTACCGAGGAGACCAATGTGGCAAAACCTTCAGGGTCTTTGACCGCCATCTCTGCTAACATCTTGCGATTGATTTCCACATTTGATTTTTTTAACCCGGCTATAAACTGACTGTAAGTAAGCCCTCTAGCCCGTGCCGCAGCATTAACGCGAACAATCCATAGCTTCCTGAAGTCGCCTTTCCGTTCACGGCGATGACAATAAGAATAATCCAGGGCATGAAGCATGGACTCATGAGCGCTACGATATAAGGCATGCCTGGAAGCTCGGTGCCCCTTGGTTAGCTTAAGCACTTTCTTATGACGTTGGTGAGTAACTTTTCCGCTCCTGGCTCGTGGCAAGTTTTTCCTCCTTTAATCCTTGGGCGTTATCTCTTTCTTTTTAGCAACAGAATAAATTACTAGCAATGCAATGCCAATAAATCCAAAAATAAGTCCAGGTATGCCTGTCGCCTTGCCTATTTGGAAAATAAAAGTACTAACAACGAGAGCCATGCCTATCCCAGCCAATATAGAGCCAGCAATTAGAAGTCCCCAACCAGGAGGGCCAGGTGACTTTGGTTTTTCTGGCTGATATAGCCCTTTCTCAATTAAAGCTCTATCTTTCTTATATTCAGTCCAGATTGCCAGCAAAGCTATTCCGCAGCCAAATATTATACCAAAAATGGGAAGTAAAATAGCTATCTCCATTTTGCATCCTTTACACTATTTGTAGGGTAAAAGCCTCCGTACTCTCTTCTTATCCGCTGAGGAGGTCATAATCATTTCATCATAGAGGCGCTTAGTTCTAGGAGCCTTTTTTCGCCTCAAATGACTTTTACCGCATTTAGTGCGCATCAGCTTGCCTCCACCTGTTATACGAAAGCGGCTCACTGCCCCTTTATGGGTTTTAAGTTTTGGCATCTGTTTCTATCTCCTTGGATTTCTTTTGGGAAACCGGTGATAAGATCAAGGCTATACTCCTTGCGTTATTAGCAGAGCTGCTTACTATAGCCATTTCTTTTGAAGCTTCAGCTACTTTACGCAGCACCTTCCAACCTAGTTCAGGATAAATAACTTCGCGTCCTCTAAACCTTAGCACTAACCGTACCTTATTGCCCTCCTCCAATAATTTTTTCGTGGTCTTGATTTTTGCCTGTAAGTCATGTTCTTCTATCTTGGGTCTTAAACGAACCTCCCTGAGTAAGCCGACTCTTTGTCCCCTCTTCGCTTTGCGTTCCTTTTTAGTTTGATCATACTTATATTTGCCATAATCAAGAACCCGGCATACTGGCGGAGTCATGGTTGATGCTACCTGCACCAAATCAAGGCCGCGCTCATAAGCAATTTGCAATGCTTTCTGTACAGACACTACGCCCAACTGTTCCCCATCTTCCCCTATGAGGCGAACTTCTCTGGCTCTGATTCTTCTATTGGTTAATAATTCTTTAACTATGCTCTTGCTACCCCCTGGAACAGCATTCAGGACCTGGCCTCTATAGCTGCTCTTATTCTACTCTTAACGTGTACCAGAGTTTCTAAGCCCAGATTCTCGCCACTCCTTAAGCGAAGTGACACACTGGATGAAGCCATTTCTTTATCACCAACTATAAGCATATATGGGACTTTCTCCAGTTGGGCTTCTCTTATTTTCAAATTCATCCTCTCAGAGCGGTCGTCAACCCGAACTCGGATATCCTTATTTTTAAAATCGCTCTCTACCTTATTTGCATAGCCAACGTGGCGATCTGCTATGGGAATTATTATTGCTTGAACCGGCGATAACCATACCGGGAAGGCACCACCATAATGCTCTGTGAGGCAAGCTAAAAAACGCTCCATGCTACCTAAAACTGTGCGATGTATCATCACCACATTATGTTCCAAGCCATCTTCACTAATATAACAGACATTAAAGCGTTGTGGCAAATTGAAATCAACTTGGGTGGTAGGGCCTTGCCAAACATGCCCTAAAGCGTCCTTGAGTTTAATATCGATTTTAGGCCCGTAGAAAACTCCCTCGCCAGGATCCACTTCATAATGCAAGTCAAGTTTCTCTAGAACGTGTTTCAAGGATCCCGTGGCCTCTTCCCACATTGAAACTGTGCCAGCATATTTCTCAGGGCGCGTTGATAACAACAACTCATACTCATCAAAGCCAAAGCTAGACATCATGAATTGTGCCAAGTTCAGAACTCCTAGTACTTCTTCTTCAACCTGGTCAGGTCGGCAAAAAATATGAGCATCATCTTGAGTAAAGCCCCTAACCCTGGCAAGACCATATAATACACCAGTTCGCTCATACCTATATACTGTGCCTAATTCAGCATATCTCAAAGGCAAATTGCGATAACTGCGCAATTGGCTTTTATAAATCAAAATATGGCCCAAGCAATTCATGGGCCTTAGCATATATTGCTGTCCCTCAATTTCTATCGGTGAGAATAAATAATCCCGATAGAATTCCCAATGCCCGCTAGTTTTCCACAAATCTAGCTTGGCAATGTGGGGAGTGTAAACGATGTCATAGCCCCGCTTGATGTGCTCTGCCCTCCAGAAGTCTTCGATGATTTGTCGAATCAAAGCACCTCTGGGGTGCCAGCAAATTAAGCCAGGACCGATTTCCTCGTGAGTACTGAAGAGGTCCAGTTCTTTGCCCAGCTTCCTATGGTCGCGTTTAGTGACTTCAGCTTGCCACGATAAATACTCGTCAAGCTCCTCTTGGCTTTCAAAAGCCACACCGTAGATTCTTTGTAGCATGGGTCGCTTTTCATCACCACGCCAGTATGCTCCAGCTAGATGAGTAAGTTTAAATGCTTTTACCTCACCCGTAGTGGCTAGATGGGGACCACGACATAAATCGGTGAAAGAACCTTGTTTATAGATAGTTACACTAGTATCGGGGATCTCGTCAATAAGCTCCAATTTATAGGGCTGGGTAGCAAAGAGCTTACGCGCTTCATCCTTGCTCATCTCCTCTGTAACAAACGGTACATTCTGACTAATAATCTCTCTCATCTTGTTCTCAATTACAGGCAAGTCTTCCGGTGTTAATGGGCGTGGCAGCTCGAAGTCATAATAGAAGCCATTCTCAATGGTCGGTCCGATGCCGAATTTAGCCTCGGGGAAGAGACACTGTACTGCCTCAGCCATGATATGAGCTGCAGAGTGGCGCATCCGTCCCAGTTGCTCATCCTTGTTTTTTGATTTCATCTCGAACTTTCCATTATAAATCTAGAAACCAAACATAATTTCATCAAAAAATGGGCGGTACTGGACTTGAACCAGTGACCTCTGCGATGTCAACGCAGCGCTCTAACCACTGAGCTAACCGC
>Ga0209121_10004512_pt1 | contig 12986 bp, 17 predicted proteins | sample Cruoilmetagenom3_FD_187292 | JGI IMG/M metagenome (GOLD analysis project Ga0209121, IMG submission 187292) | Oil polluted marine microbial communities from Coal Oil Point, Santa Barbara, California, USA - Sample 3 (SPAdes) (version 2) | ecosystem: Environmental > Aquatic > Marine > Oil seeps ... | reverse complement strand
CAGTCTGTCGGAGTGAAAATGCCGTCCCTAAATCTGCGGCTTTTTGCGGCAAAAGTGGTACGCGAGACCTGAATTCAGGCCCAAAATCGCGCTTGAGTGGGGCTTTTCTCAGCAAAACGTGTTCTCTCCGACAAGCTGCTAGATCGCACCGTGGACAGTCACATCAGGAACCTGCGCCGCAAGCTGGCCGAGGCAGGCGCGTCAGCTGATCTTATCGAGACGGTATTCGGCGTCGGCTACCGCCTGACAGAGGGAGGTAACTCGTGAAGCGGCTCTGGGTACAACAGACTTTGGCCTTCAGTGTTGTCGTCATCGTCATTATGAGCGTCATCACTGTCTGGATCAATCAGAGCGCAGATGCCGAGTTCCGCAAATACGTCACCCTTCGCGATATGAGAACGCCGGGGCGCGTTTTGGGGGAACTGGCCGCGTACTATGATCAGCAAGGCAGTTGGGAGGGTGTGGAAAACTTGCTGGCGCAGGGGGTTTTCTTTAACGAAGACTGGACTAGCATATTTTTGGGCGCGACATTGACCGAGCGTGAGAGATTGGACTTGAGCGCCAGACAGCCCAATGTCCTGTTTGCTGATGCCAGCGGTCAGGTTGTCTTTGATAGCGGTAGAAGGGATATCGGCAAGCAGTTGAGTCGCCGCGAATTAGCCAATGCTTTGGCTATCATGGCTACTGACGACAACGAGGTGACCGGCTATTTGCTGTTCTTTTTTCCCGTCACCGCCCCTTTGGACGAGCGAGAACAGCAATTCCTCGACCGATTGAAGTTTCTACTGCTGATCAGTACAGTCCTGGCCGTGGTTTCGATCGTTGTCGTGGGTGCACTCCTGAACCGTCGTCTGAACGCGCCCCTGCAACGCCTGGCGGCTGCGGCCCGGGCTGTCGCCGCCGGCGACTTGGATCAGCAGGTCGAAGCCGGGGGCAGCGTCGAAGTCGCCCAGGTCGCTCAGGCTTTCAATGAAATGACAACCGCTTTGCAAGAGGCGGAGACCTTGCGGCAGAATATGGTGACCGACGTGGCCCACGAGTTGCGCAATCCGCTCAGTGTGTTGCAGGGCAACCTGTGGGCTATTTTGAATGATGCCTACCCGCTCGAAAAGGCCGAAATCTCGCGCCTGTACGACGAGACCCGTTTGTTGAGCCGCCTGGTGGAGGACCTCCGCGAACTCGCTTTGGCCGACGCCGGGCAATTGTACCTAAACCTGCGCCCTACAGACGTGGCCCAAATCATTCGCCACACGGTAGATAACTTTGGCCTGGCCGCCGAAGTACAGGAGGTAAGCCTCACCGCCCAGTTGCCTGATGATCTCGCGCCTGTCCAGGCTGACGCCGACCGTGTAGCGCAAGTGCTGCGCAATCTGCTGGTCAATGCCCTGCGCCACACGCCACCTGGCGGCTTGGTCACGGTAACAGTCTCTTCTATGGTCGAAACACTGGAAATTGCTATTGCTGACACAGGCGAGGGCATCGCCTCAGACGATCTACCTCACGTCTTTGAGCGTTTCTGGCGCGCGGATCCCGCCCGCGCTCAAGAAGCGACGGTGATGGGCGATTGGCAGGCGGCACAGGGCTTGGTTTGTCTGTCGCACAGAGCCTGGTAGAGGCGCAGGGCGGTCGCATCTGGGTCGAAAGCACACCGGGCGAAGGCACGGTCTTTCGGTTCACGCTACCGCTTGTCCAGTCCCATCCTCGGGGCGATGCCCCCGAGAGTGGGATTGCGAGCGGGTAGGGGTGAAGCGGATAAAAAACATCCGTGATCGGGCGTCCAGGTCCTGGGAGGGAACAACGGTGTGGATAACAGGGCTTCCCCCCTGGAGGGGGGACTGAGGGGGGTTCACGTCCCAACCCCGGTGGGAGAGAGGGTAGCGCAACTTGCCGGCCTCATCCAGGACGGTGTCGCCGCGCAGGTAGACCGGGTCAAAGTCGAGCAACTGGAACAGCGGCAGCAGCCAGCGGGAGCGGACCTGGGAGACGTCCATGCGTGATGCGTGATGCGGGTGCGCACAGGTCGTTGCGGACGGCGTCCCATCGCTTCAGCAGGAGCTCCCAGGCAGTGGCGATGGTCTCCTCCAGTGCGGCGGGATTTTTGGGGGCCTTGGTCCACGGCAGGGCGAAGGACGTGGGCTTGACTCCGCGCTGGCGGGAGCCGGGCTCGCGGACGTTCTCGATGAAGGCGGCGGAGATCAGGCCGCCGGAGGTGGTGATGTGGGTGGGTGAGATCATGGGTTCACGTCCAAACGATGGCCTTCAGTTCTTGGGGATCGAGATTGATACGCAATCGCCAGCGAGCGCGGTATGGCCCCTCGTCCGGCAGCGTCGGATCAAGGAGCGCGTAGCGTGGATTGACGAGCGACTGCAGAGTGGCGATGGTCTCCTGACAGCCAAGGCCGTAAGTTTCCAGGAGGAAGCCGATCCGCTTGGCAGCCGCCCTGTGATCCAGACGCTGGATGTAGGCTACCAGCCGGTTCTCATCCAGATCGTCCTTGCGCAGCCAGAGCCCTTTGGCCAACTCCCCCAATCCACCGCATAGATGAGAGCGGACGGCACAATCAAGCAGTGTCTTCTCCAGGTCGCTGACCTGCACCTGCTCTTGATCGGTCACCCAGATCGGCTCCCATCCCCAGAAGGAGCGCGGGTTGGCGTAGACGAAGCGGTACTCCACGCCAGCGATGGTTCGACTGGTCCGTTGCCGGGGCACGGTCACGTACACCGTGTTGACCGGCTGGGTAGTCATCTGGTGCAGTCCCAAGGCGCTGTAATGGGAGATGTAGTGGGGAAGAGGATCCAGCACTTTGCGAGCGATCACGTACCGGTCGGCCATAGGGATGCTCTCCAGCCCGGCTTCCAGGGGCACGATCAGGTACTTGCCCGGCACCAAGCGCACCAGCCAGCGCTTGCGCACCAGCTTGCTGAGGAGCGCGGCTGTGGCCTTGTAAGTCTTGTCCACGATAGCCTGGGCCTCGGCGACGGAGAAGACGGTTCTTCCCTCAGCGCTGAGGCGGAGTAAGAGTTCCGCACTTGCCGGTCCTAGCGTTTTGGCGTTTTTCATCGGGTGATTACCTTTCATACCTCGTGTTCTGTCCCTCAGACCGATTATACCATACGAAAGGTAATCAAACAAGCACCGAGATGTCGCCACGAGTTCATCACAGCGATGGTCTCCTCCAGCGCGGCAGGGCTCTTAGGGGGTTCTGCCCAAGGCAGGGCGAAGGACTCAGGCTCGACCCCGCGCTGGCGGGAGCCGGGCTCGCGGACGTTCTCGACGAAGGCGGCGGAGATTAGGCCGCCGGAGGTGGTGATGTGGGTGGGTGTGGTCACTTGCCTTCCTGCGCCAACTGCTCTCGCACCCAGGCCAACGCATCCCCCGGCATGCCAATGCGCAACCCCGAGCGGGCCGCCACGCTGGCATCGTCTATGAAGTGCCGGCGATTGAACGTGACCAGATACTCCGTTTCTACTTTCATCGCCGCTACAACAATGGGCACATCCGCTCGATGAGCGATGATACCATCGTGGGCCCTCACTTCCTCCGGCGAAGGGTCGCGCACGATGCGCAGGCCAGTGCTGCGCAGGGCTTCCCGGTAGTACGCCAGGGCACGGGGAACCTTGCGGGCCACCGCCCGCTCCGTCTCCGCCACTACTTGCTCAGAAATCGTGATGGTGAGCAGCCCCGCCTCCGCCAGGAGCAGCAAGGCCCGGGCTGCCCCGCTGGGGGAGACGACACCGGCGAAAAGGGCACTGCTATCCAGGAAGAGGTCAGGTCCAGGCATAGTGCTCCTGGTAGTAGGCCTCTCGTTCCTGGTCCAGCGTCTCCAACATCTCTTCCAGGGCCACGCCTTCCTCCGCCATCAGACGGGCCACCTGGTCCCCCAGGCGGGCTACCTGAGAGACCCGAGGGGTCAGCAGGAATGAGCCATCTCCCAGGTCCATCAGGGTGAAGACGTCTCCCTCGTCCAGATCGTACTGGCGGCGCAGTTCTACGGGCAGGGTGATGATGCCCTTGCGCCGGATTTGGACCGTCATTGTGGCCATTGCTTATCCTCCAGGGAAGAATTTCCGAATTTCTTCCGCAATTATAACCCAGGTGGTGCTGCAGGTCAAGTTGGCAACCTGCCTTACAACCCTGGTAACCCGCTCCTCTAGAGTCTCAAGCCGGATAGTACACCGTCACTGTCAACAGGTCGAAACTGCCTGGCGACAGGTCATCAATCCCCCGTAGCCACTCTGCCGCCTGCGCGCCTTCCCGTTGCTCCATCTGCCTGTCCTGAGCTTGGTCGAAGGACTCTCGCATACCACGCCGCTCGGCCGCCAGTTCCCGCCGCCGCGCTTCCACCGTGTCCTCCAGCAACGTCTCTAACGCTTCAATCGCCAGCACGTCGGCCAGCGCCTCCCGCACCTCGGCCTCGGTGCGGGTCTCAGGGCTAGGCGACACTTCCAGCAGCCACCGGGTCGCCTCTGCGTCCAGCGGCTCGTCGCCATAGATCGGTACCGCTACCGGCAGCAATTCCTCCACGATTGAGGTCGGCTCCGTGTTCACCACGTAGCGGGCCAGCAGGTGGAACAACGCCGTCACCACCTCCACATCCGGCGTGACGACGTAGGCTGTCCGCCCGTAGTGCTCCACCTCACGGAAGGCGTTCTGCTTCACCTCCTCGATCAGCCGCCGCACCAGCGGGTGGCCTACGTCCAGGAGCGTCACGTCCGGATCGTCCAGTGCCCACTCGGGGTCGAAGGTCGCCCGCTCGATCACCTCACCCATCGAGGCCGTCTGCAAGGCTGGGTTGGTGATGAGGATACGCCAGGAGCCGCTTGTGCCTGCCCTGAGCGAAGCCGAAGGGGTGAGCCCCGTCGAACCATCGGCGTTCTCAGCCACGCTGCGCTGTCCAGCCTCCTCGTCGGTCAGCCGCTCGCCGGTATCCTCATCCAGCACATTGGCGCGGGCTACATCGGGTGGGATGAGAGTCTCTTCACGCCAGATCGTGGCGTTGGGGACGACCGCGCTGATCGTGGCGACCCACGATCCGGTCATCTACGACTTCGCCACCGCCGTCCACGAACTGGAGGATGGCCGATTGACCTGCTCCAGAGCAGGGGAAGCGCAGAGTGTCTCGTGAAGGACGCTGGCGCTACCGGCCAGCAGCGCATCACTGTGTCATCCTCTTCGCTCGGCATTAGACATACACGTATCCCTCCAGCGCGTAGGCGTCACTGCTCTCGACAGTGAGAAGGGTCGGGTTGCGAAGCGCTCTGAAGGTGGCAAGCGCGGCAATCACACTGTCAAGAGCGTCGCCGCCACGATCCTCCAGAATCGCGGACCGTACTCCCTGCGTCAGTATAGACAGAGGACCAGTAGCCTCGAGACTTTCCAGGACAGACGCTCGAGCAGTGTGATGCGCGTTTGTTCTACCCTTGTAGGATAAGTAAAGCCCTTTCCGCTTCAACGTCGAGGCCGGACAGATTTCCAGAATCCACGGCTTGCCCGGCAGCGCGCTCTGCATAGGGAGCACACATGCCAGTTGGTTCCGTACCAGCGGGTAGAGTACGTCGCGGATCCCGTAGTAGGTCTGGCGGTAGAGACGCAGGTTGTAGGCTGAGAATGGGGTTTGAGTCTCTTGGTCGGTGAGCCGCTTGAACTCGCGACCGCCACTGGCTTCGTGGCAGAGACGCCTGAACTCCCCAGGGTTGCCATAGTCGTCAGGGAAGGATAAGACGAAATCCTCCCAACGTTTTTGCTTGACCAGAGCCCGGGGCAACCCAAACGGAAAGTCGAGCCCAAAGGCGCACGCATTTGCCCTACCAATGAAATCCCGAAGCGCTGCCAAGCACTGATCACGGTCCTTGCCAGAGCCTGGCAAGTCCTTCGCCCGGTAACACCCCTCAATCAGCAAGGCATCCTTCTCGACTATGCCGCTCGCGATCCATATTCTTTTGCCAGCATCCACAGCGCCGCTGAAGTCAATACCGTAGATCCGGCGGTAGTTGGTGACTCCCATCTCTCTATCCTCCTATTCGTGCTGCCAATTCGCTCAGACCCGTCCCCGGATTCTCGGCTCGCACCACGACGACGCGGTATCCCAGTGCCTTGAGCCACTTCCGCTTGCGCTCGTCGGCTGCCTGGACGTAGTCCCGGTGGTGCGGCGATCCGTTACACTTTCCGAGGCAGAGCGGGTGATGTGCATCTCAAACCCATCCTGCCGCAGGCGCAGCACTGTCGTGGTCAACAGGGTGATCGCCGCTGGCCAGATAAACGTGACGCCACTGAGGTCGAAATGTACTGGGCCAAGAGGGGCCAGCAGATCCCACAGTGGTTCCAACGGCAAAAGGATTCCCGCCATAGTCCCCAGTGAGAGTTCTCCATTCAGGATCACACACTTCTCATCCGCTCCTTATCCTTTCGCCGCACGATGGCATCAAACGTGCTCATTTGGGTGCCGAATGAGCACGTTTAACGCGCGCATGAGCACGTTTACAACCTCCGCCAGCGGGCCGACCGCCCTGTGCCCAGGCACTCGACCTGCCCTCGTGCCCGCAGTTCCCCCAACACACGCCGGATGGTCGCTCTGCTTACACTCGGGCAGGCACGCTCCAGGTCCGTGACGGCAAAGGTCTGGCCCGGACTGAACGTCTCGATGGCTAACCGCACCGCCCGGCTCTTGGTGCCTGGCGCTGTGTCCAACTCGCCCACTCGCTCCTCAAACTCGCGGTAAGCGTAGATCAGCAAGCCCAGGCTATACTGGTGCCAGGGCGTCAAGTCATGCTGTCCCACGTCCCAGTGTTCGCCGGACCGGTGCAACGCCTCGTAGTAGGTCTCCTTGGTCTGCTCAATGATACGCTCCAGGCTGATGTACCGCCCGACCTCGTAGCCAGCCGCGTAGAGCAGGAGCAATGTCAGCAGCCGGGCCAGACGGCCGTTACCGTCGGGGAAAGGATGGATGCATAGAAAGTCGAGGATGAAAGCGTCAATGACCAGAAGCCGGTCTACCTGTTCGCTCTCCCAGGCCGTCGCCAGGCAGTGGCACAGTTCTTCCATCGCGGCGGGAGTCTCACCTGCCGGCAGGGGGACGAAGCGCACCACCTCACGCCCATCGGGAAGCACCTGCCGGATGACGTTGTCGCGCTGCTTCCAAGTTCCTCCCTCGCCGGGCAGGTAGGCGTACATATCAGCGTGTAGGGCGCGGACGACATCGGGCGTGAGTGGCGGACCTGCCTGGCCCGTGTGGATGCGCGCCAGCACGTCGCGGTAGCCGGCCACCTCGCTCTCGGAGCGTGTCTCGGGGACGGCCTGCGTCATCAGGGCCTTGAGCCGATGTGGCGGGACAACGATACCCTCGATACGGTTCGATGCCTCGGTGGACTCGACGATGGCGATGCGGCGCAACGTCTCCAATACCTGTGGAGCCTGATGCCGATAGAGTTCCTGCCGGCCCTGGTAGCGGCCCAGCGCGGCCATCAGGTTGGCGACGGTGACGTCAACCGGTTCGAGCAAGCGATTATTTCGAAATGACCACATCAACTACCCCCCACAATTCCTGTCGCTCAATCTTTCAGTGCTCTCATTTCCTCATTGCTTCAGTGGTTCCAACCGCTCATACGCCTCCAGCACTAACTGCTTCGTCCGATACTCCCCGTACTGCTCCTCATCGCTTCCGCCGCATGATGGGGAACCACTGAATCACGAATCACGTGAATGAGCGAATTTCACGAACGTTGCCCTGTTATTTTGAGTCAAATTCGTGTCGTTTCGTGCATCACTTCGTGCGCTTCGTCCCTCCGCGCCATTCGTGTTTCAAATTGGTCACCACGTGCTCCCTACCAACGGGCATGGTGTTCCTCGGCGAAGCCGATCAATCCGTCCAGGCGAAGTACCTCGCCATCGTCGGTGTGCATCGTTCCACGGTAGCGACCGAACATCTGGTGGACTTCGCTGGTGATGACCAACAGGTTCGTGGCGGCCACGCGCTCCAGAAAGGGGACAAACTCCAGGTCCACTCGCCCATCCGGGGAGACCATCCGCCAGGGTTGGATGAAGTTGCCGGAATCGTAGGTGAAATCCACCTGGCCGAGTTTGTGGATCCGCCCGTCCAGGATCAGCGCGTTCTCCGTGGCCGCTGAGGTATCGCCAAAGCCAAAGCCCAGGTTCAGCCCGACGTGCCGCCCATCCGGCAGAAACCCCGAACCGCTGGCCCAGACCCAGAAGGACTTGTACGCCCACACCCCACGGCCCCAGTCCATGTTGCCCACGCTCTCGGTGGGACGCAGGTCGGTGCGCTCACCCCCATACTCGATCCAGCCTTCCGCTGGAAGGCAGTTGACCTTGCGGTTGTAGTAGAAGCGCTTTCTGGAGATGGGGATCACGATCACCATGGATTCGTGCTCAGGGGGAAGGTGCAGCAGGACTTCGGCTGCCAGTCCCCTGCCTGCGAACCCGGGCCACTCCACCGAGATCCGTCGTGCTTCCGGCTCCGCCCGAAAGACGAGGCGTGCTTTGTTGCCCTCGAACCCACTTGTTCCCCCGGTGCTGTTTCGCGGCAGCACGATGCCCCGCGCCAAAGGGAGCGTCAGTGTCTCCTCGTGATACTTGCGGGTCTCAAAGTCCACCACGTAGGCGAAGGCCTGACCGGCGTAGCCCAGGTCGGCCAGCGTGAAGGAGCAAAAGCGCGTGGGCGTGGTCACGCCGTAGTAGTCCCAGCGCTTGATGCGGAAGCGCTGCAAAGGACGGAGCGCGTAGAAGCGCGCAGCCTCCAGGTTACAATCCAGCAGCGGCTGGCGTGCCCATCCCACCTGAACGAGGTTGCCCTGTGCATCAAGTAGCGGCGAGGCCCCACCTAGCTCACGTTGCGGTTGAGTGTCTGTCATTTCGCCTCCTCTGCCCCCCGCGTCCACTGGAGTATCTACCGATATGCATCGTCATCGCCGACGGCGTCAAGAAACTCCTCCCGCCCCTCTTTCAGTATCTCGATCACGCCAGCGACGACCTCGTCCGAAACGTGGCCGGCCTGTCCCATCCACTTGAAGAACTTCTTGAACGAGGCCAGGTAGGACTTGACGCTGGTGACCGACGCCCACATTGCCTTGCGCGGGAACCAGTCGGCCAAGAACGAGAAAACGTCGGAATCGGTGGCCTGGTCGAGCTGTCGCAGTGGCTCGTAATAGACCAGGTACTCGGTAAAGAAATCAATGTTCTCTACGTGGCTTTCGACCGTCTTCTTGCTCAGGCCAGATTCTTCAAGCCACGTCTGGAAAGCACCCAGCAGCGGCTGATTGTAGGCATGAATCGCCTCTCTCTCTCGATCATAGTCGCTCATAACACCTCCCATTTCTTCATCTCTTCACCTGCTGAACTTTGAACGGTAATCGGATAGAAAATCAACGGCGTATGGGAATTCTCCTAAAGGAGCCTGGCTTGTACAGGGGATGGTGCAAACCCGTCCGCCTGAGCTTCCAGCCATTCTCGCAGAGCTAAAGAGGCCGTGAGCAAGGAGTTAGGAAATGAAAGTGCACCCTTTTGTAGCAATTGCCGATTCCCCTCTGGAATATCGGGGCCATTGAGCACAAAGACCGGCAACCATTTAGCCTTGAGCGCTTCCGTCGCTCCTGTCCAGGTGCCCCCTTTACCCGCGTCACTGGCAATGATCAGCGCGTAATCAGCCAGGGCATAAATCAGCTTGTTACGGCCCATCGCTGCCCCTACGCTGAACCCGGCATTGGGCGAATAGGGCGTGACTAAAGCCAAGTCCCCGCTCACAAGCTTAGGTCTTGCATCTGGAGCACGAATCGCTTTCTCCAGACTATGCGCCAAGATGCCGACCGCCGTGCCACGTGCCTCTAACGCGGCTTTCGTAGATATCGTATCTACACCGCGCGCACCGCCGGAGTATAAGACCAATCCCTCGCAGGCACATGCATTGCCGATGAAGTCTGCACAAGCCTTCCCGTGATCGTCCACATTGCGAGATCCCACAACAGCCAGTCCCGGCTGCCCCAGTAACGGGCGTTCGCCTGCTCCAAACAGGATAGCAGGAGCAGCGTATTCAAGGCGTTGCTTCAATCGTCGGGGATAATGTGCATCGGCACGTGTCACTACCCATATTCCTAGGGATTCCAAGCGCTCCAGCTCAATCGCAAGACCACCGCCGCGGCCCAAGAGTCGAGCCAATCGCTCGGCCTCGTTATCTGACAAGGATAATTCAGTTTTCAAAGCATCTACCGACAAACCTAGTAACCTGCCAGGAATTTCCAAGGACGACCCCAATAGTTTGCGAGCCAGGGAATTCCACTCACGCAGGGTAAGCGGCTTAGTACCTGTTTCATCGGACAAGCCCAAATGGGAGCAAAGAAGCAACATCGCTTGAGAATCAGCGGTCAATTCCATACTCATACCTTTCGAGCAGTGGCACGTGCGAGGACAAATGGGTATACGACGCCGCTGCCGTGTATTCTGAGCAGCCATCCGGCCAACGTAAGGGTCCAACGAGAGTCAACAATATCATCAACCAACAATACAGGCCCTGACGGAATGTTTGTTGATACAGTCAGAGTGCCCCGAACATTACGTGCCTGCATCGTACTGTTCGCCATCGTTTTCTGTTCAGGCGCGTCTTTGGCACGAACCAGGGCAGGAATAAACGGCAGCCCTAACGCATCGGCCAGTCGTTTGGCAAGATCGGGTACCAGGTGAGGGTGGCGACGAGATGGAATTGCTGTTACCCATTCGGGTGGCGGGTCTGGCTGCCAGCGGTTCAAGATCAAATCCGCGGAGGCACGTACCAGATCATCGCAAAAATGACGATGAAGGTATTTGCCCTCGCGGACGAGTTTTCCCCAGCCTGCGTCGCCGTAGTAACACAATGCTCGGCCTGGCGCGTTTTGCTCCTCTTCGAGTATCGTGGACTTGCGATCTGGAAAAAGCCCCTTAGGCCAACGCTTACGTGGTTCAATGATGACATTGTCTCGTTTTAGGAATTCGATCGCTTCAGCAACAAGCGCGGGAGAAACTTGTGCGGGCAAGCCTCTTCCTTTGCAATTCGCACATCTTCCACACGGCTCGGCTGTCGGATCATCGAGAGCGCGTGCCAGGAATTCCATCAAGCATCCAGTATGAGCAACGTATGCCTGCATCTGTGCCAATTCCTCGCGTCGCAGCCTGGTTATGCGCTCAATCCGCTCGACGTCAGGCTTCCAGGGGTTCAACGTGCGAAAGTAGCGCTTTGGCCTCGACTCCGCATCAACAGCCACGGCTCCATCAATTTCCAGCAATTTCAGAGCTTTCTTCGCCATAGCATATGAGACGTTCACTCGGCTCAGAATTTCGTTGAACGATAGCTTGTCGGCCTTCTCCAACGCGCCGAGAATCTCGGACATTGTCGGCGCAGGTGGAAAAGCGCTGCTAATGAAGTAGTCTTGGATCTCGTCATCTTCACGTCCATTCAGGAGAATGCCATAAGCTCTGTCTAAAGCACGTCCTGCGCGTCCCACCTGCTGGTAGTATGCCACAACTGAGCCGGGACGCTGAAAGTGAATTGCAAAGCCAAGATCAGGTTTGTCAAAGCCCATGCCAAGTGCCACAGTTGCTACCAACGCTTTGATTTCGTTGCTCAGCAATGCCTGCTCAAGTGTCTCCCGATCTATATTCGCATCGTTTCCGGCATGGTAAGCTTCGACTCGAAAGCCTTTGAGCCGCAACCACTTGGCCACCCTCTCCGTGTCTGCAATGGTCAAACAATAGATAACGCCGGTGCCTGGGAACTTCGATAAGTTCTCGACCAACCACGCAAGGCGCTCGCTTTGATCGGCAAGTTGGATATTCTGCAGGCGGAGCGACGGACGTGCTAAAGGCCCCCGTAATATGGTGATCCCAGGGCCTAGTTGCAATTGCACATCGGCAACTACGCGATCATTTGCCGTGGCTGTGGTACCGAGAACCGGTACGCCTTTGGGGAGGTTACGCATAATGCGCACGATCCGACGATAGTCTGGACGGAAGTCGTGGCCCCAGTCAGAGATGCAGTGCGCTTCATCCACCACAAAGAGCCCCACCCGCCCAGCGATTCTCGACAGCAGAGACTGGAAACGGGGGTTGCTCAACCGCTCAGGGGAAATGAGGAGCAAATCGCATGAATCCGAAGCAAGCGATCTCTCGACTTCATTCCATACTTCACGATTGGAACTATTAATCGTCGCTGCACGCACACCGAGACGGTCAGCCATTTCAATCTGGTTTCGCATCAGGGCAAGCAACGGACTAATTAACAAAGTGAGGCCAGCACCTTGCTCGCGTAGCAGCTTGGTAGCTAAGAAATACACAAGGCTCTTTCCCCACCCTGTGGACTGGACAACGAGCAGACGCCGGCGCTTGACAACCAGCGTTTCAATAGCTTCCCATTGTCCAGGACGGAAGTCAGCATCTGGACCGAGCATCTGTCGGAGAAGAGAAAGTGCTCTTTGCTTCACTACGCCAACCTCCTCACTCTAGTTTGGCCACAACAGTGTTACCGTCAACAGATCAAAACTCCCCGGCAACAAGTCATCAATTCCCTTGCGCCAGAGGCGGGAACGATTGCGGATGACGCTCTCCGGCGGGAAAATGCCCATAGAGCACACCCTGCGACCGTCGTTGGATGCGTCCTACACACTGCCGGTGACCACCCCGGCCGCCAGACGAAGTGGTCACAAGAGTATACCCCAGGCGGGTGAAGCGGGCAAGTCATCGTGCGCAAAGGCGACGCGCAATAAGCAGGAGATCCGGCTAACTGCTACTGGCCAACTGCTAACGGCTCTTCACTCCTGCAGCGTCTTGCGATACGTCACCGCTTTTTTCCACGCCCGGAAGCCTGCCGATTCGTAAAGACCCAACGCACCGGTGGGATTCTCTGTGTCCACACCTAGCAGTAGGTCGTCCCAGGTGAAGGGGCGGAGGTTCACTTCAACGGGTTCGCTCATGTCTCCTCCTTCGCTCGCCTTCCCACCACGATCAT
>Ga0209121_10004511_pt1 | contig 12989 bp, 9 predicted proteins | sample Cruoilmetagenom3_FD_187292 | JGI IMG/M metagenome (GOLD analysis project Ga0209121, IMG submission 187292) | Oil polluted marine microbial communities from Coal Oil Point, Santa Barbara, California, USA - Sample 3 (SPAdes) (version 2) | ecosystem: Environmental > Aquatic > Marine > Oil seeps ... | reverse complement strand
TTCGCTTCATCCGATGGATATAATAGGTTATCAGACGGGTGAACCCGTCGAAGCGCATGAAGACGTAGAAAGTCAAAGACTAAAAAAATTGGTTGAAAGCTACTTGGGAAAGGTACAGATAGCAGACGCCAAAAAGCGCTATGATAGTTACCGGAATCAGTTCAGCGGTGGAGAGGCACAACGTATCCTGATTGCTATGGCACTTATATATGGTCCATCTTTGCTCATGGCAGATGAGCCGACGAGTTCACTGGATGTGACGGTTCAGAGACAGGTACTGGATTTATTGAAAAAAATAAAGGAAGAATTCAGTCTTTCGATGTTGTTGATCACACATGATCTTGCAGTCATAGCTGAGATGTCCGATTATGTCTACGTTATGTACGCTGGAAGAATTATGGAACACGGTGACGTCGTGACGATGTATAAGAAACCTAAACATCCTTATACAAGGGGGCTGTTGTCTGCTGCTCCTAGAATCGATTCGGACTTTTTCGAATTCGGTGGCATTCCAGGAGAACCACCGAGCCTGCCCTATGACATCTCAGGCTGTATATTCCACCCAAGATGCAAGTATGCAAAACCTATTTGTAGGGAAAAAGAACCAGAGCTGAGAAAAATCGAGCCGGAACATTACGTTTCATGTCACCGCGCCAGCGAGATATGATCTTTAAGCCTTTCATTTTTATTGTAACCAACATTAAATGGGAATAATCCTTGGATACAGTCTGTGAGATCTTCTCATACCCAGAGTTTTGTGTAGCACATCACACAATAGTATTCGGTGTGTGAAGAACGTTTCCGAGGACATATGTGCGCCCAAGCCTCTTCCCCAACATCTAAGGTTTGACCACAAATCTTACACCTTGGTGTGCTATCTAAGCGGCTGACGAGGTTTTGCATTACGGTTATTTTCTTCCATGCAGCCATAACTAAACTCACCTTGCGGTAAGCCTTTCTCCTTCTCAGTTTAAGTGGTAGAGAAAAGTGGTTTTTATATCTTTTGCTTGGCAGTTTCTGCCTTGTTCTATTTCTATTAATCGTTTGAGCCTTTCTTGTGCACGTTCGTTAGGGAATACTGGTTCTGTCGGTCTATTCCCAGAGCTCACAGGAAACTATCGACTGGACAAGCGGCTGAAGAAGATGGATGGTTAACCTGATGATTCGTTGCTTACTAACTGAGATTGTGCTAAGCCTCAAGCTTTCATTAACAAAGAATAAATGGGTTGATTACGCTTGTTTGATATGATGGGGGTGACGAAGTGAGGGGTCAATGGCTTGAGAAGAATGTGGATTTGAGCCTGCTTGCTGAACGGATAAGACCATTTTTTGATGAAACAGATTTTGAAGTTGCGGTTGAAGAGACGCAAGAAGGATATGTGATTCAGGCAGACAGCAAAATTCCGAACCTGAAGTTAGGAGTTAACGTAGAAATTCTAGGTGGACCAAACGATTTTACGGTGGAGTTTTCGACTGGTAGTAAACGAGGCTATTTTTCACCCTCAATGATAGTGGGTTACTTGACAGCGATGTTTGGAGGGGGATATCTCATATCTAGGGAAGCCGAGAAGCGAGAGACCTTGGACATGCTTGAAAAAGACTTCTGGAGCCACACGCAGATGCAAGTGGCAGATCTGGCGGGTTCGGCAAACCATGTAAAGAGCTAGAGCAAAACTTCAACTTCTCGCGCATGCATGCAAGAATGTCAGGGTATGCTCCTTTTCTGGCTGGATGCAGGCAATCTTTTGATGGCTGCTTCAATTCATAGTGTTTACGGATTTTTGATTGTTGCAATTTACATAAGAACGGTTGCTTTCAAATGATATTGAGCGCACGCTAAATTTGCCGACCGGATTGCTCTGTGAAGAGTTGGAAAATATCTCATGATGTGTTATCGGTCTGGCTTTTACTGGCGCATTAGGAGATACAAAATTATTTCTGAAATACTGACACCCGACGTGAAACTTACGATCATTATGAACCAGATGGACCCACTTAGAATTCCAGCGAGAAGTAAGGGGGCTACTAAGAGGGCAAGCGACATAAAAAGAACTAGTAGTATTGCTTTCCAAGGAGCCCCTTCTTCATTTTTATCTGTGTTCTCCTCATTTTCATCCATCAGGATGAAAGTGTAGAGCCGCTTTTTTAACAGAAATGTGATGACAGTGAATGTGATAGTTGAAAGGGAATAATAGATGATCAATGTGGGTTGATTCGATAATAACGCTGATGCTAAAATTATGGATAACCCAGCGATTGCAGCGCTTAAGTATACTCTTTTTTCTGGGTATGGATACCTTTTCATTCTAAGTCGAACCTAAGCTTCACCAGAGTAGGCATGGTGCCATATTCTTATCCAGAAGGAGGAGGATAGATATTTTTATTTTTTTGTATGGAGATGGCATGCTACAAAATGCCCTTTGTTAACTTCTATGAGTGGTGGTTCTTTTTTGCGGCATATTTCCATTGCATGAGGGCATCTTGTGTTGAATCTACATCCAGTTGGCGGATTGATTGCACTTGGAACTTCACCTTTTAGGGTGACTCTGATTCGTCTTGCTGTTGGATCAGGAACTGGTACTGCAGCGATAAGTGCCTCTGTGTAGGGATGTAATGGCTCATGTATTACTTCCTCAGTGGACCCTTTTTCCACAATCTTACCTAGATACATAACCGCAAGCCGATCGCACACGTGTCGCGCTAGAGCTATGTCGTGGGTTATGTAGAGAAATGCAGTCTTGTATTTTTTCTGTGTGGCTAATAGTAATTTCAGAACTTCGCTTCTTATAGAAGCGTCTAGCATCGATACAGGTTCATCTGCCACGATGAACTCGGGTCTTAGTACAAATGCTCTAGCTATAGAAACTCGTTGTCTTTGGCCACCGCTTAATTCATGGGCGAATCTGTACATGTATTCTTCTGCTGGGATCATGCCGAATTCTTCCAATGATTTGGCTACCTTCTGGCTTACTTCGCTCTCGTTTTCTGCGGTTTTTTGAATTCGCACGGGTTCTGCAATGATGTCATAAATGCTCATTCTCGGGTCTAAGGATTCGTAGGGGTCTTGGAATATTATTTGCATTTGTCGCCGCAGCCTTCCCATTTCTTTTTTGGAAAGGCTTGTCAAGTCAGTACCTTTAAAAGTCACTTGTCCTTCGGTGAGGTCGAGCAGTCTGACTAGCAGTCTTCCGGTGGTAGTTTTTCCACAACCGCTCTCGCCTACCAGTCCGAAAACTTCTCCGCTGGCTATATGAAAGCTTACTCCGTCAACCGCATGAACAAATGGGTTTTCTTTGGAAACTAGGGTTTTGAAAAGTCCTAGCTTTATAGGAAAATGTTTTACTAAGCCTTGGGCGTTGATTGTCACGTTTTTCAATTTTTCTCTCCTCCATGGAGATGGCATGCTACTAAATGCCCTTTGTTAACTTCTATGAGTGGTGGTTCTTTTTTGCGGCATATTTCCATTGCGTATGGGCATCTTGGATGGAATCTGCATCCTGGTGGAGGCTTTAGCAAGTCTGGTGGAAATCCAGGGATGGATGAAAGCTCGGTTTTGGGGCCTATGACGCTTGGGAAAGCGGTGATTAGCTTTTCAGTATATGGATGCAGTGGCTCCTTGTAGATGTGTCTTACATCTCCGTATTCTGCTATCTTGCCTGCGTACATGATTGCGATGTCGTTGCAAGTCTCAGCGATTAGTGATAGGTCGTGTGAAATTACCATCATGGATAGATGCAATCGGCTTTGCAGATCTTTCATAACCTTTAGTACTTGTGCTTGAACAATTACGTCTAACGCTGTGGTGGGTTCATCTGCGATGACTAAGTCTGGGTTGCAGGCTAAAGCCATCGCTGTTACCGCTCGTTGTTTCATGCCTCCACTAAGTTCATGGGGATACCTATCAGCTCTTGAACGATCCATTCCTACGAGTTCTATTAGCTTCTTGGATCTTTCTCTTGCTTCTTCTTTTGTGACCTTTTCATGTTGTGATATTGCTTCTGCTATTTGAGTACCTGTCGTATATGTTGGGTGGAGTGAGTTCATGGCTCCTTGGAATATCATGGAGATTTTTTTCCAGCGGATTTCCTTACGAAATTTAGGATCGCTAATTTCGAGAAGGTTTTCTCCGCTGAGTTTTATGGTTCCTTCGAGTATTTTTGCGTTCCATGGAAGTAGTCTGAGGATGGCAAGGGCGGCACTTGTTTTTCCGCATCCCGACTCTCCAGCTAGTCCTAGCGCTTTTTTTTCGTCCACGTGCAGACTGATGTCGTCAACTGCTTTAACGTGTCCTCTCAATGTTTCGTAGTACATTTTTAGGTGTTCAACTTCCAGTAAAGGCATCTACCGTCTTCTCCTTAGTCTTGGGTTGATAATGTCGTCGAGAGCATAGCCCATAAACACGAAGGCTAAGCATAAGCTTATAATGGCGAGTCCTGGTGGAATTATCCACCACCACGCCAATCTTGTGAAGCCTCCGAATCCGTAGGAATATTGAAGCATTTTTCCCCATGTCGGTACTCGAGGATCACCGAAGCCCAGAAAGCTCAGAGAAGCTTCAAACAGAATGGCTCCTGGAACTGCGAGCACCAATGAGGCAAGGGCGACTGGCAGTACATTCGGGATAACATGTTTTGACATTATGTAAAAACCACTGGCACCAGAGGCTTTAGCTGTTTCAATGTAAGCCCTTTCTCGGAGAGATAACGTTTGAGATCTTATCACTCGTGCTAAGCCTTGCCAACCGAACACTCCGATGAAAAGCACTATGTACAGTATGTTCTTGCCGAATATATAGACGAGCGCCAACAACAGCGGCAGTAGTGGCAGGCACATGAGTACGTCAACGATTCGCATGGAAACTTCGTCAACGATCCCTCCAAGGTATCCTGCTATAACACCCACCAGTATGCCTATTGATGTTCCCACCGCAGCTGCAAGCAACCCTATCATCAACGAGATTCTGGCACCGTAAACAAGGTCAGCGAAGACGTCTGCTCCAACGTTGTCCGTTCCTAGGACCCCATGTACCTGACCCAGTATGATGAGTTCACCTTCTTCTACAGTTACCTGAACTCTGGCGTTTTCCGACAGAGGAGTAAAGCGCATTTCCAGCAGTAAAGCATACTCGCCTTTCTGTGAAAAGATTATTTCGGCTAGGTTGGTCTGAGTTGGATAACCAAGGTTAGTTATTACGAATGGATTGGTTGAATCAACGAAAACAACTTGACTCACTGATTCTTTCGATGTGGGTTGGGTCCACAGCACATAGTCTTTTCCTTCAGGATCCTGAATCTTAAGTTGAAGTGAGTATTCAACGTCTTGAACTTGTGTCGTGCCCCATTGAAATGTGACGTAGAAATTGTTTGGAGGGATGGACAGATAAGAGATTTCGTCCTTTAGCTTCACGCTGACAGTTTCCGTTCCTCTTGCTTTAGTGTCGTAAAGCACTGTTGCTGTTGTTCCCCAGTTCTTTACGAACTCAGAGCCTTCCTCTGCGTTCCAGTAGCTGACTTCTTTTTGAGTTGTTGGTAGATCCTTGTATTGCGGAAAGACAGTGACCCATTGTGGCTTTGCAAAGGCTTGGGCTATCCGTTCTTTGGCTATTGGGTCATATGGGGTCAGTAATGGAGCGAAGATGGCTATTAGGACAAAAAATATGAGTATACCTAATCCAAACATGCCGATTTTCTTACTTCTGAATTCCATCCAGAAATTTCCGATTCTTCTTCTGAGTATGATCCTTTTTTCCTTTGTGAACAGTGATGCCATAGGGTTAACTTCCTTATCTTCTTGCTCCCACGCGTATTCGCGGGTCTAACACCCCATACAGAATATCTGCCGCTAAGTTGCAGACTATCACTAAGATTGCGTATATGAAAAGCACCGCTTGAACCACTGGGTAGTCGCTAGCCATCAGTGAGTTCAAGTACCATCTTCCGACTCCAGGGATTGTAAATATCCATTCTGTTATCATGGCTCCGGTCACGATGCCTGGAATGCCTAAGGTTATCATTGTTACTATTGGGGGAAGTGTGCTTCTGAAGGCGTGTCGATATAGTACTGTTCTCTCGCTGAGTCCCTTAGCGCGGGCGGTGACTACGTAGTCTTGTGTGAGAGCGTCGAGCAGTACGTTTCTGGTGTACAATGCCCAGAATCCGAATCCGCCGATTACGAGCGTGAGGAGTGGCATGGCTAAGTGCCACGCAACGTCAGCGGTGTATACGAAGGCGTCGGAGGGGGGAGGAACGCTAACGATTCCTCGGACGGGAAACAATGCGAATCCGAAAGCTGCCTTGAAATAGTAAGAGAAGAAAAGCATGAACAGCAGTTGGATGAAGAAAACCGGAACGCCCCATGTGAATAGGCCTGAGCCTATGGCTAACACGTCTATCTTTGATCCTCTTCTTGAAGCCGCAAGGATCCCGACAGGGATGCCTACGAAGATAGTTGCTACCATTGCTGAGCCGAGGAGTAGCACCGTAGCGGGGAGTCGATATGAAAGCTCCTGCACAACTGGTGTCATGGTTCTAAATGAGACACCGAAGCTCCATGTGAACATGTTTTTGACGTATATAAGGTATCTTTCATACATGGGCCTGTTGAGACCGTATAATTCTCTAAGGCTGTCTCTAACTTCGGGGGGCATCCTTGGATCTAGAATTACACCGACTGGGTCAATCGGTGATACGATTTGGAATATTACGAAGTTCATGGTAGCAACTACCCATAAGATGAAAATTGCTACCATAACTCTTTTCAATAAATATCCTCTGATTCTTCATTCCTCCCCCTAGTATACTGGGCTTTTCATTTTTTGTTTGATTTGAATCCATTTAAAGTTATCTGATGCTGGTATAACAATCTTCTATATTTCTCTTCTAGAGCTTTTTTGGACAACTTTTATATTGTTCAATGAACTAAACTAATTCTGCTGATAAAAGAGAAAGGAGAAAAGAAAAAACTTGTTGAAAACAAAGAGTATAATATCTACAGTGCTTCTACTAACATTGCTTGGCTTAACGATTCCTATGATTAACGCGCGCGGCAACGAGGCTAGTATAGCAGCAGACGATCGAAAAGGTCCTGCCATTGATATATTCAGGTTTACGGTGATCAAGAGTCCTGACGCTGCGCTGATGGCTATGCAGCTTGAGGAAGGCGATGTTCTCACCGACCTCATCAGAACTGGAGACATCCAGAAGCTGACCGCTGACGGCTTCACGATAACGTCGGCGCCTGGCTTCCACATGGGACACGTCGGCATCAACATCAGACCCAACAGAGATTACTTAACACCTCCGTACAAGTGCAACCCAGAAGCCGCTAAAGTGCTGAGTGACGTGAACTTTAGGCACGCCCTTTTACACCTGTACAACCAGGAGGAAATCGTGGCGTCGATCTACGGCTACATCGTGACGCCTATTCATTCGCTTGTGCCACCCGCCCAAGGCGGCTGGGTGAATCCTAACATTCCTGTGCATCCGTACAACCCAGGCGACAAGACCGGCACCACCGTATACAATCCGGCGACGGGTGAATACGCAGACGCCTGCAGCATACTCAGATACGGAGGCTACACGTACGACGCTGACATCGACAACTGGAAATGTTCACAAGGCGATCCCATACCAGCTATAACGCTGTGGACGCCCACCTACGAGGTTGCGCCCACTTCGGCTGAGCACGGTGCGAGATTCGTCACCACCTGCAATGACAACGGGCTTACAAGCATAAGCCACGTGCCCCGTGAGTTCAGCCCGTACATGGACGATGTTGGTATAGGTGACTTCGACATGTACATGGTTTTCTGGAGTCTCGGAAGATTCCCAGATCACCTTGAGAGCATGTGCCACTCAGACCACGACGTTGCGGTAGTTCCGAATGACTATAACAGTCCAGGATGCAACGACCCTGATCTTGATGCGGCGGTTAGAACGATAATAACCAGCCTTAACCACACAGAGAAACTAGAGGCAGCCTACGAGGCTCAAAGAATACTGTACAGCGAGGATTATCCGAACGCGGCGTTCGCATACCTGCAATTATACAGCAGAATCATGTTCAACGGCTTCAATCCCGACCTCAGAGGCATCGTAAACTCGCCTGGCTACGGCAGCGCCAACGGATGGACCTACATGAACATACGTTGGGCGGAGGGACTCGAAAGAACTGAAGGAGGCGAGACTATTGTCGAGTGGATCTGGGGTGAAGAGCCAGAGTTGCTCAACCCGTGCTCCGCCTCAACAGTGTACGCTTGGGACGTCATAGACAAAACTCTGGACGGCATGATAAACGTGAACCCGTACACTCACGAGGACATGCCGTGGATGGCAACAGACTGGAGTATAACGAGTTGGCCAGACCAAGGACCGTACAGCAATGAAACTTGGATGAACTTGACGTTCACCCTGCGCGACGACGTTTACTGGCAAGACGGCAACCCCTACACTGCGTCTGACGCCGAGTTCAGCTTAGAGTTCTTAAGGGACAACGAGATACCAAGGTACATGGGCATGTGGCAGTGGCTCCACGACGTTGAGGTGCTTGACACCTACACGTTCAGAGCGATCATGACCACCACGAGCCAGTTCCTCATATACGACGTCGCAGGTGAAGCCGCGTTGCTGCCTCCACAGGTGTGGGAGCCGCTTGACGGTCAGCCATTGACTACGATAATGCAGTACAATCCTTCAACAGACACGAGTGCAACGGGCATGGGACCATGGTTCGGCACAGGAGATGGCTACGCAAGCACCCACTTGTTCGGAACGGGACCGTTCGTGTTTGAATTCTACAATCCATCATTGATGTCTGGTGACCTGCACCAGTTCAAAGGCTTCTTCCTGTCTACAGCGGTTATTGGAGACCTGAAGACTGAGATGTTCCACAGCGTCGGTGACGTGAACCGCGACGGCACGGTGTGGGGTGACGACAGAGGCAGAATGGGCGCATTATTCGGAGTATTCTCGTTTGAGCCAGAGTACGACATCGACGTGGACGTGAACGAAGACGACATCATAGACATGGGCGACATAAGCTTAGCAAACTGGTTCTTCGGCGACCAAAAAGAGTATCCTTAAAAATGAGGTGAAATGGAGTGAGAAGAAAAAACATATTGTGGATATCTCTGATAGCGACTCTGTTAGTGCCGATGTTGATAGTAAACATAAGCAATGCACAAGAAGATGCTGTACTATACATAGACCCACCAGTGATTCCTACGGATGGAACTATGGGTCATCCAGGCGACACCTTCGACATGAACATCAAAATAGAGAACGTTATAGACCTGTGGTCAATAGCGTTCATAGTTGACTATGTACCCTTCGGAAGACCTCTGATAGTCGGTGCACCAGCGGAAGGCGACTTCATGATAGGCGGAGAAGACAACTATCAGACTTCCTTCACGTACAAAATCGACGTATTGAAGGGCCAGCTTAAGATCGGAATCGTCCGAATCCCTCGCGACCGCGACAAACCATGGATAGAATTGCCAGTTGTGGGAGCGTCCGGCAGTGGAACATTGGCGACGTTTAAATTGACCGTAAATGAAGCTGGAGACTCTGACATTGAATTCACCGATGTGCAGGTTTTGGACAGCAACATAGACCCCATAGCATGCGACATAATCAACGGCTACTACTATGGTCCCACCGCCGACCTGGTAGAGGGAGGTAAAACGTGGGCTCATGTGGTGCCTCCAGGCAATCGCCGCGTTGTACCAGGTGAGCAGCAAAGTTTCCACTCTAAGGTCGTGAACAACGGCGATGTACCACTGAAAGTCAGAACAACGTTCGACATGTGGCGCGAAGACGGCGAGTTTATGGCGCTAGGAGCAGGACAGTGGAGTTATGGATTCGCCCCGATACCAGTATGGTACGAATATCTATACGTCAACGAGTACAGCGAATGGCTAGAATGGGATTGGACCAACCCTGGATCGAGCCTGTTTGGTGAACCAGACGGCGACTACGCCGAGAGCATCGTCAGCGACGGTATAACTTCGCTCTACGGGTTTGAGGACATTACTTTGCTACCGAATGCGATAATCTCTAACGTGAAACTTGAGGGCTACACTCAGTATCCTAACGGGGCTACTGACGCTGTAGACATAGACTGCTACTCGTCTGGCTTTACCTGGTATGGTTCATTGTTTGGCACCCCTGATTGGGGTTGGCATTACCCAAGGTGGGTCGGCGCAGACCTCAGTGACGAATATCCTGCAGCCTTAACTGAAGAAGGACTCAACGATGTTGACCTTCTGCTCTACAACTTCTTAGGAAGTGCCGACGACCCCATGAGGGTTGACAGTGTAAGATTGCTAGTGGAGATGACGTATCCACGCTTCATCCCCTTGAAAGGTGACGAGCCGGTGTACGTCCTTGAACCTGGCGAAGAGCTAATACTGGATCCAGCCATCTGGGATATAACGGAATACGACACAGGTAAGTACTACTGCACCCTCACCTGCTGGTACAGCTACAACGGCGACTTGTGGACCGCGGGCGACACTGTGAAAACCTTCACTTGGAAGGTAACGCGCTCTATCCTCGGCGAATAGTAAAAAGCACCCTCGAAACAACTCTCCCCTTTTTTTATATTCAAATTGCCAAAATTATCACGGTGACAGCATATAGAATGTTGGTGCAACATTGATGCACAACAAAACGATCATAATATCCGCATCAGTTTTATTATTCGTGATCATGATCACGTCTATACAACACGCTTTCGCGATCACATGGTCCACACACATGAAAAGGCTGACCACCTACACGTACTTCGACGGTTTTCCCTCGGCCACACAGACGAGGGACGGCAGAATTTGGATCGTTTGGTCGCGATATATACTTGGTAACCAGACACTCTTCTACGCAACTTCATCCGACCTCGGAACCACATGGTCGGATGAGGCGAACATTACCGGGTATGATTTAGGTCACAACGAAAAACCTTCAATTGTTCAACTCATGAATGGCACGATCATGGTTGTCTGGCAGTCAAACAGGCCGCCTCCTTCCATCCCTCCGAAACCTGACTTTTCCCTTGATGCCTCTCCCGAAAATTTGACTATTCCGCGGGGCGAATCCTACAATTCAACCATTATAGTAACCTCACTGCATAATTTCAGTGAGCCCGTAGATCTTTTCGTTGTTGATAAACCCGCTAACGTCGCTGCAACTCTGGACCCTATTACGGTTACCCCTCCCCCAAATGAAACAGCCAACTCAACCTTGGCAGTCTCAGTTAATTCAGCAGCCACGCCTGGAAACTACACGGTAACGGTGCTTGGAAAAAGCGGCAAGATAAGGCATATGGTAGGAATTGGGTTGGAGGTCACGGAAATAGGGGCGACAGTTCTTGAATGCGCCTCTTCCTCTCCATGTTTGTTCTTCGAAACAGAGGAAACCTCTGCAACAGAATGCGATTACGAACTCTTTTACAAAGTCTCCAATGACAACGGAGAGACCTGGTCAAAGGACATTCAAATAACCAACAATACAGATAGCGACACGACTGCATCGGTTGTTCAACTCATGAATGGAACAATTATGGTTGTCTGGCAGTCGGATAGATCAGGCGACTTAGACATTTACTGCAAGACCACTTTAGACGGAACATCATGGTCAACTGAAACACCGATCGTCACACATCTGGAATTAGACAAGAGCCCTTCCATTATCCAAGCGAAAGATCAGAGAATATGGGTGGCTTGGCATTCAGACAGAAGTGGAGATAATGAAATCTTCTACAAGACCTATGACGGATTCGAATGGTCAGACGATGTGCGGTTGACATATAGTACGAACTGCGATATCTGCCCTTCGATCCTTCAGACCATAGATGAGACGGTATGGATATTCTGGGCGTCAAGCGAACCTAAGCCAAACGCTACAGACGACATCTATTACGTTTGTTCATCTAACAATGGGGTAACATGGTCAGACAGAACCCAGTTTACCACAAATGCATACGAAGACACATTGCCATCAACAATCCAGACAAGAGATACGAAGATTTGGGTTGTGTGGACATCAAATAGAGCTGGACAACCAAACGGCGGCAACTGGGACATTTACTACAGAACTTCATTAGCTGGAGATATAAACGAAGACGGAATCGTCGACATAGGTGATCTCTCAATTGTGGGAATGGCATACGGCACCTTCGAAGGTGAACTGGACTATAATCCAGACGCTGACATAAACAAAGACGGCATAGTGGACATGGGAGACATCACAATTGTATCTATATACTATGGAGAAACCTGAACCTTTCCAATTTATGTAGAAAATGAAAGCCTCAGAATCTATAAACTGTATGAAAAGACGGGCGTGAAGAGATAACTTTAAATAGTTTCCATATAAGAAACTCACAAGCCAAGTTGAGAAAGGATTGAGACAAATGAAGAAAAAGCCGAGATTACTATGGTTGCTTTTGATACCCTTTCTTATAGTAGCCTTAACAAACATTAACGTGCTTTCTTCCAACACCGCCAAGATATACGTGGATCCCCCCATCATGTACAAAGGCAAAGATGAATCCCTAACGGTTGACATAAAAATTGTAGGTGTTGAGGACATGTACTCTTGGCAGGTTAACATGAGCTTCAACCCAAGCGTGTTAGAGTTTGTCAACGTGACCGAGGGTGACTTTCTGAAGGATCAGCAAGAGGGGACAACCGGTGCGATAAGAGACGATAAAGCACAGGAAGGATGGGTGTTCTTCGGTTGGGCAACCGTGGGCAAATATCCCGGAGTAACTGGCACTGGAACCTTAGCCACTGTTGAATTTACAGTTAAGGCAATCGGAGAGTCCATTTTAGACATCACACACGCCTTTACTAAACTTTATAAATTGAATCCTCCACCCGTACCTCCTGGCGGTGAGCAACTCGTAGAGCTGCCCTACACAGCGGAAAATGGTGTTTTAATAAACATTGTAGCTCCTCCGAAGGCTGATTTCACCTTTTCACCCAGCCTTCCAGA
>Ga0209121_10004510_pt1 | contig 12990 bp, 11 predicted proteins | sample Cruoilmetagenom3_FD_187292 | JGI IMG/M metagenome (GOLD analysis project Ga0209121, IMG submission 187292) | Oil polluted marine microbial communities from Coal Oil Point, Santa Barbara, California, USA - Sample 3 (SPAdes) (version 2) | ecosystem: Environmental > Aquatic > Marine > Oil seeps ... | reverse complement strand
ATTAAAACCATATTACATAAAAGTTTTTATCACCATACAAAAGTAATCTAAAAAAAGTGTAGCATGCTGTAAGCAAAACAAAAAAAATCACAACCAGCTAGTTTACAGTGTTTTAGCTTTTGTTTGTTCAATTATTTTTTTATATTTGGTCTGCAATAATAAATCTCTAAAATGCATTTTATTAAATATCCTTTTTATTATTTTGTAAATACATAGGCTATAAATGGCAGTTTTTAAAAAATGAAATACAAAACATACACATTTTTATAGAACGAATTAAAACACGTAGACATACTACTTGAATAGATGCATAGTATAACCATATAATAGCATAGTATTAATAGCCAAAATAATTAGAGAGTAACTAGTTTGCTTTCTAATTATTTTTAATTTGCGAACATGCAGCAAATAAAACATCAACATTTTATATTACACAAACCTTATGGTTATTTAAGCCAGTTAATAAACAACCAAAATAAACGAAGAAACAAACGCTTATTAGGAGAGCTATTTGATTTTCCGGAAGGCACAATGGCTATTGGTAGGTTAGATGAAAACTCAGAAGGCTTACTATTTTTAACCACAGACGGAAAGGTTAGCGAAACCATACGTAGTGCTAAAGTAGAAAAAGAATATTATGCACAAGTAGACGGAATAATAACTGCAGATGCCATAGAACAACTACAAAATGGAGTAGAAATTAGTGTAAACGGATCAAAGTATGTTACAAAACCTTGTGCTGCAAAAAGTATAGAAAACGTAAGTACTTTTCCTTTTGCAAACCGTAAAGTTAGAGATGCACGTCACGGACCAACCTCTTGGGTTTCAATTACGCTAACCGAAGGAAAGTTTAGACAAGTTAGAAAAATGACTGCAGCTGTTGGTTTTCCTACTTTAAGATTGGTTCGCGTACGCATAGGAAACGTTTTATTAAAACAAGAAACTGGAAGCATAGAAAAAGTAAATAGTTTTTTTAATTAAAAGCGAAATAAAGGTAAGAATTTTAATACTTTTACGGTTATAAGCTATTATGAATCTGTACACATCCAAATATTTAACCATACAAAACCGTGAGCCTATTCTTGCCCAGAAATGGACAGGCCAGCAACTTAATGCTACTATTTTTAAACAGGAAATGTTAGCGTTTCAAAAAATATTTGAAATTGTTAAACCTAAATGTTTATTATGGAACCACGAGCACTTTAACTATAAAGTACCTGAAGAGCTTTATGGATGGATAGATATTAATATTTCTAGAAAACAAATACCTCTAGGACTTGTAAATATAGCCTTTACAGTATCTAAAGATGCCTTAACGCACCTTTCTGTAACAGAATCTATGGAGAATAACCCAAACCAGTTGCAGCCTAAATATTTTCTATTTGAAGAAGAAGCAGAAAAATACTTGCTTTCTGACTTAGAACATAAAATGAATACTAAAACAACATCTACCAATAGCGAAAATCCGTTTATAACCCTAGATATTGCTTTTAACGATTTACCACTTACTAAAGGAGCAATTAAAAATTTAAAAGATGAGTTATTATTTGCTAAAATTAATAAAGAAAAATTTGAAAGCCTAACACAAAGAGAGTTAGATGTGTTTAAACAAATTGTACTAGGCAAATCCAACAAAGAAACCGCAAGCATACTTTTTATTTCGAGCAAAACTGTAGCTACACACCGAAAACACATTATAAAAAAGCTAAACCTTAATTCTTTTTACGACTGGTTTATGTATGCAAAAGCATTTAACGTCATTTAAATATACTCACTTTAGGGTATTTTGTATTAAAATATTTACATCTATATTTGTGTTACTTGCTAATAGTCAGACTTCTATTTTTAGAGTTTAATTATGTTATATTAGGGAAAATGTTATATATAGCTATTAATCAAGTAAAATAATAAACTGTCATTAGTATATACTTTTGGCAGTTTTTTTGTGTTTAGTGTACAGCTTTCAAGTTTCCCGAATTGTTTTATTTTTTAAAATTTGCTTAACTGATTTATTTTTAATATATTACTTGTTATGACAACAGCAGATAAACAAAACAATTTAGAATTTATTAAAGAAAGTATTTCTTATTTAGAGAACAAGGGCTTTGCTAATATTAAGGCAGATATTGAAGGATATGAAACTCCAAAATCTTACTTAAAAAAAGGAAAAGGCGAAGAAGCATCAATCACTCCAGACATTGTTGCAGAAAAAGCAGGTAGAAAACACTATTTTGAAATTGGTTTAAAAAGTGAACGACCTACACTTTTAAAATCTAAATGGCGTTTTTTAGATGTTTTAACTAGAATGAAAGATCATCGATTTAAAGTGATTACGCGTCGTGGCCACTACAAGTTTACACAAGATATGCTTGATGATCTTAATTTAGATAAAGAGCCTATTAAACTCTCTTAATTTTTAGTACTTTTTAATAATGTATTTTGCTCCTCCATTAAATCGGTAAGCTTTACTAAAAGCTCAATATCTTTTGGAGTAGCAACAGTTACGTCTTTTTCGTCATGCGATTTTTTACGCAAACGATTCATTGCTTTTACCACCAAAAACACAGTTAACCCTACAATTAAAAAATCAAGAGAAGCTTCAAAAAAAGCGCCATATTCTAATTCTACTGCTTTAGTTGTTATTACGCCTTCACTATTTGCAACAGCGTCACGTAATACTACTTTTTTATCTTGAAAATTTAATCCGTCGGTCATTAAAGACAAAGGAGGCATCATTATTTTTTTTACTAGTACATCAATCACCTTATTAAAAGAGGCACCAATAATAATACCTATTGCCATATCCATCATATTTCCTTTTACGGCAAACTCTTTAAACTCCTTTAAAAATTTCATATTAGCTTATATTTATATTACAAATATATTTGTTTGCATTAATAACCAATATATTTTATTGAAATAATGCAAACCTCAGCTAAATAAATAAAATTCAAGTACTAACAAGAAGTAAGTATAATAGAAATAAAGCGATATACTATACCACTACTAGTTACAAATAGTAACTAGTAGCCTTAAAAAAAACGCTTACTAAATGGTTTACTTTTTATAAAACTTAGCGTATTTTCTATAGGCAAAGAAACCTAGTATGGCAACAATTGCACAAGAAATACCAATAATTTTAACACTCATTACTTGATCTCCACTTGCATAAGAGTGCAATCCTGCTAAATAAAAGTTTACTCCAAAATAGGTCATCATAATACTAGCAAAAGCAATGATAGACATTAAGTTAAAACCAAATCTACCACGAAGTCCTGGAACCAAACGCATGTGAATTACAAAAGCATATACCATAATACTAATTAATGCCCAAGTTTCTTTAGGATCCCAACCCCAATATCTTCCCCAACTTTCATTAGCCCACATACCACCAAGAAAGTTTCCTATGGTTAGCATAATTAAACCAACAGTTAAAGCCATTTCATTAATAATGGTTAGCTCTTTTATGTTAAGCAACATTTTATCTTTGTTCTTATCTGTAGTAGCAATCATTAATATAAGAGAAACTGCTCCTAAAATCATTCCTAGAACAAATGGTCCGTAACTAGCAACAATTATAGATACATGAATCATTAACCAATAACTATTTAAAACAGGTTGTAAATTAGCAATTGCAGGATCTAACCAGTTTTGATGAGCAAAGAATAAAATAATAGATGCTACAAAGGCTGTAGATGCAATAGTTAAATCACTTTTTCTACCAAAATATAAACCAAACAACATGGCAGACCAAGCTACATATAACATGGTTTCATAAGTATCACTCCAAGGAGCATGGCCAGAAATATACCAACGAGTTATTAAACCAATAGTATGTGCAATAAATAAAGCTATAATTAGCCATTTACCAATTTTTACAGCAAGGTCTATACCTTTACTATTACTTCTTAATATTTGTGTAATTAAAAACACAAACATTATAAAACCTGCTAATAAATAATATCTATGTAATGTTTTAAAGATATTGTATTTATTGTAGTTAATTTCAGCGCTTATTTTGTTTTCACTAAGCATAATATCGCCTCCATATTTATGCTGTGTTTTATTAAAAGACTCTAATAGTTTTTCGGCTTCAGAAAAATCTCCTGTTTGTTTTGCTTTATTTAATGTAAATAAATATGCTGAAAATCCTGAATTAATAAAGTTTCCGTAAAGAGAATCTGTAATCTTTTCTTTATATCCTTCTTTTCTATATTCAAAAGGAGAAATCCATTTGTTATTTTCATCTTCTGGTACAGGAAATATTTTTAACGTTAAACCTTCAATAGCATTAGACAATAAGGTAGCACGTTGGTCTGCCAATTTTAGTTCTTTTTGGTAACCATTTGGAGATTTCGTTTTGTAGGCATCTTCTAAATACGGATTAAGCTTATAGCTTAGGTTTTCATCAAAGAAATCTACTATAGTTGCATATTTTTTTTCTTTAGGAATACCCAATATGGTTTTAAGCGAATCTGTTTGCATTGGCTTTAGGTATATAATAGGTACGTTATACCAAAGCAACGGACTTTCACTAATAGAAAGTAGTATTTGATTAGGAGTTAATCCTGCGTAAGTTTCTTTATGGTGTATTTTTCTAACAAGTTCTGATGCATACGTATTCATTGGCATCATACGTCCGCTTAAATCTTGAATTACCAATCTACCAAATTTATCAGCATGCGCTTTAGGTGTAGCATTAGCAATTAAAATAGAATCTATTTGTGCTGGAGTTGGTTGTTGGTGTTGTTCTTCTTGTGCAAAAGTTTGCATGGTTAAACACACTAAAATTAAAGAAAGCGTTTTAGATTTCTTAGCTTTAATTTTTTCTAAATGTCTTCGTAAATCTGAAAATCTTGTTCCTTTTGCTAACATAATTGCAATCATACCAAAGAAAAGCATAAAATACCCAAAATAAGTAATCCATGTTCCCCAGAAATCATGATTTACAGAAAGGATGGTACCTTTTTCATCTGGATCAAAATTAGATTGAAAAAACTTATAACCTCCATGGTTTAATATATTGTTCATGTAAATTCTATAATCAAAATCGCCATTTTCTTCATCAAAAACGGTTACTTCACTTGCGTAAGAAGAATAACTTCTTTCGGTACCAGGATATCGTTCTGCAATAAAATCGTTAAGTTTAATTTGAAAAGGAAGTTCTAAAACTTTAGCTCCATAACGAAAAGCAAAATCTAAGCCTCCAATTTTTACTTGTTTAAATGCATTGTTTTTGTATGATCCACCAAGCAATCCTACTTTTTTAGTTTCGCCATTAGCGGTAACTTTTAAAACAATACCATCTTCGTCTCCTTTAAACATTTCCGACTTTTTCACAATATCAAATTCTCCTTTCACCACTGGCTTAGGAAAAACCATTTGCATGTTACCAATAACATAACGCGAACGTAAAATTAATGGTTGTAAACTGTCTTTCACTAACCTTCCTGATGCCATGGTAGCCATGGTAAGATATTCCCCTTCAAAAGGAGAGTAAATGTTTAACTTATCTCCTTCTTGGGTAATGTTTATAGCACCGTCGGTTGGTTTATTTAATGCTATTAGTACATTATGAATACTTTGTACTTCGCCTGATTTTAAAAAGTGGTTATGCGGCCCATCACTTCCTGCTTCTACTATTTTCAGGTATTCTTCTCCATTTTCGCTAGGGATAATATCCTCTTCTGCTCCACCAATAAATTTCTCTAACTCTATGCTAACCGGTTGGTTATTATAATTGGTATGTACTTCAAAATTATTTTCTAAACGTGGTGAAAAATCTACTTCACGCTCTACAGGTAATCGTTGTGGTACGCCATTAATTTCATAATCTCCATCAATATAAGTCGTTATATATGTTTTTTGTGATAAGAATTGACTTTCGGTAGCACCTTCACGAATAGGCATCATTCCTTCATAACTTACATAACGCGTAATAAAAGCACCAATAAATATAAAAAGGAAAGCTAGATGCAGTATTAGCGTAGCCCATTTTTCTTTTTTATATAATCGGTATCTAAATATATTTCCTGCAAAATTGATTACAAAAAACAACATGATTCCTTCAAACCACCAAGTGTTATAAATTAAATTTCTACTGTATGGTGTAGGAGATGTATCCATTCCTGCATCCATAAAAGTACCAACAGCCATTGCTGTTGCAAATAAAACAAAAAGTAATGCGGTTAGTCTGGTTGAAAACAGAATATTGGAGAGTTTCTTTAGCATAATAACAAGCTTATTTTTAGCTCGTGCAAATTTAAGGATTTTTGTTTGTTAATAACTGTTAAAATGCAAAAAGAGTTTCATGATTTTATACAGAAAGATGCCTTAATTAAAAGAATAGATTGTTAAAAATAGGATAGCTTAAGTGCAACCAAAAATCTATAAACCATGAATGTAATTTATAAGAAAAAATAAAAAAGCCAATAAGACTATACAAAACAAACTGTTCACTAGGTATTTAGCTTTTTTGGCGAGCTTCAAAAATATTCATATACATAAAGGTGCCCATTTTTCTGGCTCGTCGTTTGGCATTCTCAGTAACTTCACCCGAAAATAATTCATCTAAGGTTTGATACCATAAATTCAACCATATACCAAAGTGCAAATTGTCTATGCTATGGTTAAATTTTTTATCTACTTTAATATGTGCTTCTAGCGGATTTCCTTTATATTTTTTTTCTAGTTTTCTGGTCATAAATAAACTCGTTTCCCAAAAGGTCGTTAAGTGCTCTAAATGTGCATCCCAATCTGTAATCGTTTCGTTAAAAAAAGGACCAAGTGTTTTTTCTGCACGCACTTTTTTATAAAAAGTACTAACTAACAAAAAAATATCTTCTCTGGTATTTATATCTGATTTATTCATGTATTCGAAATTAAGTCTTTATTTTGAATAAAGGAATTAAAAATTCTTAATTAGTAATTGATTATTCTTATTATTTTAGCAAAATGATTAATGTAGTATTACTTGGTGCAGGAAATGTAGCCACACACCTATTTAAAGCGTTTACAAATACCGAAGCTATTACTGTTAAACAATGGTATAATAGAAACTTAAAAACCATTGCAGAGTACAAAAACAAGGTTGCAATTACCGATAATTTAGAAGATTTAGTAGAAGCCGATATTTATATTTTGGCGGTTAGTGATGATGCCATTGCAGACTTATCTGAAAAACTTCCGTTTACCAACCGGCTTGTTGTACACACTTCTGGAAGTGTAAGCTTATATGCTATTGATAAAAAACACAAACGCGGTGTATTTTATCCTTTACAAACTTTTAGCAAAGGTGCTTCTGTAGATTTTTCTAAGGTACCTTTATGTATTGAAGCGCATAAAGTAAAAGAAGACTTTTCTATTTTAAAAGAATTAGCAGAAGCTATAGGTAGCCAACCGCATAAAGTAAATAGCGACCAACGTGCTGCACTACATTTAGCTGCTGTTTTTGTAAATAATTTTACCAATCAGATATACAGAATTGCTCATGAAATCACAGAATCTGAAGGTGCAGAATTTGATATTTTAAAACCTTTAATTCAAGAAACTGCTAGAAAACTAGATGATCTTTCGCCTTTTCTTGCACAAACTGGTCCTGCTAAAAGAAACGATAAGAAAACCATAAAAAAACATCTAAACGCCTTAACCAATGCGCACCATAAAGATGTTTATGAACTACTAACCCAATCTATACAAAAAACACACAGTCCTTTTGTTAACCCAAAAGCGAAGCCCAACAAATAACAATATAATGGAAGAAAAAAGCTATAAAGAATACTTAAACCAAATCACTACATTTATTTTTGATGTAGATGGAGTACTTACAGACGGAACAGTAACTGTTACTACTTCTGGCGAAATGTTAAGAACCATGAGCATTAAAGATGGTTACGCTTTAAAAACAGCTATAGACAAAGGATATCATGTTTGTATTATTTCTGGAGGAAGCAATGAAGGTGTACGCAAACGTCTAGAAGGTTTAGGCATTACAGACATTTACCTTGGTGCACATAACAAAATAGACCAACTTCATACCTATCTTGAACAAGAAGGCTTACAACTTGAAAATGCTTTATATATGGGAGACGACATACCTGATTTTCCGGTTATGAAATTGGTTGGTATGCCTTGTTGTCCGCAAGATGCTGTACCAGAAATCAAAGGAATTTCTAAATATGTATCGCATAAAAATGGTGGTAAAGGTGCTGCACGTGATGTTATAGAACAAGTACTTAAAGTACAAGGAAAATGGAATGGTAGCTTTGATGCTAAATATGATTAGTATTCAGTAAGCAGTGAGCAGTGTTCGGTTGGCAGTTTATATACCTATGAAATATTTGTATCTAGATTGCCATTTTTAATTATTCATTTTTAATTACTCTTTTTAATTTTTACTTAAAATAATGCAAAGCATTCTAAAACTAATCCGTTGGAAAAACCTTTTACTAATTGCACTAGTTCAAGTTTTAATTAAATACGCACTGTTTGAACCTTTTGGTATTTCGTTAACATTAAACGGTTATGGCATTTCTATTTTAATTCTAGCTACGCTATGTTTGGCTGCAGCAGGAAATATTATAAATGATATTTATGATACAGAAACAGATACTGTAAACAAACCCAATCGTGTAATTGTTGGCGTATCTATTTCAGAAAAAAAGGCATACAGGCTTTTTTTTATATTTAATATTATTGGTGTTACGCTAGGTTTTTATTTATCGCACGCTGTTGGCAAAAGTCCGTTTTTTACTCTTTTTGTTATCATTTCTGCATTGCTATATATTTACGCTTCGTATTTAAAGCAACTGCCTCTAATTGGCAATATTGTCATTTCTTGCTTAGTCGCTTTAAGCTTGATTATTGTTGGTATATTTGATCTTCTTCCTGCCATAAACACCACAAACAAAGAAACCCAATTAACCTTTTTTAAAATTGTAGTAGACTATGCTCTTTTTGCTTTTATAATAAATCTTGTACGCGAAATGATAAAAGATATGGAAGACATAGAAGGTGATTACAAAGCACAAATAAACACCTTACCTATTTCCATTGGTAGAAGCAGAACAAAAAATATTATTTTCATCATTTCTATACTGCCAATACTAGCCGTTGTATTTTATACTACTACGTATTTATACAAACAAGAGCTTGTTGTAGGGTACTTTTTACTATGTATACTAGCTCCTCTTATTTATACAAGCATAAAAATATTTATTGCAGAAACAAAAAAAGACTACACGCATATTAGTTTAATATTAAAACTAGTCATGCTTTTTGGTATGCTTTCTATGTCTCTTTATCCTTTAATTTTAAAATAATGCTGAAAGAAAAACTAAAAAATTACAATCTTATTTTAGCTTCTGCATCACCAAGAAGACAACAGTTTTTTAAAGATTTAGACTTAGATTTTCAAATTCAACTAAAACCTGTAGTTGAAGAATATCCTGAACGTTTACGTCATTTTGAAATTACAGATTATTTAGCACAGCTTAAATCACTTCCTTTTAAAGAGGGTTTAAAAGACAAAGATATTTTAGTAACTAGTGATACTATTGTTTGGCACAATGAAAAAGCACTAGGAAAACCTAGAGATAAAGACGAAGCGTTTAAAACACTACAAAGCTTAAGCAACGCAACACATGAAGTTATAACTTCGGTTTGTTTTACTACTAAAACTTCAGAAAAAACAGTGAGCGCTGTCACCAAAGTAACTTTTAAAGCTCTAACAGAAAAAGAAATACACTATTATATAGACACCTTTAAACCTTATGATAAAGCTGGTGCTTATGGTATTCAAGAATGGATTGGCCTTATAGCTATAACTAAAATTGAAGGCTCATACTACAATGTTGTAGGTTTACCTGTACATTTAGTATATGATACGCTATTAGAAATAGTAAACTAACTCCTTGTTTTTGTAATTAATAACTTTTTCTCTTTTATCTTTGTTATTTAGCAAAGCATATGAAAAATCTACTACATATACATCAAGAAGCACTTATTAACTCCTTAATAGTAATAGCTATCTTTTTTGTTATCTGGATGCTCCAAAAGGTATCTATTAGAAAAATTGGAAGAAAATCTGGAATAAACGAAGCTAGAATTCAATTAATCATCAGATATTCATCGGTTAGCTTATTTTTAATTTTAAGTTTAATTTTAGCCTTTATTTTTGGCGCGCAATTTAAAGACCTTGCATTGGTTTTTTCTTCTGTTTTTGCCGTTATAGGTATAGCGTTATTTGCTATTTGGTCTATACTAAGTAATATTACTTCTGGTGTAATTATGTTTTTTTCTTTTCCTTATAAAGTAGGTGATAAAATACAAATTCACGATAAAGATTTCCCTATAGAAGCCATTATTGAAGATATTAGAGCTTTTCAATTACACCTTAGGAAAAACAATGGCGATTTAGTAACCTACCCAAACAACCTTATTTTACAAAAAGCAGTTACACTTGTAAAAAAAGACGCTATTGAAGATTTTGAACATGGTGCAGACTTGCTATAGCAACCCCTTAAAGTTTCGTTAAATAAAAATTAAAACAAACCTTAAGGCTGCTTTCTTTTTTATATTTGGATATTAAACAATCTGAAACTATGCGAAAGCTACTACCCTTTTTTTTTATTCTACTTTTTTCCTTTACTAGCCTACAAGCCCAACAACCAAAAAAACCAAATGCCTCTCAGATTTTTGAGTCTTTAAAAAAACTTAATTTTCTAGGCTCTGTATTATATGTTGCTGCGCATCCAGATGATGAAAACACCAGACTCATCTCTTACCTATCTAATCAAGTAAAAGCACGCACAGCATACCTTTCGCTTACACGTGGTGATGGAGGACAAAACCTAATTGGCCCAGAAATTAGAGAACTTCTTGGTGTAATAAGAACGCAAGAACTTCTTACTGCAAGAAATATTGATGGTGGTGAACAACGCTTTACTAGAGCTAATGATTTTGGTTATTCTAAACATCCAGATGAAACATTAGCAATATGGAACAAAGAAGAAGTATTAAGCGATGTAGTTTTAGCTATAAGACAATTTAAACCAGATGTAATCATCAATCGATTTGACCACAGAAGTCCAGGTACCACACATGGTCACCATACTAGTTCTGCTATGTTAAGTTTAGAAGCTTTTGATCTTACCAACAATAAAAATGCTTATCCAGACCAACTACAAAACACTAGTTTATGGCAAGCAAAACGCGTATTTTTTAATACTTCCTGGTGGTTTTATGGTAGCCAAGAAAAATTTGAAAAAGCAGATAAAAGCAAACTTTTACATTTTGATATTGGTACCTACTATCCTTCAATAGGATTGAGTAATACCGAAATTGCTTCGCTAAGTAGAAGCCAACACAAATCACAAGGTTTTGGTAACACAGGAACTCGTGGTAGCCAAATGGAATATATAGAATTGATTAAAGGTGAAATGCCTTCAGATAAATCGAATATTTTTGAGGGAATTGACACCTCTTGGAATCGTGTTGCTGGCGGAAAAGAAATAGGAAACATTTTATACCAAGTAGAAAAAGATTTTGATTTTACCAATCCTGCTGCTTCTATTCCTGAATTATTAAAAGCCTACACTTTAATTGAAAAACTAGAAGATGCACATTGGAGAACAATTAAGTCTGAAGAAATTAAAAACCTTATCTATAATTGCGCAGGTTTATATTTAGAAGCTGTAGCAGAAACCAATCATGCAACAGATAATGAAGAGGTAAAAATTAACATAGAAGCAATTAACAGAAGTAATTCCAATATTACCTTAAACAGCTACTCTATTCTTCATGCTACAACACCTACTGCTGTAGCAATGCATTTAAAACCCAATGAAAAACAAGAACTAGAAGATAACTTACCAATACAAGCTAATCAAGAACCAACAACACCTTATTGGTTAACAAAAAAAGGAACACTTGGTATGTATCAAGTAGACGATAAAAGTTTAATTGGTAAACCCGAAACACCTCGATATTTTAACGTAACTTTTAATTTAAACATTCAAAACGTTTCTATAAGCTACACCAAACCTATTGTTTACAAAACCAATGATCCTGTAAAAGGAGAAGTTTATAAACCTTTTGAAATTATTCCTGAAGCTTCGGTTAAAATTGCTGAAAAAGTAATCATTTTTGAAAATGATGCTCCAAAGGAAATTCCTGTGGTTGTAAAAGCAGGAAAAGATAAGCTTGAAGGTTTTCTTGAAATAGAGCATCCTGAAGGATGGAGTATTTTTCCTAAAAAACAAAAAATATCTATAGCTAATAAAGGACAAGAACAAACCTTAGTATTCACTATTATTCCTCCTAAAAATCAAAATGAAGGATTTATAACTCCTAAGCTTCATATTAGCGATAAAACATTCACCAAAGAACTTATTGAAATTGACTATAACCACATTCCGTTTCAAACGGTTTTACTTCCTAGCGAAAGCAAAGTAGTTCGTTTAGACATTCAAAAAAGAGGACAAAACATTGCTTATATTGAAGGTGCAGGAGATGTGGTTCCAGAAAGCTTACAACAAATAGGCTACCATGTAGTTACCTTAAAACCAGAAGCTATTAATGCAGAAACCTTAAGCCAATTTGATGCTGTAGTGGTTGGTATTCGTGCCTATAACACAGTGGAAGCATTAAAATTTAAACAGCAAATTTTATTTGATTTTGTAGCTAATGGCGGAAACATGATTGTACAATACAACACCAACCGAAGATTAAAAACAGAGCAACTTGCGCCTTACTCGTTAGAACTTTCAAGAGATAGAGTCACCAATGAAAATGCTAAAGTAACTTTACTAAAACCAGATCATGAGTTGCTTAATTTTCCGAATAAAATAACCGAAAAAGATTTTGAAGGATGGACGCAAGAACGCGGTTTATATTTTCCAAACAAATGGTCTAAAGCCTTTACTCCTATTCTATCTATGCACGACAAAGGAGAGTCTGCTAAAAAAGGAAGTTTACTAGTTGCAAAACATG
>Ga0209121_10004509_pt1 | contig 12992 bp, 8 predicted proteins | sample Cruoilmetagenom3_FD_187292 | JGI IMG/M metagenome (GOLD analysis project Ga0209121, IMG submission 187292) | Oil polluted marine microbial communities from Coal Oil Point, Santa Barbara, California, USA - Sample 3 (SPAdes) (version 2) | ecosystem: Environmental > Aquatic > Marine > Oil seeps ... | reverse complement strand
CGACGCCGGGCGCGCCGTAGCCAAGCCCATCGTGCCAGGCGTACCATATCTGGTTGTCATTGGCATCGTAGGCCTCAAAATCGTCAATGAGAATGAAGTCGGTAACAGAAAAACTCCACACCCTGCCTTTGGTGACAGTACCATCTGTGTTATTCTCATCGATCCGCCAGTAGTAAGGCCCGCCGCCCCATTCGACACCTTCTGGTGGCATATAACTGGTTCCACTCTGACGAGCTCGATATATATCCGCCGTTGATGTATCGGCCTCCTTAACGGCATCTTTATCCGTACCAAAATAGATATCGTGCTGCGAAGCCATGTCTCCCGGCGACCAGATAAGAGGTGTCGCATTCTCAATGTCCGGCGTCGATCCGTTTGCCGGGCCTGGTTTCCAGGCGAGCAGCAGATCTATTCGCATAATCTGCTCAACCTCGGTTTGTGTAAGCACCTTATCAAAGATTCGGACATCATCAATAGAGCCATGGATGGCTCTATCGCCCTGTGAGGGGCGCCAGCCTATAGTTAGATCCAGACCGGAGGTTATGTCGAAAGCATCCTCGTCTGTCGATTCCAGCGTATCATCCTCGCCGTCTATGTAGATTCGTATATGGGAAGACGAGTTCGTGGCATTCTCTGCCACCGTCACCGTCACGTGATGCCACTGACCGTCCGTCACATCGGTGAGACCCTCGACCTGGCCGCTGCCGTTGCCCATCCTGATATGTCCGTTAGAATGGATCCGGAATTCCACTCTTTGACCGCCGCTCTGAGTGCCCCACCATATAAGTTCCTGGATTGCTATGGTCGATGTTTTGAGCCAGATACTTACGCTGAAAGCATGCATGCCGAGAACACCTTTGTAGTCCTTCATCTGTATATAGCCGACTCCGTCAAATGCCAGGGCATCGCCGTCATAGCCGTCTATCCACTGCGAGTCACCAATTACGTTTCCATGGCGGCCGTATCCGGACGAGTCGACGACAGCCACACTTCCCAAACCCTCATCGAGCTTCCACCATCCGACAAGATTAGGGTCGGTGATCGCGATCTGGACCTCGGGAAACGTTTGGAAATTCTGGACACTGCCTTTGTTCATACCGGCGCCGTCGAACTCATCGATACGCCAGTAATAAGTTTTATCCAATTCAAGCGTACCGGGAGTGTATGCAGGATCCGCTAAAGCGCCTTTGTACGTATCACCCGTGCCGTCATTGACGTCGTCGAAATTATCGCCGAAGTAGATGTGATGCAGTTTCGCCCCAAAACCTCCAGTCCAGGCAAGCCCCACATTCGGGTCTACAAACCTGGCACCGTCGACCGGATCGAGATTGTAGGCGTTTTTCGGAGGAATGGAGAAACTCCAGACCGGGCCTTTCCATGGGCTGTTGGGATCGGCATCATTGACCTCGTCGACCCGCCAGTAATAAGTTGTGCCCGGCACAAGGCCGTCAGGATAATGGAATCCGGGAAGTCCCAGGATACCACTCGTTTCGGCCAGATTGCCTACGAAGGCCCCTTCGGCGCCGTCGTTGACGTCATCGAGGCCGGTTCCGAAATAAAGATCGTGAGAGACGGCGTAGTCTCCGGTTCGCCAGGCGAGATTAACCCAGGTTGCTTCGAGAATGGCCCCATCAGCCGGATCAGGCACAGAGGCAAGTGGATACTCGAGAGAACCAGAGGTGTGGAAGATCCTGGCGACCTGGTCATCGGTCAGCACCTCGTCATAGAAAGCAAGAGCGTCCATCTGACCATCAAATTTTCTGCCTCCTTCAACCTTCCGACCCAACTTCAATTCACCTTCAGCATGAACAATAGGGCCCGCAGTCGGCCAGCTTTCGCTGTTGGCTGCCACAAAGGCGGTATCCACGCTGTCACCATCCTGGAGAACGTTCATGGTGACATCGCCGTCGAGATCGTGACGTAAAACAAGCATTATCCAGGTTCCCGCGGGCATATCCCTGGTGTGGATATTTTGGGTATTTGAACCATCCTGTCTGGACATAAACTTGAAGTTGTCCGTATTGTCACCACTATGCGTAAACAGACGATAACTGTCCTGAAGACCTCCGGTTGTAGCCGAGATGTCAATAAATCGAGTGTGAGCAGCAAATTCCACATCCGATTTGACCCAGAGCGCAATCGTAAAATCTTCGGTGAATCTAAAGGCTTCACTGCCGGCAGCGTCGACAACCGCACCGTCATCCCCGCCAAAGTCAATACCGGATCCGAATCTTCCGTTAACGTCAAGAGTGTCGCTTCCTCCCAACGTGGCAACGTACAGACCGCTTTGATCCGTTGCCGTGGTCCCGCTGGTTTCTTCAAAGTCCCACCTGGCAACCTCAATGGCGTTGCAGGCCTGCGAGACCATCAAAACAAAAGAAACTAAATGAATCAACTTTTTACACATGACAATTCTCCTCATCAATAAGTTTGAAAAATTATTCTCTATCTACGCGCCCTACGCGCCGGTACAACCGACAATGATTCTTCCCAAAGAGTACACAATAATAAATGAGACCAGGAAAAGCAGCTTGTTAGACGTAATCGATCCTCCTTCAAAAAAATTACGCTATGAATCTTACCCTCCCCTCAATCCAAACTCGGCAAAATGCCCTTCTGCGCTTATATCGTCATTTCGTTTGTAGCAAATCAGCCGCCGAACGTCAAGGAAAATCTATACCATGCTGAGCGCTTATTAATCGACTTTTTCATTAGCACAACACAAGAGCAGGAAACAGGAATCTCCGATAATCTGCTGAATATTTCAATTTTTTTGTTTTGGGGATTGTAGAAAAAGCCGATTTAGTGTATAATATATAAATATAAGTTGAATTTTGGGGAACAGAAAGCTTAATGTGCGCATCCCACAACTTAGTCATAGAATTTCAATAGACGGAGGAAGTTAAATGCACACTTCTGGAAGAAAAAGATATCTGTGCGGCTTTACTTTAATCGAGTTGCTGGTCGTCATTGCTATTATCGCGTTATTGATGGGGATATTGATGCCGGCTCTGCAGCGGGTAAAGAAACAGGCAAGAACATCCGCGTGCCAGGCGAACCTGCACCAATGGAGCCAGATATGGGCGATGTATTGCCAGGATAACGATGGATTTTTCTGCCGGGAAGACGGTCCGGTCGGGTGGCCTCGCGGCAATTGGATAGTGGCGTTGCGGACTTACTACCGGACAAAATCCGGTATTCTCCTATGCCCGATGGCAAAGAAACGGCTGGATAGTATGGATAACTATGGCGGTCCAAGGAGAACCTATATCATGGGAACAGGCGGAGAGGGCAACCGGCAGGAAGAGGGAAGTTATGGCGCAAACTGCTGGATTTATAATTCTCGGTCGGGGCAGAGTGAAATTCAAAACCGCCCGGTTAAATGGAATTGGAAGACCGCGGATGTTAAAGGCGGAAACAAGATTCCGATTTTTGGCGACAGCATGTGGAGAGGAGGCGGGCCTTTCTACCAGGACGGCAATGCTCAGTCGAACAAGATAATTCCTTCTCAGTTCGACGGCCAGTGGTTGGGCGCCGGCTACGAAATGATGCATTTCTGTATCGACCGGCACGATGCATTTGTTAATCATGCGTTCCTCGACTGGTCTATCCGAAAGGTCGGTATTAAGGAATTATGGACGCTAAAATGGCATCGCCAGTACAATACAGGCGGCTACTGGACCAAAGTCGGCGGAGTTCAGCCGGACAACTGGCCCCAATGGATGAGAAAGTTCAAGGACTATTAGCCAATAACCTCCGGCCGGTTTTTCCACTACCTGTTCCGTATTCGCAGCCTTATTTGTCCGAAATCGAAACACCAACCATACCGCACTATTTACCTGCCTCTACGAGCTCCTTGAAACGCGGGTGGTCGCGTAATGGATCCCAGACCGGATCGATTCTTAGTAGAGGAATCGATAATTCTCCCGGTATTGTCAGCAGATATTCGATCTTATCGATGGCAGTATCATAATCACCTACCATCATATATATAGTGGCAAGATCCTTAGTTCCATTGAAATGGCTCGCACTAAGCTTGGTGGTTGGAGTTAACTTCATACCGTGTATTCCCTCCTCGATGGCTTTATCTTTAAAGCCGAGGGCGGCATACGTGATACCGAGCCTTAAATGGAATTCACAACTATTCGGCCTCTCTTCCAGTCTGGATTCCAGGATGCTTCGAAGATCCTTAAAGAATTTCTCCTCTGATTTCTGATCGCCCATCAATCCATAGACGTGCGCATATCTCAAAGCATCGGGGTAATTCAGGTCATCCCTCGAGGGTGATTTTATAGGTAGCCGGGCCAAAGCTTCCGGATAGTTTCCGTCTAAAACATCGAGCCTGAACTGCAGATTAACAATATGTTCATTATCAGCAATATTGATGTATTTAGATGCACTCTTTAGAGCTTTTCGCGCCTCCTCAGTGCTGCCCTTCCAGAGAAGAAACAAAGCAGCTTTAAGGTAATGTGGGTGTTCTTGATCGGGAGCCAGCGAGATGGCCCGATCATAACAATCGTTTGCGTCTGCGTATCTACGCATGTCCCGAAGAGTGTTCCCAATCGCCATAGCCAGACTGCTGGATAGCGGATCATGCTCGGAAGCTTCCCTGAGGTAAACCAATGCCTCTTCGTATTTTCCCTGCTGCCTTTTAACAAATCCAATAAACCTCAATACTTGGCTGTTGTCCGGCTGGCTTTTCAGAGCGATGTCGAATTCCTCCAAGGCGCGGTCATAATTCGGAGGGCCCCAATAGTAGTAAACACCACGAGCCCAATGCGCCTCGGGCAGGTCAGGATCAAGTGTTAAAGCTTTTTCTGACGCTTCCCAAGCTTTTGCAAGATCTTCTTCACTACGGCCATGGAACTTATACATCCCGCAATACACCTCTGAAAGCCTGGCGTGGGCCAGCGCGAAATTATCATCCAATCCAACCGCTCTTTCATACATCTCAATCGCTATTACCAGGTTTTCCTTGGTCTGATAGGGTCGTGATGAATATTCATTTCCCCGTACATAATACAGATAGGCCAGTTTTATCGTCGGTTCAAATTCCAGAATCCGGCGCTGCTGTTCCAGCAGGGTGATATCCAGTACCTCTAACACTTTCAAAGCCAGGTCGGACGATGTCTGAAAGACATCTCCGACATGAATATACGGCTGCTCCCAAACCAGCGACTCATCAGAAGCTCTGATAAGCTGGGGGTTTATTCTGGCCGGGCTGTTCGGATCGGATTGCTCCTCACGCAGGAGCGTTCCCTCCAGAATATAGTCAAGACCTAATTCCATGGCCATACTCTTTGCGCCTTTTTCTCTGCTCTTATATACGCGCAATCCACGAATACCTGCTAAACGAGCTTTAATCTCATCCATTATGCCGTTTGCTAAATCCACATCTTCTGCAGATCCCGGATTTTCAAACGGCAGAACCAGCAGGCTAATTTCTTTTGAAGAAGTCATAGCAAACCACGTGGCAACACCGGTTAGTGTAACAGCGATAGTCGCAAAAATAATAATCGACATTCTTCGCAGCCTCACAGGAAGGGGTATTGGCTGCGTACTCAGAGTTGTTGAGATTTCGAAAGCCGCATCCGAGATGTCCCCGAGTCTCCTGTCGGGATCTTTATCCAAACAGCGTTTCAGCAGGGTGCGTATGTTTGAGGGGATTTGCTTCGGCAGGGCATTCCAGTCGGGCTCGCGTTCGATAATGCGTGCCAGCGTGTCTGTGGCCGTATCGCCCTCGAACGGCAGCCGGCTGGTCAGCATCTGGTACATTATGCAGCCGAATGACCAGATGTCCGTTCGATGGTCTGTTTCATTGCCGCGGGCCTGCTCCGGGCTCATGTAAGCCGGAGTGCCGATTACCCGGCCGGGATGTGTTTCGGTTATTTCGTCGCTTTTAGCTTGGCTGACAGAGGCCTTCGCCAGGCCGAAATCGAGCACCTTGATCCTGCCTTCAGGGGTGATTTTGATATTGCCGGGTTTGAGGTCCCGATGGACGATGCCTTTTTTGTGAGCCGCCGATACGGCCTCGGCGATTTGTTTCCCGATTGAAAGGGCCTCATTAACACTAAGCGGTTCACGTACAATACGTTCGGTGAGAGTTTCACCATCGATATATTCAAGGACCAGATGGCCGGAACGGTCATCCTGTTCGATAATATCGTGGATGACGGCGATATTCGGATGATTCAATGACGCCAGCAGTTCGGCCTCGCGTCTGAAACGCGTACGGGTGGTCGAGCTGCCGGCGAGGGTGGCCGGGATACTCTTGACGGCAACGGAACGCTTGAGCTTGGTGTCACGGGCCAAATAGACAACTCCCATTCCACCGCGCCCGATTATCTTTACTATCTCGAAACTGCCAATTTGCTTCCCGACGAGGTCATGCTCATCCGCAGTGCCTTCGAAGTCACTCGCATCGGTCTTTACGAGAGAAGCAAATAAAGTATCGATCTTTCGCAGATTTTGGATTCTTTTTTTGACCTGATTCTCGAATCCGGGGTATTTCCTGACAAATTCATCGATGGCAGGTTCTTCACCCTGCAACTGCGCATCTACAAACTGTTCCACGGCGTCTTCAAGTAAAGTCTTCTGGTTGTCATGAGAGGCTTCGGTCATCAGTCACCATCGAATACGGTAGTCAGTGCCGCCATCGCGCGCGAGATCAGCTTTCGTACCGCCTCGCTGCTCCTGTCCAGTCTGTCCGCTATTTCTTTGTATGAAAGACCCTCGATTTTAGACAGAACGATTACTTCTTTATACTCAGGCCTGAGTTTATCTATTGCTTTTTCGAGCTTCTCCAGCTCTTCCTTTCGGGACATAATAACGCTCGGTGTCGTAACCTCTATGGGAGTGAAAGACACGGCTGATTTGCTTACCGTATTTGCGTCTGGCTTTCCGAGTCGGATTTCTTTGCGAATATCGCGTTTTTCCGCGTGCATTTTGTCCAAATTGTCGCGCAGCCTGTTTTCAGCTATTGTCGATATCCACCGCAGAAAGTCCCCCTCGTTTTTATATGTGAAATTTTCCAAATCCCTTAAGGCCGAAAGCAGGGCTTCCTGGGTTAGATCTACCGACTCCAGCTTGGAACGAAGCTCCCTGCCTATGCGCAGCCGCATTATCCAATGAATCCTTGCTCCATATACCGTCCACAGTTGGCTTATGGCGGATTCGTCACCATCCTTGGCCAGGGCGACCAATTCGCGGGTCTTGTCAGCGATACCATCTCTCAATGATTTCTAATCTCCTATAGCCAAAAACTTTATATATATTGTACCAATATTCTAAAAAAAATTCAATTGGATTGTCCGCTTCTCCTTATTTTTCCGCTTATTAATAGGAGCAGGGCTAATAAGTCCAAAAAGTGACGTAAAAAAGTAAATAGAAACCAACAAATTGAAGGAGACTAAAAATGAGTAGTAAAACAAGTAAAAAAGTGTATCTGCTAATAGTGTTAACTCTTTTAATCAATATAGGTGGGAATGCCAAAGCAGATTTCATCTTCGGTACTCCCACGAATCTTGGGTCAACGGTCAACTCGACAGCATGTGAGAACGCACCAAGCATCTCGACCGACGGCCTGGAGCTTTACTTCGCCGACCATGGTGGCTCACCATTACGTCCCGGCGGTTACGGCGGTGGAGACCTATGGGTGACGATCCGGTCTACAAAAGACGATCCCTGGGGCGTCCCGATGAATCTTGGGCCAGTGGTCAACAGTTCCGCTAATGATGAGCACCCGAGACTCTCTGCCGATAGCCTGTCGCTCTACTTCTCCTCTACCCGAGAGGGTGGATCAGGCGCTTTTGACCTATGGGTTACAACTCGGCAAACAAAAGACAGTCCCTGGAATGACCCGGTGAATCTTGGATCAACGGTGAACTCAAAATACTCAGAGGGAAACCCGAGTATCTCAAGCGACGGCTTGTCTTTATACTTTTCCGATTTTCAAAACTTCCGGCCTGGTGGGTATGGTATGTGGGACATATATGTAACGACACGACCAACAATCTCCGATCCCTGGGACATCCCAGTGAATCTGGGGTCGAACGTCAACAGTCCAGGGATTGATGCTAGCCCTAACATCTCATCTGATGGTTTGGTACTGTTTCTAAACTCCGACCTCTCCGGCGGATTTGGCTTTTCAGATATCTGGATGACGAGACGGAAAAAACAAGATGCTGAATGGGAGCCACTGGTCAATCTTGGACCAACGATCAACAGAAGCGGTTTTGAAGCTACGCCGGACATCTCGTCTGACGGATCGACTCTATACTTTTGCTCAGAACGCCCCGGTGGATTCGGTGATGTGGATCTGTTGCAGGTATCAATAGAGCCAGTCGTTGACTTCAATATCGATGGAATTGTTGACAGTAAAGACATGTGCTTCATGGTTGATCACTGGGGAGAAGATTTCCCCTTGTGTGATATTGGCCCTACACCTTTCGGAGACGGAATAGTAGATGTCCATGATATTGTAGTTCTTGCTGAATATCTATTTAAGGACATACCCGAATCTACACTGGTAGCGCACTGGGCATTAGACGAAACAGAGGGCATGTTTGCTGGTGACAGTGTCGGGGGCAATGATGCCGTTGTTCTTGGTGGCGCTATATGGCAACCCAGTGGTGGACAAGTAGATGGTGCGCTTCAGTTAGATGGTGCCAGTGGCTATGCTATAACCGGTTTTGCCTTGAATCCGGCAGACGGGCCCTTCAGTATTTTCGCATGGATCAAGGGTGGTGCGCCGGGACAGGTTATTTTGTCACAACAGCTTACATCCGACTGGCTCGGACTTGATGCCGAGGGTAGATTAATGACAGAACTGAACAGTTCCGATCAGCTTGCAGGTCCTTTGCTTTCCAAAATAGTAATCACCGATGGGCAATGGCACTACATAGGTCTTGTCTGGCATGGCTCGTATAGAACACTCTATGTTGATGGAGTCGCAGTAGCGGAAGACATACAAGATGGTCTGGAAAGCTCAGAAAACGGCTTAAATATTGGTGCTGGAAAAATGACGCAAACTGGAACTTACTTCTCCGGCCTGATTGACGATGTTCGTATCTACAACCGGGTACTGAGCCCATAGCAAACTGTGGCCCTGGCTAATTAAGCTACTCGGAATGTGCTTATTGATATCTGCTTTCGATACAGTCCTTAGACAAACGGGCTGTGGGCAGGGTGCCTGCGGCCCGACTTTTTTCCCCAATTCGAAGTTTCTTATTGAAATGCGGGCAGAAATATTGTAAAAATTAGGCAATCTTTTATGCGGTATTAACTTGTTCTTTGAAATCATAGCGATAAAATGGTAATTTAACGGAAATATTGGAAGTTGAACGGATTCCACTATGACACGGAACCGAGGCAAAAAGGCGCTTTATGAGGTTATGAGCAAGGCTCGCGTTAAGCCCGATCAGGGCACAATCGTTGAGCATTTAAGGCCCAGGAAACCTGATAAAGAAGCTCCCTCAGCCAGACAGAAGGGTTCTGCCGGAGCTCCGAAAACCGCGGCAAAATGGTGGAAAAAGCCGAGCATTGTCCAGTTTAATGCCGGCAGGTTCGAGTTCTCGATGCCGTACCAGGTGGCGGTTGTGTTGCTTCTGGTCTTTATTTTTGTAATTTTAGCCGCGTACAGGTTCGGTCAGAATTCTTATCCGGCCGGACAGCATGAAACAGACCAGCAGGATGCTGCGGCGCAGGAAATGGATGACCAAACGCCATTAGAGCAGGCGATTGTAGATGTTATGCCGCCTTATCCGCAGCCTGAGAATTCTGAGAATATGGCGAATATGACGGCGAGAACCGAAGTTGCAGAGCCCGTTAAGCCGATGGGCAACAATGTGATTGTTCTGGTCCAATATGATTCGCTGCCCGATTTAGCTCCCGTGCAGCAGCATTTTTCCGAGTACGGGATTGAAACCGAAATTGTGACCGAAATGGGCCGCTACTTTTTACAGACGAAAGAAAGATACGATAACCCGGCAACGCCCGGGACGGACGGATATAAAGCAATACAGAAAATAATTGAGGTCGGAAAGAAATATAAGGCACCGGCAGGTTATGACTCTTTTGCAACGCATTATTTCTCAGATGCGTACGGCAAGAAAGTAAATTAGTTTTAGGAGAAGTATTGTATGTCGATTGATCCTTCATTAAAAATCAAAAATGCCTTGATGAGACATCGAAACGTTCTGACACGTGCTGAACGTATTGACAAGCTCAAAGACGAAGAACGATGGTCTGAGGGTGATTCTTTACTTGGACTGCCGAAGGTTGCTCACCGCAAGAGCCATGCCGGTCGGAAGGATGCGGAAGATACCGCCAAAGAGGTTGCAACTGAAGTGATAGCCGAAACTGAAACATCCGAAAAAGAATAAAAGCCGAGGGTATAGAGCATACCGCTGATGGGAAAAAATTCACTTTTGCAGTTGGCGCTCCTGCCGCTGTTCTGCGGCTTAGGGATTATCACGACAGTTTCGGCCGAGGATCATCTTCAGTGGGGCAGTAGATATTCCCGGAACATGGTCTCTGCGGAAACCGGCCTGCCCGAGAGTTTCGATCCGTCCACCGGTAAGAACATCAACTGGGTCGTTGAACTGGGCACAGAGAGTTATGCCACGCCGGTTATAGCCCGCGGCAGGGTGCTGGTCGGCACAAACAACGAACACCCGCGTGACACCCGGCATAAGGGAGACCGGGGCATATTGCTGTGCCTGGACGAAAAAGACGGCAGCCTCTGCTGGCAGCTCGTCGTTCCCAAGTTCATGCCGATGCTCTATAGGGACTGGCCCAGGTCCGGCATTTGTTCGCCGGCCACGGTTGAAGGTGGCCGTGTTTACATCGTCAGCAACCGGGGAGAAGTTATGTGCCTGGATCTGGCCGGACAGGTCAACGGCAACGATGGGCCGTTCGTTGACGAAGCTCGCTTGATGAGCCCGAATCCGTCGGAGCCGATGGAAGTGACACAGACCGATGCCGACATTATCTGGCTGTTCAATATGCAGGACAAACTCGGAGTCCATCAACACGATGCTGCACACAGCTCGACTCTTCTGCACGGCGACTTTTTGTACGTAAACACAAGCAACGGGCTGAACGACAAACACGCAATGATTCCCGCCCCCGAAGCCCCGAGCCTGATTATTCTCGACAAGAAAACAGGGCGGCTCGTCGCTCGGGATGACGAAAATATCGGCCCGAAGATATTCCACTCTACATGGTCGTCGCCGGCATTGGGCGAAGTCGACGGACGAACGCTGGTGTTCTTCTGCGGCGGCGACGGCGTGTGCTACGCTTTCGATACCATCAAAGGGATTCCCGCCGCCGGGGAAGTTCAGAAACTAAACCGTCACTGGCGATTCGATTGCGACCCCGATGCGCCGAAAGAAAACGTTCACCAGTATGTTCGAAACCGCAAAGAGAGCCCGAGCAACGTCAAGAGCACGCCGGTTTTCCACGACGGCCGTATTTATGTCACCTACGGAGGCGATATCTGGTGGGGCAAGAACCAGGCATGGCTCAAATGTTTCGATGCGAGCGGATCGGGCGATATCACTCACTCCGGACAAATCTGGACGTATCCGGTCGAGGACCACTGCTGCTCGACGCCGGCGGTACACGACGGGCTGGTCTTCGTCGCCGACTGCTCCGGACTGGTCCACTGCGTGGACGCCGAGACCGGCAAACCTTACTGGACGTATCAAACAAAGGGAAGCATCTGGGCCTCGACGCTCGTAGCGGATGGGAAGGTTTACATCGGCACGCGCCGGAGGGATTTTTACGTGCTGGCCGCGAGCAGAGAAAAAAAGCTAATCAGCTCAACCAAACTGGACAGCCCCACGTGCAGCACTCCGGTCGCCGCCAACGGCGTTCTTTACATTACCACACTGAAGAAACTCTACGCAGTCAAAACATCCACAGAATAGACATATAATCTGAGGAGACGATTATGAAGCGTTTCATTCTCTCGGCATTTATCGCCGCCGGTTTTTTTCTGACGTTCTGTTGTGCTGCTAAGGCTCCGGCCGCTAATAATCCCGTCGGGCAGTGGGCGCGTTTCGAGCAGTTGTTCACAAGCTCAAAGGATTACGATAATCCGGTGCAGGAAGTTAAGGTCGAGGTCCAGTTCACTGCTCCGAGCGGCAACAAAAGGATGCTCCTCGGCTTTTGGGACGGAGGCCAGGCGTGGCGTGTGCGTTTTTCGCCGGACGAGCAGGGCGGCTGGACATACAAAACAGTCTGTTCGGACCAGAGCAATAGAGGTCTGCACAACCAGAACGGTTCTTTTCAATGCGTGAAATATAACAGCGATCTTCCACTGTTGCGGCATGGGGAATTACACCTTTCCGCGAACAAACGCCACATCGAACACAACGACGGCACACCATTTTTCTGGCTGGCCGACACGGTCTGGTGCGGCCCGCTGTTTGCCGATTTGGGCGATTGGAACATTTTCCTCAAAGACCGCGTTGCAAAGGAATTTACCGCGATTCAGTTCGTCATGACCCAGTGGCGGATGGCCAGGACGGATGCGGCCGGGAATCCCGCCTTTACGGGCAAGGAAAAAGTCGCCGTCAATCCGCCGTTTTTCCAGCGAATGGATAAATACGTCGATGCGATTAACGATGCCGGGCTTCTCGCTGTACCGGTACTGCTATGGGCAATCCGAGGCGAAGAAAACCCGGGCTATTCTCTGCCGGAAGACCAGAAGATTGTACTGGCCGAATATATGATCGCCCGGTACGGCGCCCATCAGGTCATCTGGTTCCTCGGCGGCGACGGAAATTACAGCGGCGAAAACGCCGAAACATGGAAGCGCATCGGCAGGGCGGTGTTTAACGAAGACCAGCATCGCCTGGCAACCCAGCACGTCCGCGGAAGAAGCTGGATCGGCAAAGAATTCCGGAACGAGCCCTGGTTCAGTTTTATCGGCTATCAAAGCGGGCACGGCGACGATGTAGGAACCTTTCGCTGGCTCAACCAGGGAC
>Ga0209121_10004507_pt1 | contig 12996 bp, 11 predicted proteins | sample Cruoilmetagenom3_FD_187292 | JGI IMG/M metagenome (GOLD analysis project Ga0209121, IMG submission 187292) | Oil polluted marine microbial communities from Coal Oil Point, Santa Barbara, California, USA - Sample 3 (SPAdes) (version 2) | ecosystem: Environmental > Aquatic > Marine > Oil seeps ... | reverse complement strand
ACTTCAAGGACATGATGACAAGCGCCTCGGCTCTCAAGATCCCGGATCATAGTTTCAGACCATGGATGGGAGTGTGCGGCCTGTTCTATCTGCCAAATTGCGTCTAGATGTTGTTGTGAAGTCGGTAAAAATTGATTAGTCATAAGCACAGATTTGTTGCCATAAGTCGCGACGATGTTGGTTATTACCATTAATGTCAGACAGTAATGGAGATTGAAGTGTTTTAGCCTTCAGCTCTTGAGTCGACTCGCAACCAGCAAACCACACCCACTCAACCGCCCCGAAATCCACAGAAGATAGGTGCTGAGGCTGAATATGTAATGCTTGAGATAAGTCGAGCTTGATACTTTTGAGTACTCGCTCAAACATCACAGCAAGATCTTCCTGAGGTTTTTCAGGCGAAACCAACAGTAACTTGCAATCGTTCGAGAGCGAAGTCAATTCAGATTCATAGCCCGCCAAACGCTCTGGGTGGCTAAGCTCCCATTGGCTAATGCCCATCTCTTGCAGGTATTGTGCGTGTGTTTGTGACATATCTAGCGGTGTAACCTTAGGTTGATAGTGGGCGACTTATTAGAGCGGAGTTAAAAACGAGCTCATCAGAGTTGGGCTGATACTAACAAAAAATAAAGGAGCATCAAGCTCCTTTATTTAGTCTAAATCAGTTTGCATCATATTACGTGAGAAATGGACTTATAAGTCGTTGAACTCAGGACTGTAAGCAATCTCACCAGCATGTCCTGCAAGCGCACCTTCAACTAACTCGATAGCTTGAAAGGCTCCCTCAGGCACATCCCAAGTGCAGCTCAAACCAAACTCACTCGCCGCCTTAAAACCAAAACGACCGTAGTAAGCAGGATCACCAAGCACAACGCAGGCTGGGTAACCAAAATCAACCAAAGTAGAGAAAGCATCTTCAACTAATGACTTGGCGATACCTTGATTGCGATATTCTTCTTTCACCGCAAGAGGCGCAAGGCCCTGCCAATTATGATCGTGACCATTTAGGGTTATAGGGCTAAACATCAGATGACCAATCACCTCACCCTCGTCTGAACAGGCCACCAACGATAGTGTTAAATGACTATTCTCACGCAGGCTCATAACTAAATTAGCTTCTGCATCTGTTTCAAAAACAGATTTCAATAAACGATCAATGACAAGTATATCTGCCGGTGCTTCAGTTCGAATAAGCATTCATTACCTCACTTTGTGTATCTGGAGATTGTACCCCCTTCTGCACAAAATCAGCTAATTGATTTAACAAAGTTTTCATAGGTGTCGGTAATAAATCCAAATCGACGCTATCCATCAAGTTTTTGACTTCTAAACCAAGTTCAGTATCACCTTCAATAGATAACCTACGCTGGAAGAAAAGCGTATCTGGGTCTTCTTTACGGCCAGCAATGAGTACAAGATCGTTAAGATTGCCGCTAAAGCTTACATCTTCATCAACATCTTTATCAGCTACAACTAGTTGCTCATTTTTGTAGCTAATACACCAACTTAACCCCATATCTTTTATTGAGACTTTAAGCCACTTGTCTTCTAAGAACTCAAAGTCACCGTCCTCTAAAGCTTCTTTAAAGACATTTTTCAGAGCTTCCAATAAGGCTCTTTTTTGTACTGTTTTAGGCAATAACTGGACTGGAGATCGCAAAATTGATGCGGCATTTTGAACTAGTTGAGTGCGAATCTTGTTTATCACGTGACTTATCCGTAACTTTGTCAATAATATGGAATGCATCATAAATGATGTTGAGATCTCAGTTACTGTTATGTATCAAATTAACTTCTGTTTGATACTCGACCTTTAATATCCTGAAAATCACAGTTATAGTAACTCAGGTAATGAGAATTACAGCGGATCGCTGCACTCACAGGTAAATATCGATAGTCACACAAAAATTAATAAATATTTATCGATAGTGAATATTCAAGCTCTTGGAGAATTGGTAGTACTTTGATGCCTCCCCAGCAACTACAACATTGGTTTACCCAGCTAACTGCAAACAGTCCGTTCTTTTTTGCAGTACTTGATGCCCAACACAACTATTTTATGGTGAATGAGCGTTACTGCGATATTGCTGGTTTAAGTCAAACCGAGCTTGCTGGGATGAATGACCGCCAAACATTGGGTGAGCAATTCTACCAACATCTTAAGCCGTATTATGAGCGAGCATTCAATGGCGAGGCGATTGAGGCTGAAGTCACTCTCAACGAAACTGACCTCGATACCAGCTTGCACTTTAGCCTCTCCCCTCTAATTAACGGCAAAAAAACCGACTACATCGTCTTTCATGCCTTCGATACCTCAGAAAACCAGGTACTTGTTCGTTCTTTAGAAGAATCCGAAGCAAAATTTCACAAGCTATCTCAACTGCTACCTGATGGGTTACTTCTTGTCGAAAATGATTACATCCTGTCGTCAAACCCGGCCGCAGCAAGGTTACTTGGATTTAACTCGACCACTGAATTGATTGGCGAAGAATTAGGTCGCCTATTTATCGATGAACAAACCAAAACAGTCTTCAACAATAGCCTTAGTTCTATTATTTCAGAGTCTGGTTTAGTTTGCTTAACGGGTGCCCGATGTGGTTTTGAACGTAAGGTTCAATTACATATCGACTCAACTTCTGTCCTTGGTAGTAATACCCAACTTGTCCTGATCCAAGACGCACAAGAAACCACAAAACAATTTACACCCGCTAACAGTGAAGATGCTTACATTGATGCACTGACTAAACTCTATAACCGAGTAGGGTTTACCAAGCGCCTTGAGCAGTTCATTCACAATGAAACTCCAGTTGTGATGCTCTATTTGGACATAGATAATTTCAAGAATATCAATGATTCACTTGGCCATCACATCGGTGACAAAGTGATTAAAGAGGTCGCTTCACGATTAAAACGTTTATTGCCTCGCCAAGCAGTTATTGGCCACTTGGGCGGTGATGAATTTGGTGTAATTCTGCCAGAGCCCGAACACCCTCGAACACCTGAAACGCTCTCTGAGAAGATCATTTCCCTGATCAATCAACCCTTCGACCTTCACCATTTTAGTAAACGCTTAGCCTGCTCTATTGGTAGTGTGAGCTTCCCTCAAGATGGTACAGACGCACGTATCTTGCTGCAAAACGCCGACACAGCTATGTACGAAGCCAAAGATCGTGGTCGTAACCGCCTGATTAAGTTCAACGAACAAATGAACAAAGAAGCGCGTATGCGGCTGTGGCTTGAGATTGAACTGCAGAAAGCACTGCAACAAAATGGCCTCGAGGTTTGGTATCAACCGAAAGTGAATGCCCGTGATTTCACCATCAACGGCGCAGAAGCTCTGGTTCGTTGGAAGCATCCTGTAGAAGGTTATATTAGCCCTGCGGCATTCATCCCAGTTGCGGAACGTGCAGGTCTTATCGAACAGCTTGGTCGTGTGGTAATGCGTGTAGTATTTGCGACAGTTAAGCGTTGGAAGATGCAAGGTATCCTGCCTGGCCGCGTAGCGATCAACCTTTCACCAGAGCAATTCGGCAACCCAAAACTGATTGATTACGTTGAAAAACTACTACGCTCTACAGAATTAGATCCTAGTGCCATTACCTTTGAGCTCACAGAAAGTGCCGTAATGAGTGACAGTGATCACACACTGCAAATGCTGAATGCGATTAAGAAACTAGGCTTTGCTCTGTCTATCGATGATTTTGGTACCGGTTATTCTTCTCTGTCTTACTTGGCTCGCTTCCCAATTGATGAGCTTAAGATAGACCGCGCCTTCATTTCTGATATCGATACACTACCAAAGCAAATCACAGTAATCGAAAACATCATCAACCTTGGTAAATCTCTCGATTTAACTGTGGTTGCGGAAGGTGTCGAAACCAGTGAACAAGCGACGCTACTGTCGAACCTCAACTGTAGCTCCATTCAGGGATTTCATTTCTACCGTCCTCAGCCAAAACAAGATGTTGAAGAGCTATTTGCTCAGAATCGCCGTCACAAAAACTAGTTAAGTGATTCGACTTAATTCTCCCTCATAAGCTAAAACACAAAAAACGGTCACCAGTCAGTACCTCAAACGGAGTAAAAGCAGATTTATCCATCTAAACCTGCCTTACATCAATTCCGTCATTCATAATTCTTCATAAAATGCTCGCCTCAACTTAATTCTACTGGTAGTGAGCAAATGGAACTCTTATGCCCAGCAGGTAACCTACCTGCTTTGAAAACCGCCATTGATTGCGGTGCGGATGCTGTCTATATCGGATTTAAAGACGATACCAATGCCCGACACTTTGCAGGTCTTAATTTTGCGGGTAAGAAGCTCGATCGTGCCGTGCAATACGTGCATGACCGCAACAAGAAAATTCACGTTGCCTTAAATACTTTTGCTCACCCAAATGGCTTCGAACGATGGACTAATGCCGTAGACAACGCCGCAGCACTGGGGGTTGATGCGCTGATCATTGCAGACATCGCGGTGCTCGAATACGCGGCCAATAAATACCCTGACTTAGAACTGCACCTATCAGTTCAAGCTTCTGCAACCAATGCGGCGGCTATCGACTTCTACCACAAGAACTTCAATGTAAAGCGTGTGGTATTGCCTCGCGTATTGTCGATTCATCAGGTCAAACAGCTTTCTCGTAATATCACTTCTGACGTTGACCTTGAAGTATTCGCCTTTGGTAGCTTGTGCATCATGGCAGAAGGCCGTTGTTACCTCTCTTCCTACATGACAGGCGAATCACCCAATACAGTTGGTGCTTGTTCTCCAGCTAAATACGTTCGCTGGCAAGAAACAGAAACCGGCCTAGAGTCTCGCTTGAATGAAATCCTTATCGATAAGTATGAAGCAGGTGAGAACGCAGGTTACCCAACGCTGTGTAAGGGTCGTTTTGAAGCGGATATCGATGGTGAACGTAAGCGCTATCACGCACTTGAAGAGCCGACTAGTCTAAACACGCTATCCATGTTGCCTGAGCTTTTCGCGGCCAATGTTGCCTCAGTGAAGATTGAAGGTCGCCAACGCAGCCCTGCTTATGTTGAACAAGTGACTCGTACTTGGCGCGCTGCTATCGATCGCTACTTAGCGAATCCTGAACAATACCAAGTAGAACAAGCTTGGAACGCGACACTGGCAAATGTATCTGAAGGTACACAAACCACGCTTGGCGCTTATCACCGTAAATGGCAATAGAGCCAAATGGAGAACTCAATGAAATACGCATTAGGCCCTCTACTTTATTTTTGGCCAAAACAAGATGTTGAAAGCTTCTATGAGCAAGCGAAATCAAGCTCTGCCGACATCATCTACCTAGGTGAAGCCGTGTGTTCAAAGCGTCGTGAGATGAAAGCAAAACACTGGATGGATATTGCCAAAGAGCTGTCGGCTTCAGGCAAGCAAGTCGTACTTTCCACCATGGCATTGCTAGAAGCACCAAGCGAAGTCAACATCATGAAGAAGTACATTGATAACGGTGACTTTGCGATCGAAGCCAACGACGTGTCTGCGATTCAATTAGCAAGCGAAAGCAAAGTGCCTTTTGTGGTTGGCCCGGCGGTTAATACCTACAACGCACGCACTCTGAACCTGTTCTTGAAACAAGGTATGACGCGTTGGTGTATGCCTGTTGAGCTTTCTCGCGAATGGCTAAGCAACGTAATGACACAGTGCGAAGATCTTAATATCCGTAATAAGTTCGAAGTAGAAGTATTTAGCCACGGCTACCTACCACTTGCTTACTCAGCGCGTTGCTTTACCGCTCGCGCGGAAAACAAAGCCAAAGACGATTGCGAAACTTGTTGTATCAAATACCCAACAGGGCTACAAGTCGAAAGTCAAGAAGGCCAGTCGGTATTTAACCTTAACGGCATTCAGACACAATCGGGCTACTGCTACAACCTAGTTAACGATCTACCGAACATGCATGACCTAGTCGATGTGGTTCGTTTAAGCCCACTCGGCATCGATACCTTCTCTGAAATTAATAACTTCAGAGCGAACGAGCAAGGTCAAAAACCGATGAAAATTGAAAGCCGCCAATGCAACGGTTACTGGCATCAACTCGCAGGTTTAGACGTTAAGAACATCTAGTTCCTTAAATTAGAATAATCAGTAACAGATACAAAAAAGGTCTAGCATTCGCTAGACCTTTTATCATTCAGTTTAAGAAAAACGATCTACGCCGTCGCGGTTTCCAGCGGCGCAGCATCGAGCTTCTTTACGTCTTTGTAGAGCATGATCATAACAACTACACTTAACGCGATATTGGACAATGGATACGCAATCCAGATCCCCGGCACACCGTACAACTTTGGCATAATATACAAGAAAGGTAATTGGATAAGCATGTTACCTATCGTCACAAACATCGCCTTGCTGCCCTTGTTCACAGCTTGATAGTAAGCACCCGCTACTACTAAGAAGCCATCAAGAGCCAGTGCAAACATGTGTAGTCGAACACCCAACACGGTGTACTCAACTAGCTGAGGTTCATCTGAGTTAAATACTGACACAAACTCACGTGGGAACGCGTTCAAAAGTAGCACGAACGCAACACCGATCAATACTGAACTCATCATCGCAATCTTAAGTAACTTACGAATGTTCGCTTGATTACGCGCACCATGGTTGTAACTCACTAATGGTTGCATGCCGTTTGCGATGCCTTCAGCAGTGAGGTAGTAAACCGTCACGATGTAGCCCAAAATCGCATAAGCACCAATCATCAACTGGTCGCCATACTGGGAGAACAACGCATTGTGCAGCGCCACCATCATCGAACCATAAGCGTACATAAAGAAGCTTGATGTACCAATCGAGAAGATTTGTGGAATCACATCAAGTTTCAGTCTCAATTCATTCCAGCGTAAACGAAGGTTTGCTCGATGCGAGAAAAAGTAAGCTAAGCCAAGTGCAGTCACTACAAACTGGGCAATCGCTGTTGCTAATGCTGCGCCCATCAACTCCCAACCATATAGAGCGATGAACAGGTAATCGAGTACGATATTAATTACTGCGCCAACGATCATCAGTATCGTTGCTAGATTAGGGCTGTCGTCGTTACGCAGTAAAAACGGCATCGCGATCGAACCCAAAGTGAAGACACTAGCACCAATCAGGATGTGTAAATATTGCAGGCCGAGTTCGTACACACGTCCTTCTGCACCCTGCCAAAATAAGAAATTGTCGGCGAACAAAAACAACACTGCAGAAACAATAGGCGTTATCGCTAGCAACAAGGTTAAACCTGTTGCTAAGATCTGCTTAGCGCCTTGAGTATCTTTTTCACCTTGGTGAATCGAGACAAGCGCCCCCGTACCCACGCCTACTAGCATACCAATACCGAGGATCGACCCAATAACAGGCCACGCGACGTTAATACCCGCAAGTCCATCGGCACCTACATAACGACCAATGAAAATGCCATCTACCACTTGGTAAAGGCCATTAACTAACATAGCTGCTACGGTAGGAATTGTGTATCGCCAGAATTGACGACTAATTGAGTTACTCATTTCTTACTCTACTTTCATTAGTGAGCCACCTATCAATATGACGCGACTCAAATTAGTTAACAAGGCTAACTAAATATCTAAATTGTTTACTTCAAAGCTTTGTATAACAGCTGGTTTAATTGTAAGGATTCCTGTTCAGACAAACGACTTTCTAATATTTGTGCCATTACCTGGTAGATCTTACTCTCTTCTTCCAACCCCACTTCTGCCTTATCGGTCAAAATGACCAATTTAGATCTCGCATCCTCAAGCGAAGCTTTGCGTTCGACGAGGCCTTTTCTTTCTAACCTTTGAACCATGGTAGTCGCTGAAGGTTTAGTAACCTGCATCTCAACCGCAAGATCTGTTAGCCTAATAGGTTCTGGCGACGCCTGAATGACCTTCAAATAATCGTACTCATTGAAGCTCAATTGACAGATAGGATCTTCATTAACTTGAGTTCGCCATATCTTAGAGGCGAAGCGTTCAATCTTTTCTAAATTCTGGTTCAGCATACTTACCCAATCAAAGCATTGCATTTAGTTAGCAAGGCTAACTATTTTAATACTGTGTAATTAAAAAGCAATCGAAATGAAATAGGACATATAAAAAAACCGCTGACAGGCAGCGGCTTCTTAAATTTCTAATATGTATTTTATTTAGCTTTGGCTTCTTCTTCAGCTTCTGCCAGTTTAGCGGCTGCTAGTTTAGACTGCGCCAAATGTTCTGCTTTAAGCGTGCTAAAGATACGGCTTAACTCTAGGAATGAATAGCGATGTTCAACGTATTCATATACGTTAAAAGATACCGCTAGCTTGTACAAAGAGATCGCATTCGCGTAATCACCATTCATGTGGTAGCGCTTAGCAAGGTAGAAGTAAGTCTCTGTTAGGCGCTGTGCAAGTAACGTGTTATCACGAGTACCCGTTAAGATCGCCTTAAAAGCCTGCTCTTCAGTAATATCGTCAAGCATGATCGCAACTAATACCCATCCCCACTGCTCATCACGGCTCTCGTAACGCTTTTGCAAATCAAACTTGGCTTGCTCTGGAGTGAGTTCATGCTGAATGATATAAAGCCACAGAGCGCGAAACGGATCGCTAGGATCATCGGCGTAGTGCTTCATCATCTCTTCATTGGCTAAATCATAGCGCTCGCCATAGTAGAGTGCGATAGAGCGATTTCGTTCTGCATATGAGTTTGCAGGATCAAGCTCTAACGTCGAATCAAAAGACTCATAAGCGGCATCAAACTCCCCTACTTGCGTAAAGTAAACACCCAAAAGGTTGAAGATATCAGGTTGAGCGGGGTTCAATGAAAGAGACTGATTGAAATCAAGACGTGCTAAATCACGCAGGCCAACGCTGTCGTAGTAGTTACCACGTTCAAACAGCATTTTAGCTCGAACTTCATCGTTCAGATCTGGGCGCTGTAATAACTGACTAAGGCGTGCAATTTGAACTTCTTGTTGAACACTTGGTTGCAGTGGCACTGCCATTGGTGGATAAACCCAACGAGAGGTGTTATCTGATGTTGTCGCACAACCAGTTAGTACAAGCAGTAAACACATACTCGCGGTTTGAAACCATTTCACAAATAATTACTCCTGTTATGACCGCAATAAAAAAGGGGAGCGATATGCTCCCCTTTATAACATGCTTTTTTACCAATGGGTTAGAAATCACTAAAAAGCGATATTCCCATCAATACGCTAAGAATTACTCAGCAGCAGGTGCTTCGCCTTCAGCTGGTGTTTCAACTGCTTCTTTCATGCTTAGACGTACACGGCCTTGACGGTCAATTTCAAGAACCTTAACAGGTACTTCTTGACCTTCAGTTAGGTAGTCAGACACTTTCTCAACGCGCTTGTCAGCGATTTGAGAGATGTGTACTAGACCATCTTTACCTGGAAGGATAGTAACGAATGCACCGAAGTCAGCTAGACGAGCAACTTTACCTTGGTAAATGCGGCCAACTTCAACTTCAGCAGTGATCTCTTCGATACGACGGATAGCTTCTTTAGCAGCTGCGCCTTCAGTAGCAGCAATCTTAATCGTGCCATCGTCTTCGATTTCGATTGTAGTACCTGTTTCTTCACAAAGAGCACGGATAACTGCGCCACCTTTACCGATAACATCTTTGATCTTATCAGAGCTGATTTTCATTGTGTGGATACGTGGAGCGAATTCAGAGATATCTTCACGAGCACCAGAGATAGCTTCATCCATTACAGAAAGGATGTGCTTACGTGCACCTTGCGCTTGGTTAAGAGCAATTTGCATGATCTCTTTAGTGATACCTTCGATCTTGATGTCCATTTGAAGTGCAGTGATACCAGCATTAGTACCTGCTACTTTAAAGTCCATGTCGCCTAGGTGATCTTCGTCGCCAAGAATGTCAGAAAGAACAACGAAATCGTCGCCTTCTTTAACAAGACCCATTGCGATACCCGCAACAGAAGCTTTGATTGGAACACCAGCATCCATAAGCGCTAGAGATGTACCACATACAGAAGCCATTGAAGAAGAACCGTTAGATTCTGTGATTTCCGATACAACACGAACTGTGTATGGGAATTCATCAACAGAAGGCATTACAGCTTGGATACCACGTTTAGCAAGCTTACCGTGACCAATTTCACGACGCTTAGGAGAACCAACGAAACCAGTTTCACCTACACAGTATGGAGGGAAGTTGTAGTGTAGAAGGAAGTTGTCTTTCTTCTCACCCATTAGGCTATCGATGATTTGTGCATCACGTTGTGTACCAAGCGTTGCAGTAACAAGTGCTTGAGTTTCACCACGAGTGAATAGAGAAGAACCGTGTGTACGTGGAAGAACACCAGTACGTACGTCTAGCGCACGAACCATGTCTTTTTCACGGCCATCGATACGTGGGTTGCCAGCAATGATGCGGCTACGTACTACGTTTTTCTCTAGAGAACCAAGCATGCCGCGGATTTCGCGCTCATCTAGGTTTTCGTCTTGTGCAATTAGAGTTTCAACAACGTCGTTCTTAATTGCGCCAACTTGCTCGTAACGAGCCATTTTCTCAGTGATCTGGTACGCGTCAGATAGACGAGTTTCAGCTTGCTCAGCAACTTTAGCTTTAAGCTCAGTGTTAACTGCTGGCGCTTCCCAGTTCCAAGATGGAGTTGCAACTTCAGCAGCAAACTCGTTGATCGCTTTAATTACAACTTGTTGTTGGTCGTGACCGAAAACAACAGCTGAAAGCATCTCTTCTTCAGATAGGTTATCTGCTTCAGATTCAACCATTAGCACTGCGCCTTCTGTACCAGACACAACTAGGTCTAGTTTAGAGTTTTCAAGCTCAGTATTTGATGGGTTAAGAACAAGTTCGCCATCGATGTGGCCAACACGTGCAGCACCGATAGGACCATTGAATGGTGCACCAGAGATAGCAAGTGCAGCAGACGTTGCGATCATAGTGATCATGTCTGGGTTTACGTCAGGGTTGATAGATACAACCGTAGCGATAACTTGAACTTCGTTTTTGAACGCACTTGGGAAAAGTGGGCGAATTGGACGGTCAATCAGACGAGCTGTTAGTGTTTCGCCTTCAGAAGGACGACCTTCACGCTTAAAGAAGCCACCAGGGATTTTACCCGCAGCGTATGTACGCTCTTGGTAGTTAACTGTTAGAGGGAAGAAATCTTGACCTGCAACAGCTTCTTTCTTAGCAACAACAGAAACGAATACTGATGTATCGTCCATAGTTGCCATTACAGCAGCAGTAGCTTGACGTGCGATTACGCCCGTTTCTAGAGTAACGGTGTGATTACCGTACTGGAACGATTTTACAACTGGTTTTTCAAACATTGTATATCCTTAGCTCTAAAGTCATGACTTTAGATTAAGTGAATAATGACTCAAGATATTACCAATCGCGACTAGTGAAAAGGGACTCGAGATAGTGCTTCTTTGTATGAATTCATACGCCGAATTAGGACCAAATCCGCCTTTGAATAGTCGCGACCTATTGGCCGACATCTGTGACTGTAATCTCTTGAGAAGGTTGATTGCCAAACGTGAAAACGCTATAGGCGGGCGTAGTATAAACTATTTTTATTAGGAGATATATTTCCTATCAGAAAAAGCCAGGTGATATTCTAAGCATCCGGTCTGCCATTTTCTTACAGGCACAAAAAAAGGAGCATAAATGCTCCTTTTCTTCAAACTGTCTTTGCAGACATCGCTATTAGCGACGTAGGCCTAGACGCTTGATTAGGTCTTGGTAACGAGCAAGGTTTTTGCCTTTCAAGTAATCAAGAAGCTTACGACGGCTAGAAACCATACGTAATAGACCACGACGGCTGTGGTGATCGTGTTTGTGCGCTTTGAAGTGACCTTGTAGGTGGTTGATAGAAGCAGTAAGTAGTGCTACTTGTACTTCTGGTGAACCTGTGTCGCCTTCAGATTGTGCGTATTCTGCAACGATTGCTGCTTTAGTTTCTGCATTCAGAGACATAATTCTCTCCTGATAAGAGTAAGTTTATATTTGTAGCAGCCAATCTCTGATTCAGCCGCTACGCGAGCCGAGGATTATAGGGAAGTTTATGAATTGGTGCAATAACAATCGAACGCCTTAAAACGAAAAAAGCGAACCACTGAATGAAAGGGCTCGCTTTCTTTATCAATTGTTGGCCCTTAAGGACGAACGACTAATATTCTGACTCGATTTAAACGCTACGCTTGTGGCTCTTCATCTCTGAAAACCACCAAGCGCTTAGGTGCAACTCGGCCATCTTCTGCAATCTGAGCAACGCCAACAAACAGCTTTTCTTCACCACTTGTCATACGAACCGTGCCTTCAGTTGGTGCACCAGAAACCTGAACTGGCATGCCGTGCTGAACTAGGTCAGTCAGTTCCGCGTTCAAATTCACTTCTGGTAAGTCTTCTACGGCAGTGTCCATTGGCATCAGAAGTGGATCAAGCAGCTCTTTTGGTGCAATTTCTTGCGCTTGTGCTTGCTCTAGGATCTCGTTTAACTGCTCCAAAGTCACCATACGTTCATAAGGGTACTTTGCTACACCAGTACGACGAAGCATTGTCACGTGAGCACCACAACCTAGCATTTCACCAAGGTCATCGGTAATTGTGCGAATGTAAGTGCCTTTCGAACAATGCACTTCCATTTCAACTTCATCACCCTCAAAGCGAAGCAATTCAATAGAGTACACAGTGATCTTACGAGACTCTCGAGGTACTTCAATACCTGCGCGAGCGTATTCGTACAAAGGCTTACCTTGATACTTCAATGCCGAGAACATTGATGGGATCTGGTCGGTTTCACCCTTAAAGCTTGCAATGCAACGTTCAAGTTGTTCTTGAGTCACATTCACTTCACGAGTTTCAACCACTTCACCATCAGAGTCAGAGGTGTTGGTACGCTCACCAAGCTTAGCGATTACTACGTAGCGCTTATCAGAATCTAGAAGAAACTGAGAAAACTTCGTTGCTTCACCAAGACAAATTGGC
>Ga0209121_10004502_pt1 | contig 12998 bp, 9 predicted proteins | sample Cruoilmetagenom3_FD_187292 | JGI IMG/M metagenome (GOLD analysis project Ga0209121, IMG submission 187292) | Oil polluted marine microbial communities from Coal Oil Point, Santa Barbara, California, USA - Sample 3 (SPAdes) (version 2) | ecosystem: Environmental > Aquatic > Marine > Oil seeps ... | reverse complement strand
AGGTAATCTATCAAAAATCTTTTACCGGTTCAGGCATTTACCCGGATATATCTCTTGGAAAGGCTATTGCTGTATCAGGCGACTATGCAATTGTTGGTGCTCCAAATGAGTCAATAGATGACAATGGTATTGAACCATACACAGGAGCAGTATATTTATTCCAGTTCACTGGTGGGGAATGAACTTATCTAAAGAAAGCAGAGATCTTGGGATTCAGTTTTTCTAATATTAATCTTTTGTTTTGAAGTCTTTGATTCTTAATTATTTATGATTGAATATTTTATTTCAAAGTTTTATATTATATAATGAAAAAGGAGAAAGGTATGGTTGTATTAGTAACTGGAGCAGCCGGATTTATAGCTTCTCATTTATGTGACATGTTGCTTAGCAAAGGTTATGAGGTGATTGGGCTTGATAATTTTTGTACTGGGGATAAAGATAATATAAAACACTTAATAAATAACAATCTTTTTAAGCTTGTCAAACATGATATTATTCATCCTGTTTCTCTGGAAATTGATCAGATTTATAATCTTGCATGCCCAGCTTCACCTGATTATTATCTATTTAATCCTGTAAAAACAATAAAGGCTTCAGTAATTGGAACTATAAATATGCTTGAACTAGCAAGGAGAAAAAATGCCAGGATTCTACAGGCATCTACATCTGAAGTTTATGGTGATCCAGAGATACATCCTCAGAATGAGGATTATCTAGGACGTGTAAATACAATTGGGCCTCGTTCCTGCTATGATGAAGGAAAACGAGTTGCTGAGTCCTTGATGATAAATTATCACAAAAAGTATAAAACGGATGTTAGAATTGTTAGAATCTTCAATACATATGGTCCGAGAATGGCTGTAAATGATGGCAGAGTAATAAGTAATTTTATTTGCCAAGCTCTTAAGAATGAACCAATTACTATTTATGGTAATGGAGAACAAACGCGCTCTTTTTGTTATATTTATGATTTAATAACAGGCATTGTTAGGATAATGGAGCAGAAAAAAATTATTAGACCTATAAATCTTGGCAATCCTGATGAGATAAATATTATTGAGTTAGCTCATATGGTATTGAGATTAACAGGTTCTAAATCAAAAATGATTTTCAAAGAACGCCCTGAGGATGACCCAATGAGAAGAAAACCCGATATATCTTTAGCAAAAGAAAAAATAAATTGGAACCCTGTTGTGGATTTAGAAGAAGGATTAAAACGCACTATTCAATATTTTGAAAATATTTTGCCTAATAAGAAAAAATAAATCTACTTTTTATTAAAAAATTCCTTTAATCTTATAGGAAGCATTGTTTTTCTCTGGCTGGGTCTTGAGTTAAATATTGCTCTTTGTATTGTGTTTTTGTCTGATATTACAAAAATCTTTTTTTTTGCTCTGGTAACAGCAGTGTAAAAAATTTCTCTGTTGAGCATAATTGAATGTGTGGGTAAGAGAATAAGGACAGTCATATCGTATTCAGAACCTTGAGATTTATGAACTGAAATTGCGTAGGATAGGATTAATTCATCAATTTCATCTGTGTTGTACTCAATTATACGACCTTCGAAATCTACAAACATAGATTTTTTTTCAATATTAAAATCAACAATAATTCCCTGGTCTCCATTGAAAATCTCTTTTTCATAGTTATTTTTTAGTTGCATAACCTTATCAAATTTTTTAAAAGATTTTTTTTCTTTTTTTATAAGAAATGGTTCCAGATTGAATTCTGCTTGAATAGTCCTATTTATATTATCAATTCCTGCATCACCTCTATACATTGGTACAAGGATTTGGAATGATTGTGAATTGAAATCAAAATTATTTTTGTAAAATTTCATAATGTTCAAAACTTTTTCTAAAGCTCTATTTTCGTTTTTTACATTTATAAAAACAAAATCAGGGTTATCAGAGAAAGGTTTAAATATTAGTTGCTCTCCTTTGTTTATTCTATAGGCGTTTTCAATAATAAGGCTCTTTTCAGTTTGCCTGAAATTTCTATTTAAGTATATAGTATTGAAATATTTGCTGTTAATTATATCCCTGAGAATGTTTCCGGGTCCAACTGATGGAAGCTGGTCTTTGTCACCTATAATAATTAATTTAGTATTTCTTGCTATTGCTTTTAGAAGTGAGTAAAAAATAAAAGAGTCAATCATTGAGGATTCATCAATGACAATCACATTTGCTTGTAAAGGATTGTATTCATTATGTACAAAAGTTCTGGTTTCAGGATTTATTTTAAGCATTCTATGAATAGTAGATGCTTTAAAATTGGAGGTTTCTTCAATTCTTTTAGCAGCTCTTCCTGTTGGAGCTGCAATAAGAACTTTTTGATTTTTTTCAATAAACAATTCAATTATAGCTCTTATTAATGTTGTTTTTCCGGTTCCTGGACCTCCACTTATTATTGTAATATTATTTTTTATTGAAGATATTGCTGCGTTTTCTTGTTCTTCTGTGAGATTTATTGATAGTTTTTTATAAATTTGCTTAAAATTTATTTCAGATATATCTTGAGAAGAAGATGGCAAACCTAATTCATATAGATATTTTGCACTCATTTTTTCGATTGAGTAATTTTTTAAACTCATTATAACTTTTTCGGGAATTTCCTCTCTTATCAACTCATTTCTTTCTATTTTTCTATTTATACTATTAATTATTAAGTTAAAAGGTACATGAAGTATTTGTGAGCTTTCTTCCAGAAGTGTATTCTCATTTACATATAAGTCCCCATTTTTTTGTTCATATTTGGAAATTATGAAATCAATTCCAGCATTAATTCTATTGGGGTTGCTTGAAGATATATTAAATCCTCTTGCGATTGTATCAGCAATTCTAAATCCAACTCCTTTTATTTTTTCTATCAAAATATATGGGTTATGTTTCAAAATTTCAATGGAATTTTTTTCGAATTCTTTAAAAATCTTAAATATTGTTTGAGCTCCAATTCCATATGGAGATAATTTAACTGTTAATTCTCTTATTGTTCTGTTTTCCTCCCTATTCTTTTTTATCTCTTCTATTACACCTTTTCTTATTCCTTTTATTTTTTTTAATTTTTCCGGCTCTTTTTCAAGAACGTCAAAAGTTAAGAGTCCAAATTTGTTAACGATTTTTGTTGCAGTTTTCTCTCCAATTCCCTTTATTCTCCCTGATGCTAAATATTTTATTATTCCATCCTTATCTTGTGGAAGAATAAATTTGAATGATTTAACCTTTATTTGTTTACCAAATTTAGGGTGAAAAGAGTATTCCCCCTCTATCTCTAAAAAATCTCCTTCATTTACATCAAATAGATCTCCAACAATTATTTGGGGAGATTCCGGATGCTTATTTGTTGTTGTTTTAAAAACACTGAATCCGTTTTCATTTGAAATGAATATCTTTTTTAAAATTTTTACTTTAAAAGATAGCAATTTTAATTCAAAATAAGCTTAATGGAAAATCTCTCTTGGAGTTTGCCATGTGTAACTCCTGTGAAAGTTTATCCACAAAATCTATTAATCCTCCTTTTTGAAATTATACAAGAATAATTTCAAAAATAAAAGAATTGAAAAAATTACATATTAACCTTTAGGAATTTATTTTTAGATAAATCAGGTTTTGGTTGTTGACAAATTCGAAATTTTATTGCATTATATTATATTAGGAGCCATTAAATTAGAAATATCGAGTTTTCAATAAATGGATGTAAAAGAGCAAGTTAAAAGAAGTATATCTATAGTTGATGTAGTTTCATCATATGTTGATTTAAAACCAGCAGGGAAAAATCTTAGAGCGTTATGCCCCTTTCATGAAGAAAAAACTCCCTCTTTTTTCGTTATGCCAGAGAAAAACACATACACTTGTTATGGATGTAATAGATTTGGGGATATTTTTACTTTTATTCAGGAAATTGAGAACATAAGTTTTTCTGAATCCATTAATTTTTTGATTGAAAAATTCAACATTCCTGTTGATAGGACATTTAATAAAACAAAAGTAAAAAAAGATGAGTATCTGAATATAAATAAAATTGCAATTAAATACTTTAGAGATAATTTATTTATATCTGATGAAGGCAAAAAAGCTTTTGAGTATTTAAAAAAAAGGGATATAAACTCAGATTCAATCAAATTGTTTTCTCTGGGTTATGCAGAAAACAAATGGGATAGCTTATATATATTTTTAAAAGAAAAATCTTGTGATATAGAAAAAGCAGTTGAATTGGGACTTCTTGTAAAAAATGAAAAAAATCATTTTTATGACAGATTTAGAGGCAGGGTTATAATTCCCATTTTTTCAGAATCTGGAGAGATAATTGCTTTTGGTGGTAGAACTTTATTTGAGGATAAAAGTAAGTATTTAAATTCACCTGATACTATTTTATATAAGAAAAGTAAACATTTATATGGTTTCAATTTTTCAAAGGAATTTATAAGAGAGACAGGGAAATCAATATTGGTTGAGGGTTATTTTGATATGATTTCACTTTTTCAACATGGGGTAAAAAATGTTGTTGCTTCACTTGGAACTGCATTAACAAATTCTCAGACTTATATATTAAAGAGATTTTCTGACAATATTTATATGTTCTATGATAATGATAAAGCCGGGATTTCAGCTATTGTTAGGGGGATAGGAGAAATGTTTGAGCAAGATGTCTACCCTCGTATCCTTAGTTATGAGGGCTTAAAAGATCCTGATGAGTTTATAAAAAAACGAGGAATTAAGGAATTTAATAGATTAGTAGATGAATCTTCTGGCGCATTTTCTTTTTTGTTGAATAAAGCAGGCCAAGATTTTAATTGGAGAAAAACCCCTGAAAAAATTAGAGATGCAATAGAGTATATAAAAGGTTTTATTTACAAAATGAAAGATCCAATTATTCAGTTTCAATATATGAAAAGGGCTGCTGATTATTTTGAAGTGGATGAAGTAGAGTTTAAAATAAAAAAAAGTGGTTTTCTTAAAAATGACACTTCAGCTAAGGAGCTTAAATTGTCTGTAGCAGAGAGGAATTTCCTTGAAGTGCTTGTAAAAATGCCTGAACTCATTCCTGAAATAAGGGATTTGTTAAATGAAGAAATAATGTCGATTCTTGTGTCTGGACATATTATAAAATTGATATTTCAAAGTTTCAATTTAAAAACGAATGAAATTGATGATTATAAGAAACTTTCTGAAGAGATGACAGAACCAGAAAGAAAAGTGTTTAATAAAATATTTCGTGAGAAAGATAATACTAAGAAGAATAAAGCAGAATTTGAAGAGAAGATTAAATATAGTTTTTTAAAATTTCAAGATAATTTAAATGAAAAAAAAATTTCTGAAATAAAAAATAAAATCAGAATTGCCGAAAGAGAAGAAGAGGATAATTCAAAAATAATCAAAGATTTAGTAAAAACAAAAATGCAATATATAAAAAAAAAACACAAACTGGTGTAGGAGGAGTATTTGAAGGAAGTTAAAAAGAATAAGTTTGAGGTTTCTCAAAGCTTAATAGATGAATTGATTGAATTGTCTAAATCATCAAATAATAAGATAGAAAGAGAAGATTTTTTAGAATTTTTAAAAGAGAATAATTTAGATGGCAAAAAAAAAGAGATTGTAAATCATTTAAAATCTATAAATATTAAAATTAAATATAAGAGAGCTGTTCTGAGCTCAGAAAAAATGAAAATATACAATGACTTTTTAACCAATTATAAGAAAGAATTAGAAGCTGTTGTTAAGAGATCAAGAAAACATTTTGGTATGGTAGAAACTGCATTCATTTACAATTTGTTTGAAAATACGGTTGACTTTAAGAAAAATTTTAAATTTGTAAAGCGTTACTCAAAAGAGAATGACATAAAAATTATAAAGCCGCTTAAGGCAAAAGTTGTAAAATCTGGTGTAGAAAAGCTTGAAATTGTCGGGGATCCTGTCAGGCAATACCTAAGAGAGATGGGTGGTGTAAATCTGCTTTCAAGAAGTGAAGAAATTACAATTGCAAAAAAGATTGAGTTGGGAGAAAAAAAGGTAATTAGAGCTTTAGCAAAAACAAATATAGTTTTAAATTCAGTAATAGAACTTGGTAAAGAAGTTTTGGAAGGAATAAGAAGTATAGAAACTGTAATTGAGGTTATTGAGAATATTTATGATGAATCAAAAAAGCAGGTAGTAAGAGATAAATTTTTAAGGCAGTTCGAAGAGCTAAATAGGTTTAAAAGAGAATTGAAAATTTTGAAGAAAAATAAAGCCTCTCATTTTACTATTGCGAAAAAAATGGTTGGAATTAGTCAATTAATACAGGGTATGTTTATTCTCTATGAACATAAAAAATCTTTTATAAAAAAGATAATTCGATTGAAGGACAACTATATTCATATTTTAAATAGGATTAAAGTAATTGATTCCGAAATTTCTAAACATAAAGGGGCTAAGCAGGATTATGAGAATTTGTTAGAAGAGAGAGAAAATTATAAAAGAAGGTTAAGAAATTTAAATAAAAAATATGATATAACAGCTGAAGATCTTTTCAAGACATGCGCTGATATTGGAGAGGGTCAAAGACTAATTGAATTATCAAAAAATGATTTGGTTGAATCAAATTTAAGGTTGGTTGTCTCAATTGCAAAAAAATATATAAATAGAGGGCTTCAGTTTTCAGATCTTATTCAAGAAGGGAACATAGGTTTAATGAAGGCAGTGGAGAAATTTGAATATCAAAGGGGGTATAAATTTTCAACATATGCTACGTGGTGGATAAGACAGGCAATAACAAGAGCAATTGCAGATCAGGCTAGAACAATAAGGATACCTGTTCATATGATTGAAACAATTCATAAAATAAATAGAACCCAGAGAAGGTTGGTTCAGGAATTAGGTAGAGAGCCAAAAGAAGAAGAGATAGCTCAAGAAAGCGGATTTTCTTCAGAAAAAATAAGAAAGATACTTAAAATTGCTCAACAACCTATTTCTCTTGAAACTCCAGTTGGAGATGACGATTCTCATTTACGAGATTTTTTGGAGGATATTAAAACAGTTTCCCCACCTGAAGTAGTTTCTCAAATAAATTTAAGAGAGCAACTGGGTTTAGTTATATCCTCATTAACTGATAGAGAGGCAAGAGTCGTTGAGATGAGGTTTGGTTTAGGCGATGGAAATGAGCATACTCTTGAGGAGGTTGGCCAGGAATTTCATGTGACAAGAGAAAGGATCAGACAGATTGAGGCTAAAGCTTTAAGAAAATTGAAAAAAAAGGCAAGGAGACTTGTAAGCTTTTTAGATAGACCTGATAATTATAGATAATATTTTTTTGTTAAAAATTATTTTTTATCACTTCTTGGATGATATTTATCATATATTTTCTTTATTTTATCGCGTGCAACAAAAGTGTAAATCTCTGTAGTAGAAATACTTGAATGACCCAGCATCATCTGTATGGATCTAAGGTCAGCTCCCTTTTCTAATAAATGTGTTGCAAAGGAGTGTCTTAATATATGTGGAGTAATTATTGAGTGTGCCCCGATTTTTTTACCATATTGCTTTATGATTTTCCAGAGACCCTGTCTGCTTATTCTTTCACCATTTCGATTTAAGAAGATAAATTCGCTATTCTTGTTTTTTAAGAGGAGAGATCTGCTGTTTTTTAAATAATATATAAGGTGTTTTTTTGCTTTTTCTCCAAAAGGGATTACTCTTTCTTTATTACCTTTCCCTAAAACTCTTATAAAATTTTCATTTAGATATAGATTCTCAACTTTTAAATGTGATAGCTCTGAGATTCTTAATCCTGTTGCATATAGTAATTCTAAAATTGCTTTATCTCTTTTTCCGAAAGTTTTTTTTATGTCCGGCAAGTTTAGGAGTTTTGTTACCTGCATGGTTGTTAAATATTTTGGTAAAACCTTCCATTTTTTTGGAAAGGATATGTTAGATATTGGATTATACATAATTTTATTTTCAGAAATAAGATATTTGTAAAAGCTTTTTGATGCTGAGAGAAGATGTGATTGTGTTGATAATGAATTTCCCTTTGTTGCTTCGTATTTAATAAAATCAATTGCTTGAAGTTCAGAAAGTTCTACATAATTGATATCATTTTTTTTTAAGTATTTTTTTAATTTTTCTAATTCCTGTTTGTATGAGATTAATGTGTTGTCTGCTAATCCCTTTTCCATTTGTAGGAATACAAGGTATTTTTTTAAATTGTTTTCAAATTTGTTTAAATCAAACATTTTTTTACTTTACATAAGTATCGTAATCAAGCCTAAAACTTTAAGAATGGATTCAATTCTATTTCTTGTTTTATTGTTGATGGGTCTCCATGCCCGGGAAGAATAATTGTATCTGGGGGAAATTGTTTTAAAATATTTAAAGATTTTTTTAGTTTATTTGGATCACTTTCTTGCAGATCACTTCTTCCTACGGATCCCTTGAATAGAGTATCGCCCGTAAAGAGTAGATTTCCAGTACTTTTAAGGCATATTGACCCCTGTGTATGGCCTGGAGTATGTATAACTTTAAGTTCGATTCCTCCCTCTATTATGGTTTCATCATCTTTTAATAACAAATCTGCTTTAGACGGTATGGAAATATTTAAGAGGTTGGAGAGTTCAACATATAGAGGAGATGTTAGAAGATATCTGTCATCCTTGTGAATCATAATAGGGATTTTATATAAAGATTTAAGCTCTTTTGCAGCTGCACAATGATCAAAATGGCCGTGGGTTAGAATTATTCCTGCTGGTTTAAGTCCTATATTTTTAATGAATTTAGTAAGCTTATGTGCTTCATCGCCAGGATCGATAATAAGACATTTTCCTGAATTGTCTGTAAACAATATATATGAATTAGCTTGAAGCTTACCAACAATAAATTTTTTATATTTTATTTTTTCAGGCGCCATATTTTTTAAATTTTATTGAATTTGCCATCATTAAAGGAAGGATATCAATTGAGTTAAATATTCCTAACACGCCTTTAGCACAAGAGGTTTCAGAAAATTTTGTTGCTGTTTCTGGATTTTTTCTCTGATATTTTGCATTTATTAAGAATGGATTTGGATGCCATGAGTGGGATTTTATAATAGAAGGTGTTGAATGGTCTCCAGTAATAACCAATGTATCTGGATTTAACTTGAGGATTCTGGGAAGAAGAGAATCAAATTCTTCTATTACTTTAACTTTTTTTTCGAAATTCCCATCTTCTCCATAGGAATCTGTCTTCTTTATATGAATAAAAAAGAAATTGTAATTATTATAGTTTTTTTCTAGAGTTTCAATTTCATCTCTAATAGACCTGTTTGTATTTAAAATGTCCATTCCAACAAGTTGAGCCAATCCTTTATACATTGGGTAAACTGCAATGGCAGCAGGTTTTAATTTGAATAATTTACTCATTGGCGGGATTTTAGGGTATTTTGCAATTCCTCGTAACAAGCATGTATTTACAGGGTAAAAATCCTTTAATTCTTCTGTTAATTTATCAATAAATTTATTTAATATTTTAGCTGTCTTTTGAGCCTTTTTTGTTTTTGCTTTTGAATATAAAATGGGTTTCCCTATTTCTTCAGGATCTGCATCTGTTACATTTTCACTTAAATCTTCCCCTGATAATCTCAGGACAAATCTATGTTCCTCACCTGAGAAAAGAGTTATTTTTATATCATCAATCTTTTTAATTCTTTTTTTTAAGTAAGATATTATTTTTCTGTTTTTTTCAGTTGGGATTCTTCCAGCTCTTCGATCTGTTATAATACCATTTTTTTGTGTTGCAAAGTTTCCCCTTATTGCAAGATCTTTTACTCCAACTTTTGCGCCTATTCCCAATGCCTCGAGAATTCCCCTTCCTATTGTGTATTTTAATGGATCATATCCAAAAAGAGAAAGGTGTGCAGGACCGCTTCCTGGTGTTACTCCAATTGAGATTGGATGAGTGAGGCCTAATTCACTATCAAATGCTAAATTATCAAGGTTCGGGCTCTTTGCTGTTTCAAGTTCGGTTTTCCCATTTATGGGTAATCCTCCTAAGCCATCTAATATTATCATCATCATTTTTTTCTGATTCTCAATACTTATATTCTCAAATAATTCTTCTCTGTTCATTATTAACTCCTCAATTTATAATTATCTGAATAATTTGATATAAAATCAAGTAAAACCTAATTATTTGTCTTGAAAAATGATTTAAAATAAAGTAATATTAAGTTCAGGAGGCAATAACATGGAAGAACAATTTAACATCCCATCCGATGTCCCGAATGGGATTATTAATGAGTATGTAGGTAATTATGATGAGATAACTTTAGGGTCTGGAAGGTTAATGCTCTTTGCAGGTGACCAGAAGATCGAGCATTTAAACAAAGATTTTTTTGGTGAAGGTATTTCAGATGATGATAATGATCCAGAACATTTATTTAAGATTGCAAGTACAGCAGAGATTGGAGTATTTGCAACTCAAATTGGATTAATTTCATTGTATGGGGCTGATTATCCGGAGGTTCCATATCTTGTTAAATTAAATTCAAAAACAAACCTTGTAAAAACCCATCAAAAAGACCCTCTCTCTTTACAGTTAATTGATGTATCGCAAGTTGTTGAATTTAAAAAAAATTCTGGTTTAGATATTCTTGGTATTGGTTATACCATATATCTTGGAAGCGAATTTGAAACCCAGATGTTAAGAGAGGCTGCACAAGCTGTTTATAAAGCTCATCAACACGGATTAATTTCTGTTTTGTGGATTTACCCAAGAGGTATGGCAGTAAAAGATGAAAAGGATCCTGATCTAATTGCAGGGGCAACTGGAGTTGCAGCAACTTTGGGTGCAGATTTCGTGAAGGTAAATTATCCAAAAAAGGAAGGGGAAAAACAAGAAGAGGTTTTTAAACGAGCAATAAAGGCTGCTGGAAGAACCAAGGTTGTTTGCGCTGGTGGTTCAAGTACTAATGCTAAGACATTTTTGCAGAGACTTCATGATCAGATTTTTATTTCAGGTGCAGCAGGAAATGCCACTGGAAGGAATATTCATCAAAAACCGTTTGAAGAGGCTGTTAGAATGACAAATGCAGTTAGTGCGATTACTGTTCATGGAAAATCTGTAGATGAGGCATATAAGATTTACAAAGGGAAATAAAAATCTAAGTAAATAGGACAGACCTCAAGAATATTGACTTTATTTTGATTATATGTTAATATTCTAATTATTATTTAATAGCATTTGATAATCCTATAAGTACAAAAATAATCTAAAGGGAGAAAATGGAAAATTTTAAAAAACTCGGTTTATCGTCAAATACTATAGATTCATTAAAAAGAAAAGGTTATGAAGAACCTACTCCGATTCAGGAGAAAATAGTTCCTTTACTTTTAGACAAAGAAAAGGATGTAATAGGGCAAGCACAAACAGGCACGGGTAAAACCGCGGCATTTGGACTTCCGTTGATTGAAAAATTATCGTGTAATAATAAAGATGTGCAAGCTATAATTTTAACACCTACAAGGGAGTTAGCCATACAGGTCGCTGAAGAGATAAATTCTTTAAAGGGTAAAAAAAGAATAAATATTGCTCCTATATATGGAGGTCAATCTATTGAACTTCAGCTGAGAAAGCTAAAAAAAGGGGTTCAAATAGTCGTAGGAACACCGGGTAGGATAATGGATCACCTGAATAGAGGGACTTTGAAAATAGATAGATTATCATACTTTATTCTTGATGAAGCTGATGAAATGTTAAATATGGGTTTTTTCGAAGATATTGAAGAGATTATTAAATATACGAATGAGGATAAAAAAATATGGCTTTTTTCAGCAACTATGCCGGATAGGATTCTCAAACTTGCAAAAAACTATATGAAAGATTATGAATTTATTAGAGTTTCTAAGGAACAACTTGCAACCGAATTAACGGATCAGATATATTTTGAAGTAAATGGCACGGATAAATTCGAAGCTTTATGTAGAATAATAGATGTTGAAAAGGATTTTTACGGGTTGGTATTTTGTAGAACCAAGGTTAAAGTAGAAGAAGTAGCTAACAAAATGATAGACAGAGGTTATGAGGCTGAAGCTCTTCACGGAGATATATCTCAACATCAAAGGGAGAGGATTCTAAGTAAGTTTAAAAACAGAAGAATCAGCGTTCTGATTGCTACTGATGTTGCGGCAAGAGGTCTTGATATTAATGATTTGACCCATGTTATTAATTATTCATTTCCAGAAGACCCTAATTTTTATGTTCACAGAATCGGAAGAACAGGTAGAGCCGGGAAAGAGGGGACTGCCATAACTTTTGTTACTCCGGCCGAATACAGAAGACTTAGTTATATAAAAAAGATTTCAAAATCAAGTATTAGAAAAGAAAAACTACCGGAGATACCCGACATAATTAATGCAAAAATAGAGAGATTGAAATTGGATCTCTCCGATATTATAGAGTCAGAGATCAGTAGAGAATATATGAAGATTGCTGAAAACCTGATTAAAGAACACAGCCCTATCGAAACCATAGCATCTCTTCTGAAATATTCATTCAATGGTGAGTTTGATGAGAGCAGTTATAATAAAATAAAAGAAGTCTCATTAGACAAACATGGGAAAACCCGTCTTTTTGTGGCATTGGGTAAGTCTGCAAAAATGGACACAAAAAAACTGGTTGATTTTATTTTATCGAAAACAAAGCTTAAGAGTATAAATATTAAAGATATAAAAATTTTTGATAATTTTTCATTTTTAACAGTTCCTTTTGAAGAAGCTGAGATCATTCTTAAATATTTTTCAAAACACAAAAGAGGAAAAAGACCTCTTGTGGATAAAGCCAAAGCCAGATAAATAAAAGAGGTCAAGTCTTGGTTTATTTTTCATAAATCTATTGACAATCAACAATAATTCCCCTAATATTTCATCAAGATGAAAAAAGGATTCTCCTGTTGTATTTTTTTTTATTTCCTGATTTTTTATCTCTGTTTCACTTCTGGATTAAATGCAAAAATACATTTTGAAAGGATCTCACTTGCCCAGGGCCTTT
>Ga0209121_10004501_pt1 | contig 12999 bp, 7 predicted proteins | sample Cruoilmetagenom3_FD_187292 | JGI IMG/M metagenome (GOLD analysis project Ga0209121, IMG submission 187292) | Oil polluted marine microbial communities from Coal Oil Point, Santa Barbara, California, USA - Sample 3 (SPAdes) (version 2) | ecosystem: Environmental > Aquatic > Marine > Oil seeps ... | reverse complement strand
TCAAAGTCATTGGTTTCGGAACTGATAACATTTCGCTCCTCATCAGTAACTTGAGTTACTGCTTCGCCTTTATAAATCCAGTCCCCTACAGAAGCAAAACCGTTAATGGAAAGTCCTGTTGCCGGTCTTAATTTAAAATCAACTTCAACGCCAGAATGTAGTTGTTCCGTACCAAAATTGGTTTCAAAAGTAACCACATCATCAACAATATCAGAGCTGGAAACAACCCTGTCTTTCCACGAAGTTCTATATACGTTCACATTAGCAGAGAACATAGGAGATGTAAAACCATAACCAGCCTCCAAACCAAAAATCTTTTCATTTTCAGTCAAAGGGTTTATTTGATTGGTGAAATTCAAATAAATGTTATCATGGTAAGGTTGACGATCATAGTAACCCGTGTTTGCATAAAAACTGTGTGCCTCATCTGGTCTATAACTTAAGCCTGCCTTGGCATTATATCCAAAATTATTTACTTTTTCAGAATCCGTGCCTGGAGTTATCCCCGCTGGTAGTGATTCATCAGTATTTTGAGATGATGTACCATCAATTAATGACTGATCAGCATATTGAAATAAGTCAAATCTTTGGTGGTATTGGTTTGATACTGACCCTTGGAAAAATGCGGAAAAATTTTCAGTTCCGTATTCTAATTGGGTAAACAAGCCACCATACGAAATACGCTCTTCGTTGTTATAGGCAATTTTTTGATTTTCTGGATAGCTATTAAAAGCAGCAGCCCAACCTGAAGGTCTAAAACTTTCGGTAGCAGTCACAAATTTATATTGGCCAAAGCCTCCGTAAGTATCATGATTATTATTTTGATCTCTAAGTCGAATATTTTCAGTCCATGAATTTAAGCCATGAAAATCAGAAACTACCCTAAAATGCTTACCATAGTAAGTTCTTAAATCAAACCCAATATTCCATGTAAGATTATCAGAAAGCTCCTTTTCAAAGTTACTTATAAAACCATACCAGCTATGCAAGTTCATGGATGCACGTGTCACATAGGCGTCTTCCGAACCAAAGTAAACACCAGCACCATCTGTAACTTGGGAATTTTGAGCGTAGATAGCATCGTAATCTATACGACCTTCATCTGTTCTAATTCTGTTTCCACGATTACCGGTGCCACCACCATTACCCCATGAGGCATAAAGTACAGTTGATAAATTAGACGTTTCATTAATATTCCAGTCCCAGTTAAAGTTAGCAACCGGTTTGTGATAGAAGTTTCTTCTTTCCGTTTTGTACTGACCATTGTATGTGCCCCAGTTATTGTTGTATCGTAAACCATACTCTAAATAGTCTGAAATAGATTTAGTAAAGTTTTGATCGTGAAACTGAGGAGCACCTGTGATTAAAAAATTAAAATTATGGGAATCATTAGGCCTATAACCTGCAGAAATAAAATACGTTTGGCCTTCACCAAAATTACCTTCATTATAACTATCTCCTTGCCAGTGCGAAAGCATAACGCTTAGGCCCCATCCCTTTTCGGAAATACCTGTATTATAACCAGCTGAAGTTTTGATGTAGTTATCATTGGCAATTGTAGAATAGGCAAAACCTCCTTGCCTCATTTCAGTAGATTTAGTCACAAAGTTAACAGTACCCCCAACTGACGAAATTGCCATTTTAGAAGACCCCAAACCCCTCTGAATCTGAACAGCGGAAGCGATATCATTTAATCCCGACCAGTTTGACCAATACATTAAACCATCTTCCATACCGTTAATTGGTTGACCGTTTAGAAGAAAAGCTGTGTTATCCTGATCAAAACCACGAACTCTCATGTTTGTATCCCCAAAACCACTTGATTGACCGGAAACATAAACAGAAGGTGTATTTACCATTGTCATGGTAATATCTTGAGTACCTATTTTTTCTTGTATAATTTTTACAGGAATAGAAGAAACAGCAATTGGTGTTTGCCTATCTTCTGCAAGGTCAATAATTCCTGTTCCTGTGACAACAACTTCTCCCAATTGCTCAGCATCAGGCAACAATGAAATAGTACCTACACTCCCAGGTTTGGTAAATTTGACATTTGTGTTAACATAACCGATATAGGAAACCACCAAAGTTCCTGAATTTTCAGATACATTAATAGTAAAGTTGCCATCGAAATCTGTAGAAGTACCGGTCGTTGTTCCCTGCACAACAATACTTGCTCCTGGTAGGGGCCCTCCCATATCACCGTCTACTACGGTACCAGTAATCGTTCCTTGTGAAAATACAATGGCAGTCATTAGAAAGGCTGCCAAAGCCATGTACATTTTTCTCATTTTTTCAGTGTTTTTTTTGGTTTAATATTCGGTGCAAAGCTGTGAAATTAAAATTGCCCGAACATTAAGCCGGCGTTAAATTTTGCGATGTTAAATTTAACATAATTTTTACATAATCAACACTGACATATAATAAGTTATTAACCTTTGTTAAGAATTGAAAATACTGCAGCTTATTTCTTAAAAGAGTGCAAAAGATTCAAGGTTGAAGCGTCATGATCAGCTATTTCTGAACCTTTAATATCATTAAGGATATTCGTGGCCAGTTGCTTGCCAAGTTCAACGCCCCACTGATCGTAGCTAAAGATATTCCAAACTACGCCCTGAACAAAGATCTTGTGTTCATAAGCGGCAATCAGGGCCCCCAAATTCCCAGGGGTGAGCTTTTTTATCAAGAAGGTATTCGTTGGTTTATTTCCTGGAAATACTTTGAAAGGGGCCAATTTTTCAATTTCGACTTCAGAAAGATTCTTGTCTTGCAGGTCAATATGTACCTCATCTTTGGTTTTACCGTTCATAAGGGCCTCTGTCTGGGCAAAAAAGTTGGCCATTAATTTGTTATGGTGTTCCGTATCACCGTGCAAGGACTCATTAAATCCAATAAAATCGGCAGGAATCAACTTTGTGCCTTGATGGATTAGTTGAAAGAACGCATGTTGTGAATTGGTGCCAGGTTCCCCCCAGATAATCATCCCTGTCTGGTAGTCAACGGTTTTACCATTGCGGTCAACACTCTTGCCATTACTCTCCATGATTCCCTGTTGCAAATACGCCGAGAATCTACTCAAATACTGCGTATAGGGAATAATCGCTTCAGTCTCTGCGTTATGGAAATTGTTATACCAAATGCTCAAAAGCGCCATTATTACCGGAATATTACTATCGAATTCGGTAGATCTGAAATGATCATCCATTTCATTTGCACCTTGCAATAAGGCATCGAAGTTTTCATAACCTACTGCCAAGGCAATGGTTATGCCTACTGCACTCCATAATGAAAAACGACCGCCCACCCAGTCCCACATAGGAAACACATTTTCAGCAGATATTCCAAATTCCGCGATCTTCTCAGAATTCGTGGAAACAGCTGCAAAATGCTTGGCAACATCTTCTTGTTTTGCATGGTTTAAGAACCATTTTTTGATTGTTGTGGCGTTACTCAAAGTTTCTTGAGTTGTGAACGTTTTTGAAACTACCACAAATAATGTGGTTTCGGGATTCAATTCCTTTAGGATTTCATGCACATGGTCACCATCTACATTACTGACAAAATGTGTTTTTAGATGATTTTTATAAAATTTCAAAGCCTCGACTACCATCGCTGGTCCTAAATCCGAACCTCCAATTCCTATATTGACCACATCGGTAAAAGCTTTACCGGTATATCCTTTCTTCTGCCCAGAAATAATGGCATTGGTAAAAGATTGTATGTGCTCTTTCACCTCATAGACTTCAGGAACAACATTAAACTCGTCAACTAAAACCGTATCTGTTCTTTTAGCGCGTAAGGCGGTATGCAGCACGGCCCTATCTTCGGTCTGATTAATGGCCGCTCCGCTAAAATATTTCGAAATGGCAGCTTTTAAGTTAACCTCATCGGCCAACTCCAGTAAATTGGAAATCGTGTCTTTGGTAATTCTATTTTTGGAAAAATCGAACAAAAAATCATTCCATCTTATACTAAACTTGTCCGCCCGGCCATTATCGGCAGCGAATAGTTCTTTTAAATGAATGTTTTTCGAAGTGTTATAATGTTGTGTAAGTTTCTTCCAAGCTTGGGTTTGTGTAGGGTCAGTGTTCTGTAATGCCATTTTTCTCGTTAAGCGTTAACAATTCTTCTTCTTTAGGCTTTTCTACATATTCTATGCAATCCAATTGGTCCTTTTTGGGGGTAATGAACGCAAAATAATCAGGACGTAACGTTTCAGCCAATGGTTCTGCTTGAGGCAACTCCTCTTTTAAAGGATCTACTTGTCTGCCATTTCTCCAGAATCGATAACAAACATGGGGACCACCCGTATTTCCTGTCATTCCCACCCAACCAATAACATCGCCTTGCCGCACAAATTCACCTTTCCGCACATTTTGTTTTTTCATATGTAAATACTGTGTAGAATAGGTGCCATTATGGCGAATCTTCACATATTTACCATTACCTCCCCTTCTAGTTGATTCTGTTACCGTACCATCTGCAGTTGCCATAATGGGCGTACCAATAGGTGCTGCGTAATCCGTTCCTTTGTGTGGTCTCACTTTATAACCATAATATCTTATCCTTCTTTTAAGATTATATCTTGAGGAAATTCTGCTAAACTTAACCGGTGCCCTTAAGAAGGTTCTTCTTAAATTATTGGCTTCCTCATCAAAATAATCCACAATGTTCTTTAGGGAATCATTCTCGTAGGCGAAAGCATAAATTGGCTTGCCGTTATGCTCAAAGTACGCCGATTCAATGGGTTCCGCTCCTGCATAAATAGAATCATTGATGTATTTTTCTTTATAAATGACCTTGAATTTATCCCCTTTTTGCAGTCTAAAGAAATCTATGGTCCATGCATACACTTCAGATAAATTATTAGTGACATTATAATCTATTCCTTGTTCCAAAATAGCTTCAGATAAAGAAGACTCTATAATCCCTGATGCCTCCCGCTCTACATATTTCACTTTTTTCTTATTCTTGTATGCGACCACGCTATCCCTTAAATCTACTACGGTGTAGTTTATAGCATCATTTTCATAAATGAACACCTGTGCTCTTTCAGTAGTGTCTTTTGATTTTAAGATGACATAAGGCTTGCCTACATTGATTTTTCTGACATCAAAAGTGTCTCTAAAATCTTGTGAAATCTTATATATTTTTGGATACTCTACTTTATGCTCTAACATTAATTCCCCAAAGCTGTCTCCATCCCTCACGGTATCTTGTTGCACCGTAAAATCGTTAAGATTAAAGCCGTAGCGCTCTATGATTGCCGGTTCTTCGATAACCGCCAAAGCGGATACACTAATTTCATTTATGGTATCAGCAGTTTCATCCTTGCAAGAAACAAGAAAAACCAATATGATAAATATGCCCCAATATTTATTCATTATTATCTTTTTATTTTATTAGGGTTGAGCATATGGTCTACCCATTGCTTGCCCCAGTCGTTTATCTCTTCTATTGAATATAATTCTGGAAAAAATACTATTTTTTGAAAACTAGGTGGTAGGTATTTCTTCCAATTGGTACCCCCAGTTGCAGCTATTTGCCCATTTTCTTTTCCTAAATATCTATGGGCAGAACCAATATGCATTAAAGGCCAGTTTATGTTCGCATTGATATCCAATGTCTTTAACGCTTTGATCAGTGCTTTATTATTCTTTTCCTCTTCAGATAGCTCTAAATACTTATGATAAATCGTGCTATTTTTTACTTGTTTGGCAATCCTGATCAATCTTGGCGTATATCTATACTCGAATTGTTTGAGCGTCAAGGTCTTTTCTCCGGTAGTTATATCTGTTGCCCCTTTTTTCCAATATATATGTTCGTAAAGATTCTCTATTGTATTTTTTGATGAAAATTGATTCCGTTCTGTATGGTGGACCAAGTTCTCCAATGGCGTTGCATACACTTCAATCATCCTGTACTGTACAGACTGAAAACCACTTGCCGGCAATAAGGCCATTCGGTATTTTAAGAACTGTTCACGTTCCATACCTTTTATCATGATGCTAAAGGAGGAAATCAGCGCTTCAAAATAACTATTGATACGCCTTGCTTTTTCGATTAAAAAATCAACATCCTGCACTTTATGGTCTACGAATTGTTTTTGCTCATGCAAGATAAGCTTAAAATACAATTCGGTTATCTGATGGTACATGATAAAGATTTCCTCATCAGGAAAGTAAGTGCGAGGTACTTGAAGGCTTAATAGCGTATCAAGGTGAATATAATCCCAATAAGTGAGATAACGTTGGTAGAGTAGTCCGTCTAAATAAGAGCTTAAATCTTGACCAGAATCCTTATACTTTTCTTCTAGTTTTAAAATTTGGGATTCAATCTGCTCTTTGTTTTCCATGCTATGGTCAATCCATTATTATTTTAAACTGGTACTTTAGTCCATTATAGCCATCCAAATCTGCCTTTATTGCACCTACGGCCAATTCGGCTTTAATGCGAACGGGAATTCTGTTTTTGTCGTTGGAAACCCAAAGCGTTAAACTCTCCTGTTCTTTGAAAACCCTTCCGGATTGCACCATTGGTCTAAACTTATAGCATTCTACCTTACCGTACTTTGTTCTAATTACCTCTGTTCCTAAATATTTTAACCGAAAATTGAAAATACCATCATCATCATATAGCATTTTTAATTTTATGGCTTCTCCAACAACCAAGCTATCCGGGTTATAATTGTTTCTTAGGTAATAAAAAGCTGAAATTAAGTCATGAATGCTGTCTTGGAGCGTAAAATTAAACTTTTTCTTGTTCTTTTTGTCGTTCAAAAATGCTTTATCCTTTTCATGGTCAAAATTGATCTCCACATCTTTTTTGTAACCTCCTTCATTTATTTTTCGAACAAATCTGTAAGGCTTACCATCTTCTTTACCGAAATAACTTTCATACGTATCATCAACCTTAAAAAATATGCTTGCAAAACCCGTGGTTCGTCCTCTACCCACAACGTGGTACACCGGTACGCCATCTATACTATCAGAATTAACCTGTAAAGTTGCATAACTGGCATTTAGCCAGCCATAGTGCATACGGAATTTCAACCACTCACCAGGTTTGAACACAGATGTACTATCCTGGGCATTGGCACCAAGTGTAATAGTCAAAAACAAAATTGCAAATAATTCCCTCATACCTTGATTCGCTTGTAAAAATACTAAACGTGAATTAATCTATTTGAATATTTACTAATACATAAACAAATTTTATTCCAAAGTATTGTGCAAAAAAAAGCCCAGTCATAAAACTGGGCTTTTCCTAAATAACCAACCAAACTTTAAATTATGAAAAACCAATACTTAAAGTTGTAAGGGAACCACCCCTTACACGCACAAATTTAATACATACTATTGATGCCCAACAACTTTTTAACGTACTTTAACTATCCCCTTAACAGATATTTATGCTTGTTTTATGAAAATTGGCGAATTGTTAAGAAATCCATGCCTATTATAAAGTGCCTCGGGATTCCTGTTCTCGCTCAATGGCCTCAAAAAGGGCCTTGAAATTTCCCTTTCCAAAAGATTTCGCCCCTTTTCGTTGAATGATTTCAATGAACATTGTTGGCCGGTCTAAGACTGGTTTCGTGAAAATTTGTAGCAGATAACCTTCGTCATCCCTATCAATGAGGATACTCAGTTCTTTTAAGGGTGCAAGTTCTTCATCGATTTCGCCAACCCTGTCCAATACATCTTCGTAATAGATTGGGGGCACTGTTAAGAACTCCACACCACGGTCTCTAAGTGCTGTTACCGTCTCGACAATATTATCAGTCGCCATGGCCATATGCTGAACACCAGCCCCGTTATAGAATTCTATATACTCTTCTATCTGTGACTTTTTTCTTCCGTCTGCCGGTTCGTTTATGGGAAATTTAATTCTTCCATTACCGTTGCTCATAACTTTGCTCATCAAGGCAGTATACTCGGTCGAAATATCCTCATCATCAAAAGATATCAATTGGACAAAGCCCATTACTTCTTCGTAGAATTTACACCATTTGTTCATTTCGTTCCAACCAACGTTGCCTACCATATGGTCTATATATTTTAAACCAACATCAGGAGCTTTATAACGTGGGTTCCACCTCACAAAGCCAGGTAAAAATATACCATCATAGTTCGCTCTTTCAACAAATATATGTACTGTTTCGCCATAGGTATGAATGCCTGACAGCGTAACTTCACCATTCTTATCTTTAACTTTTTTAGGTGCTAAATAACTTTCGGCACCTCGTTTGGTCGTTTCATGATAACTTTTGGCGGCATCATCTACCCATAAGGCAATTACCTTAACACCGTCGCCATGTGCATCAATATGTTTATTGATCTCACCTCCTGATTTTAAAGGTGAAGTAAGGACCAACTTGATCTTATCTTGTTGAACAACATAAGACACTTTGTCTTTTAACCCAGTTTCAAGACCTGCATAAGCCAAAGGTTGAAAACCCCAGGCGGAAATATAATAATGTGCAGCCTGTTTGGCATTGCCCACATATAGCTCTACATAATCAGTGCCCAGAAGCGGTAAGAAGTCTTCGGCTTCAGGGTTTTCTTTTGGTAAGTGTAATGAAGTGTTATCTAAGATAGACATGATATGATGTTTTGAAATATAGATTAAATTTAATATTAGACAGCATTAGCAATGCGCAACGGAATATTTGACAAGGGTTTTACCACATGGCCCTAAGATGGGCTGTTATATCAATTCTTTGTTTTGTCATACTGGGATGCTAATACACAAATATCGCAAAAAAGAACTATATAATTAAGGTTGATATTAAAACCAATAGCCAAGACTAAAAAAGAAATTACTATTGCCCTCTGGTGACCACGAGTACATAACTTGTAAAGGCCCCATAAAAGATTCGAGACCGTAACTTATGCCATAGCCAGAATAATCGGGATCTGTGAACCACTCACCTGTCCTAAAAAGGTCGTCGTCAACATTCGCAAAATTTGCGGTGAACATCACATGGTTCTTTGGCGCTATTTCCAAATCTAAACGGCCATATGCCTTTACATAACTATTGCCGGGCAGTGATAAGAAGTCATAGCCGATAAACGGCATGAAATTATTGATAAGGTTATTGCCATAACCTCCCAATACAAAATCAAAGGTAGAAACACTAGATGTTCCCAATTTAAAACCACCCTCGGTTTCTAGATTAAGCGATAGATTATCAAACAATGAAAAAGCTGTGCCCATTCTTGCTTTGGCGATTGAAAATTCTTTAAAGTTGTTATTAAAATCAGAGGATAACACATATAGATGAAAATCCCCATCAAAAAACAATCCCCTTGTAGGAAAGTATTTGTCATTATACGTATCCAATTTTAACCGCCCATAAGTACTATAAAAATTGCTTTTTTCAAAATAAGTCCTCTCATCTGTAGAATTTAATCCCAACTGGGTATTCCCTCCATCCATATCACTTAATGTTCTTGTACTGTACCTTAAGTATTTATGCTCAACACCAATGCTAAAAGCAAATTCTTCTTGCCATACTGTTTGTATATACACCTGGTTGGTCAAATCCAATACATCCATATTCAGGTTATTGATAATAATCCCTGGAGGCACTTGAAAGTTATTTTGAATCAAATCAAAGTCAATCTCTTTTTCAAAATCATTGTACCGTGAATTGACGCCAAAACTCCAATATGAGCCTTTATCTATGTAATACTGAATGTTATAACGCACATTATCCCCCAAGATAAAATCGAAAGAAGCCACATCGTCACCGAAAATTAGATTCTTCCGAGTTAGATTGATAAGGGCTGCGCTATTATATAGGTCATCATAGTGTGCCCCAATTTTTAAAAAAGTCTTGTTTTGGGTTTCATCTAACTTTAGTATAAGATCTTCACTATCGCCATGAGACAAAAGTTCATATCTGATTGTTTCAAAATTACCAGTAGCTGCCAAATTGCTTATTCCCTGTTGCAATTTCTCGAAGGTGGTTTTATCACCCAACTTGAATCTAAGTTTACCCTTAACATACCCACGTGAATAGCTCTCATTATCCCCCTTGATGATAAGTCTGGTAACCAACAGACCATCTACAGGTGCAATTGGTTCCAATTTACTTTCATATTTGCTTTGCCCAGAAGCTGCTTTTTTCAATTCCTTAAATTTATCTCTAGCCGCATTTTCACCATTCTTGATTATTTCATCTTCCAAATCGAAATCCATTACAGAATACTTTGACATATCCGGTTTAATATAAACATCTGTCTGCAATGATTTCTCAACCATGTCTTCAGCAGTTCTAAAATTATTGATCTGCAATAAAATCTCGGTGGCAGAAAGTAAGTCACTCCTATCTCTCAACCCATGTTGAACATCGACACCGATAATGATATCCGCACCCATTTTTTTGACTTCTTCTATCGGGTAATTATTAACTACACCACCGTCAATAAGAACATTATCGTCTATGGCAAAAGGCTCAAAAAGAGAAGGTAGGCTTCCACTGGCCATAATGGCCTCTGGCAAATAACCACTCTCAAGATTGACTTGTTCCCCTGTCTCTACATTGGTTGCTATGCATATAAACGGAATGGGCATTTCGCTAAAATCATTTACATCTTTAACATGGTATAAATGTTTTACCAGTTCGTGATAAATGTTCTGACCCCCTGAAAATCCTTGCGGAATTGCAATCTTGAAATTATCAAAAGGAAGTTTTATGGCATATCTTTCTGAATCCTCTTTTTCATAGAAAGTCTTTACTCCTCGCGGAAGATCATCACTGATCAATTTAGTGAAATCAATATTCCGGAATATTGAATCGAGTTGGGTAGCAGAGTACCCTGAGGCATATAGCGCACCAACAATTGCACCCATGCTTGTGCCTCCTATATAGTCTATTTTAACGCCAGCCTCCTCAATCACCTTTAAGGCCCCTATATGTGCCATACCTTTAGCGCCACCGCCACTCAGAACCAAACCTACTTTAACATCATCTTCATGTTCTGAATCCTGGGCATTGATTTGGGAAACCAAGGACAGAAGTACAAAAAGTATGGTGCTTTGTATTTTCATATGGACAATAGGTCGTAATTTTCAGTGAAATGTTTCATAAATTTTTTTTGCTTTAGCAGCACCAACAATCACAGTCAGATTTTCGACTGAAGCTTCTTTGATTCGTTTGACCGATTTGAATTTTTTCAATAGATTCCTGGCCGTTTTCTCACCAACCCCATCAATGCTTTCCAATACCGAATTTATCGCGGCCTTGCTTCTTTTGTTTCTATGTAAGGTAATACCAAATCGGTGGGCCTCATTCCTAAGTTGCTGTATAATTTTTAAGCTTTCTGATTTCTTATCCAAATATAAAGGTATAGGGTCTTCGGGAAAATAAATCTCCTCCAATCTTTTGGCAATCCCCACAATGGCTATTTTTCCTCTTAATCCCAAAACATCCAAACTTTTTAAGGCCGATGATAATTGTCCCTTCCCCCCATCTATGACGATTAATTGTGGTAAAGGTTGCTCTTCATTCAACAATCTTTTATAGCGTCGGTACACCACTTCTTCCATCGAGGCAAAGTCATCGGGTCCTTCAACTGTTTTTATGTTATAATGCCGATATTCTTTTTTAGCAGGCTTTCCGTTCTTGAAAACAACACAGGCTGCTACCGGATTGCTTCCTTGAATATTACTATTATCAAAGCACTCTATATACCTGGGTTCTTCAGATAATCGAAGGTCTTTTTGCATTTGGGCCATAATTCTATTGGTATGGCGCTCTGGATCGATTATTTTTATTTGATTGAATCTTTCCTGTCGAAAATACTTGGCATTCCTAATCGAAAGGTCAAGAATTTTTCGCTTATCGCCTAATTTGGGTACAGTTACTTTTATATGAGGTTCAACAATTACCTTAAACGGCAAATAAACTTCTTTGGATTCTGAATTGAACCGCTGCCTTATTTCAAAAATGGCCAATTGTAATAAATCATCATCTTTTTCATCTAACTTCTTTTTAATTTCCATGGTGTGCGATCTAATGATAGAACCATGTGAGAGTTGTAAAAAGTTAACATAAGCAAACGCATCATCCGCAATAATTGAGAATACATCTACATTATTGATTTTTGGGTTGACAATTGTAGTTTTAGACTGATAGTTTTCAAGAACATCGATCTTATCCTTGATTTGTTGAGCCTCTTCAAAATGCATTTCCTTGGCCAGCAATTTCATTTGGTTTTTGAAAGACTGTAACGAAGATTTGAAATTCCCCTTAATTATATTCCTTATCTCATCAACTTGTTTGTCGTAATCAGCACTACTTTGTAAACCCTCACAAGGGCCTAAGCAGTTCCCCAGATGGTATTCAAGACACAATTTATATTTGCCAGCTTCAATCTTTGCCTTGGATAAATCATAATTACAAGTTCGCAAAGGATAAACATTTTTGATTAATTCCAATAATATTTTTACCGTATACATGCTTGTGTATGGACCAAAATATTCAGAACCATCCTTGATTAATTTACGTGTTGGGAATATTCTTGGGAAACGTTCATTTTTTATACATATCCATGGGTATGATTTGTCATCTTTCAATAAAACATTATAGCGCGGCCTATACTTTTTAATAAGATTATTTTCCAACAAAAGTGCATCAGATTCCGTTGCAACTACAATATGCTTTATGTTACAAATCTTTTTAACCAGAATACGTGTTTTGCCATATTCATGGTTCTTATTAAAATAAGATGCAACCCTTTTTTTTAAATTCTTCGCCTTACCTACATATAATATCTTATCATCAACATCGTAAAATTGATAAACGCCTGGACTACTGGGCAGTGTACTTATTTGAATCTTTAAGGGTAATTGAGGCATTAAATTGTCTAGTGTTTTATTATAAAATGTACTCCGTTAAATTACATTAGTGTCCGACTAAAATAGATATTTACTCAAAAGTAGTGTTTGACTTTAATAAAATCGTCGTTATTTTCTATAAACTCAATAGCAAGG
>Ga0209121_10004500_pt1 | contig 13001 bp, 15 predicted proteins | sample Cruoilmetagenom3_FD_187292 | JGI IMG/M metagenome (GOLD analysis project Ga0209121, IMG submission 187292) | Oil polluted marine microbial communities from Coal Oil Point, Santa Barbara, California, USA - Sample 3 (SPAdes) (version 2) | ecosystem: Environmental > Aquatic > Marine > Oil seeps ... | reverse complement strand
GGCCCGCGCAGCTACATCGTCCCACGCAGATATATCGCTAACCACCGGGGCCTGCCCTGAGCTTGCCGAAGGGTTTCTTGCTTCCACCGGCGTGCCAGTTGTCAATGGCCTGCCGCAGCGTGTTCAGCGTCAGTTTAGCGCAGTGAACCTTCGCCGCGGGCAGGCCATCCAGGGTAGCAACCAGGTCTTCCGGCTTGATCTTGCCGGCCTCGCCCAGCGATAGCCCTCGCACCGTTTTGGTTAGCATACTTGCACAGGCTATCGCCGACTCGCGGGCGTCGGTCGTGAAAGTGGCCTCTTCGATCCTGTCCCCGTCCAGCCGCAGATAGATTTCCATTGTGTCGCCGCAACAGCCGTGGATGATCCCGTAGGCGTCTGGATCGGGTATACGGCCCATGTTGCTGGGGTTAGAGGATTCTGCAATGACCTTGGCTGAATAGGACATCCGTCCTTGTTCGACTGTCTCTGTATGATCGCTCATGTGACCTCCTTTGATAAACGTTCTTATCAATCAGAGGGACGCATCGTCCGTTCTGGCGTTTAGAAACCCACCACGTTTTTCACCCGCCTTGCCTACCTGCCATCTTACATCGCACCTTCGACACGATGCTTGTTGGCAATCGCCTCCCGCAGCGTGTTCACCGCCAGTTTGGCGCAGTGGGTGTTTTCCTCAGGCAGGCCGTCCAGGGCAGCGATCAGGTCTTCCGGCTCGATCTGGTCCGCCTCTTCCAGCGACATTCCCTGTACCAGACGAGTGAGCATGCTCCCGCAGGCCACGCTTGACCCACAGCCATCGGTCATGAAAGTGACTTCTTTGATCCTCTCACCGTTCAACCGTAAGTAGATCTCTATCGTGTCGCCACACTCGCCACGAACAATCCCGTAGGCATCCGGCCCGGCCATACGGCCCAGGTTTCTGGGATTGTGAGCCTCCTCGATGACCTTGGCCGAGTAGAGCGCCAGTTCTTGTTCGATGACCCGTTCCTGCAGTTCTGCCACCATACGGTCGAAGTCAGCTATTTTTCCCTGGTCACCCACGTGAACCTCCTCAGGCCAGACTACCAGCGTCCCCGCCGCCGCCGGCGTGTGTGCCGGCCTCCGCCCCGCCTGCCATAGCCCGCGCGGCCGGGGACGCCTGCGGCACGCGATGAGAGCGCCGGGCGAGGCTGTTGCTGTCCCCGGTTTCCCAGAAGCGCCGCCACGCGGGGTACCATCTTCCGCCCAACGAAGCCCAGCGCCGCCCCCAGCCATGGCCACACACCGGTGTTGGGCCGGGGGGCTGGCGCAACCGGTCGAATCGGGATCGGAGTCGGTGCAGGCGTGCGCACCGGCGCAGGGACCCCAACCTCGGCCGGTTCCCTGAGCGTCAGGATAGCTCCATTCGGGCAGGCCTCCAGACACGCCTCGCACTCCCGGCACAGGCTCTGTTCCACCTTCGCCACGCCGTCCACCACGCTGATGGCTCCTGTCGGGCATGCGTCCGCGCACAGGCCGCAGCCTATACAACGCGCCTCGTCAACGTACACCACTGTTATCACCTTCTTTCATCAAAAGCCACACGTGGAGCAGCCTTTCCAGGCTGCTGGCAGGCTCGAAAGCCTGCCCCACGTGTGAATGTTCACACTATCAGACGCTGATCTCGATCTTTCCCTTCTTAAAACCTTTGAGCGAAGAAAGCATTCCCAGAATCGCCCCCCTGACTATGCCAGAGATAAAGGGATTCATCGGCATTGGTCGTCCGTCTATTCTGACCTCCGTAGTCGGCTGTAGAGAGATGCAATCCTCCACGCTGCCGTTTCCGGCGACGATCTCGCGGGCCATATCGTAGCACCGCTCGTGCCCACAGCCGCCACAGTCGAGGTTGGGCAACTTGAAGGCTTTCTCCTCCACCAGATCGGCGACCCGGCCCACCTCGTCCCGGGCCAGAAAGGGAACGTCTATCCCCTCCACGTAGCCCCTCCCCCCTCCGGCTCCCCCCTGCGAGGGTGGAGGGAAGACGGCGCAGATAGCCAGGCCATCGAAAAGATCCCGGTCGTCTGGCTCTCCCCGCAGGCATACAATCTTGGGGAAAGTTTTCTCTGCCTTGAAGCCCTCGACGAGAACGATGTCCGCCTTCAGATAAGGGATGATGTTCTCCAGGCTCAACGACTTCTTCCAGAAGACTGCCGACTCCTGCGGCGAGATAAACCCCACCTGACTGACGGCTTCCCCCAGCGCGGTGGTGTCCTTCCCTGGAAGGTCCAGGTGATGGGATGAGTGCTTGATCACGGCCACCTTATGGCCCCTTCCGGTCAACTCGCGGGCCAGCGCGTGGGTCAGCGTAGTCTTGCCGCTGTTCTTGTACCCGATGATGCCTGCGACTTTGAGCAACTTCTTTCTCCCCCGGGACCTCCGAGGTTTTCCGAAACCTCGGAGGTCTGATTCAACCTGCCGCTAACCTGTCCAACCGCTCCATTACCTCGGCCAACTGCCGCTGCAACATCTCCGCCTCTTCTTGCAGGCGGCCCACCTTGCCCTGCTCGTACTCCTCTGCGACGGGTTCGGCTTCGTGGTCGTGACCTGTGCTCTTGCCACAGGGCGCAGCGCCGCGCAATTTGCCGCCCAGGTAGCCCTCCAGGGCATGGCGCGCAGTGCCAGAAGCGCCGGTCACAGCTTCAACCCCGTATTGCTCGAAGAGGGCGAGGGCGCGCCTTCCCATCCCACCGGTGAGCATCACGTCGGCTCCCTGGCTACGGATGAAGCCAGGCACTTGCCCCTGCTGATGGTGATCGTAGTAGGGGTTCGCCACAGTGCTGACATGCTTCACCTCACGCCCCTCGAAGTCCACGAGGACATAGTAGGGACAACGCCCGAAGTGAGGACTCACCACACTGTCCAACCCGTTGTTATCGTCTGACGATACTACGACGCGCATCCTACTCCTCCTTTTCCAGCCGGTCCAGTCGCTCCATCACTTCAGCCAACTGTTTGCGCAACCCGCCGGCCATATCCTTCAGGGCAGTAATCTCCTCTTCGCGGGAAGGGGCAGGGGCAGCAGGAGCGGCTGGAGGCGGAGGCGGCGTTTGAGGGACGGCTCCCCATGCCTGGCGTCCCATCCCCATACCGCGGCCCATGCCCATGCCACGGCCCATGCCCATACCTCGCCCCATTCCCATACCGCGGCCCATGCCCATTCCGGCCTGGACATTGGCCCCGCCGACGGGTTGAAGTCCTCCCGCCTTATATGCTTCAACTGCCTCTCGCACCGTTCCACCCCCGAAGAGGTAAACGGGCACATTGGCAGACTGGAAGACGTTGAAGGCATTGGGACCCGCATTGCCGGTTACCACCGCCTGCGCCCCGCGCTCGATGACGTACTGGGCTGCCTGGATGCCCGCTCCGCCCCCAGCAGTGACCGCCGGATTCTCCACGGCCTCGAATTGCATGGTCTCCGTGTCGACGAAGACGTAGGTTGGACAGCGCCCGAAGACGGGGCTGGCTGGCGCGTCAAGGTCTGCGCCGTTGGCTGTGATGACGATTCTCATTTGCATTCCTCCTGATACAAAGGTATAATCCGATTTGTCCATTGGATGGGGAGCGCTATTCGGCCCCCCCATCCGGTTGGGACCCCGGGGCGGATGGCGGAGTTTGTGGCGACGTCATCCGCCCCGACGTGTCCTGCTTCCCAGTGCGGCTATGCTTTCTGTTCGAGTTCTGCGATGCGCTGGCTAATGGCGTCCAGTTGCTCCTTCAGCCACTCAGCCTGCGTCTTGAGGAACTCCGTCTCCTGCTCCGGGGTCGGCGGCGCGGCATAGGGGCCATACGCTGCGGCCGGCGGCGTGCCGTAAGAGCCATACGCCGCGGCCGGTGGTGCTCCCCAGGCCGGCGCGTACCCGAAGCGCGCCCAGCCGGGCACTCCGGTGGCGTAGTATTGGTTTCGCCAACGCCAGCCGCCACCGCGGCCCCCGCCGCCGCCCCAGGCCCTGCCACGGCCCCAGCCCATGCCGAAGCCGCGCCCGGGTATCGGGTTCGCGTAGCCGGGTGCGCCATAGCCACCGCAGTAGCCAGCCCCACGTCCTGTCATTGGTCCCATTCCTGCCGGTCCAGTTCCATCTCCTGCTGGCATCTCGTTCATCTCCTTTTCTGATCTACTAGATCGTTTCACCTGCTGAACAGCACGTTACTATCGGGCAAATCTTCGCCCTCGTCCTCTGCCTGCGCCACGGCCTCGCCCGCGTCCGAACGTACGCCCTGGCCACGCCGCTGGACGTAGCCAGCGGGCAAAGCGTCCTCCAAGCGCGGGCCGGGCAGCCAGCGTCCCTGGTCGCACAGGCGTACTCTGCAACCCTGCGTAGCCGTAGGGCGCCTGGCCCGACTGAGGAAACGCCAGCGCGCAGTACCCCTCGCCACGCCCGGTCATCGGACCCTGGCCTTGTGGCCCTGTCCCATCAAATCTCGGCATATCACTCATCTCCCTTCTACTGAACTATACATCTCTCACTCACTTCCTGCGTTAATCATACGCTAGGCGCGTCTCTTCGTCTGTTAAGACGTGCTGGATGTGTTCTCGCCACCTGGCTGACTGCCAGGTACCCAGTTCCTGGTGGGTCAGGTAGTATTTCTGCGGGATGGGATGGGTGCCGATAACCACCTCTAGCCCGTACTTAGCCGGGATGAACTCACAGAAGGCTTGCAAGCGCGGGCAAGGCGGGTAGCCGACCACTAGGCCCGTAGCGAGGTGGATGGCCTCTGCGCCATTCTTCTTCATCTCCGCTGGAGCGTACTCGACATTGCCGCCAGGGCAGCCTCCACAGGTGGTATAGCCTACCAATTCTACTTCCTCGCCCTCGTACAGGGCGAAGGCTCCCTCTCGATTTCGCAGAGCCCGCAGGCACTTCCCGCCCGCACAGGTATGGTAGCGGTTGCAGATGATGATGCCGATTTTTCTCATGTTAATAGTTCTCCTTTCCTGTTTTTGCGCCAGAAACTACCTATGTCTGTCCTTGTCTGAGCACGATGCTCCCGACCGGCACGCCCACGTCGCGGGCGATGATCGGGCACTTGGTCTGCAGTAGGAAGAACACCTGCGGCCCCTCTTCGCTCAGCGTCTCATAGTTGGCCTGCCCCTTGGCGATGATCAGTTCAGCCTCGTCGTAGAGCCGCCGGAATTCCTCCGAGCAGCGATCCAGAATCGTACCCGGAGCATCTGAGCCGGTGCTGACGATCTCCCCCACCTGATCCACACCAGCGGCCAGAGCATCTTTTCGCGTCGCGTCGTTCAGGATGGGGCCTCCCTTCACCGCGTAGATCACCGGCACGTCGAGTGTCCCAACCAGCGCCAGGTCGAAGACGGTCTCGCCAGCATTGTCAGCCAGGTAGAGCACCTGCCCGGCCCTGGAAAGCGCCTGCCGGAAGGCTGCTCCATCGTCAATGGCGAAAGGCTGGACCAGCACCCGTTCTACCGTGCCCCACAGGTCGTACTCCTGATTTCGGGCCAGGTCAATGATGTTACCGGCGATGCTCAGTCGTAGGGCGGTCTCCAGCGGGTCGTCCGCCTCCGCCAGCAGCGATTTCAGCCGGGGGTAGAGCGCCAGCGCCTGGCGAGTGCTGGCCTCTTTGGCTGCCTGGTATGGGTCGCTGTCACCAACTTTCTGGCGCACGATGCGATGCACCCGGTCGCCGATCTCCGGCGGTGTGCTCGACGGCTCAATCTGACCGAGCACGTCGAGCACGCGGTCAAGCACTACCTTTTGTTGCCGCTCATCAGCCCCGGCCATACGCGCCGCCTCCAGCGCCTGGCGCAGGAAGCAAGGATAGCAATCCAGATAGGTTCTCATTTAAGGTGCAGATGTGATTCAATCACGCCTACGGAAAGATCGGTGTCGTTTTCTGCCTCGGCACCCGCTCCGTCACCTGCCCGGCGATCGGCTCGAACAACTCCGCCTCATATTCCTCGATCTCCCCCGCGTCGCAGCGGCGGGCCAGTTCGGGGTCCAGCGGCAGGTGACCTAGCAATGGCACATTGAGATGCAAAGCAGTGTGAAACGCCTGGGTAGGGCCGAAGACCTCGATCTTCTCCCCGCACTTGGGGCAGATGACGTAACTCATGTTCTCGACCAACCCCAGGATAGGCGCTCCCATGTGCCGGGCCATACCGGCCGCCTTGCGCACCACCATCCCCGCCAGGTCCTGCGGTGAGGTGACCAGTACCACCCCGCTGAGCGGTATAGACTGCATCACTGTCAGCGAAGCGTCGGAGGTGCCAGGGGGCAAGTCCACGATCAGGTAATCCAGGTCGCCCCAGAAGACTTCATTCCAGAATTGCTTGATGGCGCTGCTGATGAGTGGGCCACGCCAGATGACGGCCTCATCCTCGCTCGGCAGCAGCAGATTGATAGACATCACCTTGATGCCACCAGGGGTTTCGGCGGGAAGGATGCCCGTCGGACTCATCAATGGCGGTTTATGCAGACCGAACATCTTGGGGATGCTGGGGCCAGTGATGTCAGCATCGAGCACGCCCACTCGCTCTCCCCGGCGACGCAGTGTCACCGCCAGGAGCGCCGCCACCGATGATTTACCAACGCCGCCCTTCCCGCTCAGTACGGCCACTACGTTAGCAATCTTGTTCGCGGACTGTGCTGGCTTGGGGCCGCCCTCGGATGCGGTCATAAACGCAGCGCGCTCCTTCTGACTCATCTCGGCCAGATTGACTTCAACCTGTAAAGTCGCGTCCAACTTCGCGACTGTCCCCTTGACCATGCGTACCAGGTCGCCTTTGATTGGGATTTCCGCGAAAGGCAGCGCCAGTGTAAGCGTGACTTTACCATCTTCGACGTTTACGTCCTTGACCATCCCCAATTCGACCAGATTGCGCTTGACTTCAGGGTGCATCACCCCGCGCAGGGCGTCAAGAACCTGCTTATCTGTGATCATTTTCCTCCCTCAGTGAAGTTGTGTTATTGTTGCCCTCAGCCTGGCTGTCGGGCAGATGTATAAGAGTGCGAACTTCGATCTGAAATCGCTCTTCGTCATAGGATGGCAGACCGTACATAGATTCAAGAAAAGCGCGCACTTTGGCCATTCCCTGCTTCCAGTTCACGCTCGTTCCTCCCGCGTTATCGTCAGCAGCCGCTTGCCTGGTATCTGCGGGAAGGTAGCCCCCTGGCTCACGGCCTGTAATGCGGCCGGCACGTCCACTACCAACGTCCCGGCAAGGGTGTCTATACGGTAGTCGAACAGCACCGGCGAAAGCGGAGCACTGCCGCCGAGGAGGATGACAAAAGCGTCGGGACAGCACAGGCCGATCATGTTATCGAAGGTGTGGTTTATGAGCGACGTGCCGGTCAGAGCGACTACGTCTGCCTGCGGCAGTACCTCAGCCGCCCGTTCGGCGGGCAGGTCACCAGGGCGGGGGTGCAGTTCCACCACCCAGCAGGTCGCCGCCGCCCGCCGCACCCGTTCGACGAATGGGAAATGGCCCACGATAGCCACTCGCCGCCCTGCCCCCCGCTCCAGGATGACCTTCTCGGCGTTGACTTCGGTGCAGGCCGCCTCGTTCACCTCCAGGAGGGCGTTGAACGCCGCCATGCCGATGCTGGCCTCCAGTGTGCTGGACGAACGGAGTAGCGCCGCCAGTTTCCGCCCGCTGCGCTCCAGCAGACGTCCAGCGTGGGGCACCGGCGGGCCGCCGGGGTGAGTGGCTGGGCGCAGTGTCGAGGCCAGGCCACAGCGTGGCGGATCAGTGTCCAGCACCACCGCTGTCCAGAAGGCCCCCACCAACACCTGGCGCACCGGCGCGTCGTCTTGCAGGCTATCCAGCAACGCCTCAATGATATTCACCCTTGCCCTCCTCCATGTGACGATGGCATGCTCCCACCAGGTGGTCAATCAGCCCGCGTGTCTCTTGCAAATCCTGTGTCCACAGGCCCAGCGCCTCATGCCCTAGGGCGGTGAGGCAGTAGACCCGCCGGGGCGGCCCCTGGGTTCGTTCTTCGTCCCAGGTGGAGGTGACCCATCCCCGGCCCTCCATATCCCGCAACGCCCGGTAGACGACGCTAGGGTTGAGCCCTCCCAGTCCGAACTCCTCCATCTGTTCCAGGAGCGTGTAGCCATGGGCCGGGCCGTGGTGCAGGAGCAGCAGCAAGGTCGGTTTCAGCAACTGCACTGCCCGGCGGGAACAGCCCCGCCAACGCCACCCTCGTCCTCGCATCTCTCTTTCTCCCTCATAGGACCGCCACTAGTATACTACACTATGTGTAATTTGTCAATAGATAAATTGCACAGAGACGTCGTTCGTCGGTTGAAAGGTAATCATCGGCCTCAGCGAGGTTGACGAAGCGACGATGTAAGGTATACTTGGACGAGAAGCACAACGTCGTTTTGAGGAACGGATAATGCCATCCCATCTAGAGCGAATTCCGAAGGTGCTAGAACTCTACCTCCAGATTTCCCAGTACCCGATCCTGGGTCGCCGCATCCGGGAGCGTATGCGCCAGGAACTCTTCGCCCGTGGCGTCATCACCGCGGGACGATTCGGGCGAGAGGTGAGGGAGAAAGCTATTCTCTCCCAGCGGCGGGAGGGACTTTCGGACCCCTTCGCTCAAGAGACGATGGAAGTGTGGCAGGAGCGGTTGGCGCAGATTCGGGACTATCTGACTGACTTCTACTTCGCCTACAATCTACCGCACGCGCTCTTCGAAGAGATCGTGCGCGATGTCCTGGCCGAACGAGCGCCTGGCCAGGAAGTCACTCTGCCCTTTAACCCGGAACTGGCTCCCTGGCACATCCTGCTTACTCAGGCGAAGGAATACGCGGGCCTTTCTCCTGAGCGACGGAGGCAGGTCAGTCATCACTTGGAAGAGATCACTGTCGTGTTGACCAAGAGCATGATCAGTGACCAGATGGCTTTCGTGAGGCTGGCCAAGGAGTTCCTCGACATAGAAGACTTTGAGGTGATCGGCAAGAGCCGTATCGGAGGGGGGAAAATCGGCGGCAAGGCGGCGGGGATGATGCTGGCCTGGAAGATTCTCCAACGAGAAGATCCGGACGACGAGATAGACCTGCGTGGGCGTGTCGTGATCCCCGCTTCCTACTTCGTCGGCGCTGACGTTTTCTACGACTTTCACGCTCTCAACAGGCTGGAAGAGTTCATCAATCAGAAGTATAAGGCACAGGAGGAGATTGAGGCCGATTATCCCCACATCCAAGAAGCCTGCGCCAGTGGACGATTCCCAGAGGAAGTGATGGGGGAACTGCGGGAGTTGCTGACCAGAGTGGGGAACGTCCCGCTTATCGTGCGCTCCTCCAGTCTTCTGGAGGATAACTTTGGTTTCTCTTTCGCCGGTAAATACGATAGTTTCTTCTGCCCCAACCAGTCCACTCTGGAGGAGAACCTGACCGCGCTGACTAACGCCATCGCGCGGGTATACGCCAGTGTCCTGAGCCCTGATGCGCTGCTTTACCGCCAGCAGGTGGGGCTCGTAGACTACGATGAGCGCATGGGGGTGTTGATCCAGAAGGTGCAAGGCCAGCGTTACCACGACTTCTTCTTTCCCACCCTGGCTGGCGTGGGGTTCAGTCGCAATCCGTTTCGCTGGAATCGCAAGATTCGTCCGCAGGATGGTCTGCTGCGGCTGGTGTGGGGATTGGGCACTCGCGCTGTGGAGCGGGTGGCCAACGACTACCCGCGTATGGTACCGCTCAGCCACCCGCAACTGAGGCCAGAGATCGGGGCAGACAAGATTCGCAAGTATTCTCAGCGGTTTGTGGACTTGATTGACCTGCAAGCCGACATCTTTAGGATGCTGCCCGTAGCCGACGTCCTGCAACCGGACTATCCCGGCATCGCACTCCTAGCCTCGCAGGATAAGGGAGATTACCTGCAGCCCATCTACGCCCCAGGTGGACTGGATCAGGCCCCATTGGTTCTGACCTTCAGCGAACTTCTGAAGAATCAGGAATTCGTGACGCTGATGCGAAGCGTCCTGAAAAAGCTGGAGCGGCATTACGGCCGCCCGGTAGACATCGAGTTCACGGTTGAGATCACGGCAGATCGCCCACCCCATTTTATCCTGCACCTGCTCCAATGCCGCCCCTTGAGCAGCCAGGAGTGGGGCGAGAGCCTGCGCATCCCCGACGACGTGCCGCCGGAGGACGTGATCTTCCTGGCGCGGCGGATGGTGCCTCACGGCCGGGTCAGTCGCATCCGTTACGTCGTTTACGTTGACCCGACGCGATATGCCTGCGTGCCCGATTACGCGACCCGGTTCGAACTAGCGCGGGTGATCGGCCGGCTCAACAAGCGGCTGGAGGGTGAGTGCTTCATCCTAATGGGACCAGGGCGCTGGGGCACCTCGAACGTCGAACTGGGGCTAAGGGTCACCTACGCCGACATTTACAACACCCGTGCTCTGATCGAGATCGCCCAGTCCAGGACCGACGATACGCTAGAGGTCTCCTACGGCACGCATTTCTTCCAGGACCTGGTGGAAACACATATCTACCCTCTGCCACTGTACCCGGACACACCCGATACGATCTTCAACCATACCTTCTTCGATAAAGCGCCCAACGTGCTGGGGAAGTTGCTCCCGGCCGACGCCAAGCATGCTTCCTGCATCAAGGTGATAGACATCCCAGCATTGGCAGGAAAGCGTTACCTGGAACTGGTGATGGATAGCGAGCGGGACGAGGCGCTGGCGTACCTCAAACGCTACTCCTCGATTGAATGACGATCTTGCCCGAGCGCAGTATGTACCCGCCCCATCGCGCGCGCCAGCCGACGCCGGGCCTCGTCGGGCGTCACGCCGGTCAGGCCGACGAGGATGGCGGTCTTGGTCTCGTCATCACAACTGGCCAGTAAAGCTGTCGCATCCTCCATCAAGAGGCCACAGGCCAACGCGACGATGCGCTGTGCCCGCCGGCGCAGTTTGGCGTTGGTCGGCTGTACGTCCACCATCAGGTTGCTATAGGTCTTGCCCAGACGGATCATCGTCGCCGTGGAGAGTATGTTCAGCACCATCTTCTGGGCCGTGCCGGCCTTCATGCGGGTCGAGCCAGCGATGACCTCCGGGCCGACGAGCGGGGCGATGGTGACGTCGCTCAGTTTCTCCAGCGGCGTGGGCCGGTTGCAGGTCAGACCGACAGTGAACGCTCCCCGGCGATGGGCCTCGCGCAGGGCCCCCAGCACGTAGGGGGTGTGGCCGCTAGCTGTGATGCCGACGACGGCATCGTCTAACCCGACGGTCAGCGCCGCTATCTCATCCCGCCCCGCTCCGGCGTCGTCCTCAGTTCCCTCGACCGCCTCGCGCAGTGCACGCCTGCCGCCAGCGATGCAGGCGACGACCCGGCCGGGCGGGACGCTGAAGGTGGGCGGGCACTCGGCCGCGTCCAGCACGCCCAGGCGGCCGGAGGTACCAGCGCCGACGTAGATCAGCCGTCCGCCGCGCTCCATATGAGCGACGATGCCGTCTACCGCTGTGGCAATAGTCTCCAGTTCCATCGCCACCGCCCCAGCGACGCGGTGATCCTCCTGGTTGATGAGGCGGACGATGCCCAGGCTGTCGAGGGTGTCTATCCCGGCCGTGACCGGATTGAGTTCTTCAGTAAGGGGGGGGGCGTGCTTTTCTGCCAGGGCGACGGCGTCGTGGCCCGCGAGCCGGAGGTGGCCGTCGGGGGTGACGTGGGCAGTAAGGGGGAGGAGGGAAGCAGGAGAGCGGGAAGGTGTGGGGGTATAGGAGTGAGGTGTGGGGATGTGGGAGTGGGGAGCGGGGGTGATGTGGCCCAGGACGATGGGACGGGACGCGCCGGTGACCTGGGGCAGGTTGCCCGGCCGGCCGTGCCAGGTCTCGTAGGCCAGGATCGCGAAGGCGACGGCCTCCTTGGCCGCGCTGGAGTAGCCGGTCTCGTCGTAGTGGCGCACGACGGGGAGAGCGTCACCGAAGGCACGGGCCAGGTAGTCGCGGATCATCTGCGCCAGCGTGGGGTTGTCCGCACCGCCGCCGCAGAGGAACACCTCGTCGGGCGGAGCGGGCAGCCAGCGGCGGTAGGCGCCGGCGATGGAGGCGGCGGTAAAAGCGGTGACGGTGGCGACCAGGTCGGCGGGGGTCAGTCCGCGCGCCTGCGCCCGCTCCCATAGCTCGGTAACAGAGGTGGCCCCGAAGGTCTCCCTGCCGGTGGACTTGGGCGGCGGCCGGCGCAGGTACGGATGGTCAAGCAGGTTGGCCAGGAGCGTCTCGTCCACTTGCCCCTGGGCGGCCAGCGCGCCATCCCGGTCATAGTGCCAGGCCCCGTCGGTGACGCGGGCGGCCATACTGTCTATGAGGACGTTGCCGGGGCCGGTGTCGAAGGCAATTACGGTCTCCGGTCCGCCGCCGGCTGGGAGGTGGGTGACGTTGGCGATGCCGCCGATGTTCTGCAGCGCTCGCGTGCAGGCGGGATGGTGCCACATCAGCCAGTCGGGGTAGGGGACGAGGGGGGCTCCCTGCCCACCGGCCGCCACGTCGGCGGCGCGGAAATCGGCGACGGTCGTGATGCCGGTGCGGGCGGCGATGACGGCTGGGTCGCCGATTTGCAGCGTGAAGGACGGGTCACTATCCGGCGCATGGTAGACAGTCTGGCCGTGGGAGCCGATGAGCGCGACGTCGGCCGAGGTGAGGCCAGCGCGGGTGATGACGGCCAGTGCAGCCTCGGCGAAGCGATGGCCCAGGAGGACGTGGACGCGGCCCAGGGCCAGCAGGGGCGCGTCGGGGCGGCAAAGGTCGAGGACGGCGGCGCGGGTGGCGTCGTCGTAGGGTTGGGTGAGGAAGGCGATTTCGCACACCCTCAGATCGGGCGGTGCGCCGCTGATCTCCACCAGCGCGGCGTCTACGCCGTCGGCGGAGGTGCCGGACATCAAGCCAATGAGGTTCATAGCGCAGATTGCACAGTAACAGATAGCGCCTCGACGACGGCGTCGTGGAGGCGAGGGCGGAAGTCCTGTATGGGCTGCGGGTCGCGCCCGTAGTAGACGCGATTGGTGA
>Ga0209121_10004499_pt1 | contig 13001 bp, 7 predicted proteins | sample Cruoilmetagenom3_FD_187292 | JGI IMG/M metagenome (GOLD analysis project Ga0209121, IMG submission 187292) | Oil polluted marine microbial communities from Coal Oil Point, Santa Barbara, California, USA - Sample 3 (SPAdes) (version 2) | ecosystem: Environmental > Aquatic > Marine > Oil seeps ... | reverse complement strand
AGTCGAGGGATTTTAAGTTCCAGAACCCCTTCTTTCAGTCTCTTACTTTTACCTTCTTTGCTATTACAATCTCTTATTTTAGTCTTTATGAGTAATGACGATTATTGACCATTACTTTCAACCACTCTGCACAAAAAATGTACTAGAGGTCGTCTTCATGCATACGCTTGAGTGGACGCCTTCACGTGCTTTACCAAAATACCAGATGCGACAATCTGTCACACTTAGCCTAACCATATCTACTATACTTAAGTATACTAACTAAGGGGCCTCTGATTAATTACCTGCGTTGCTGTTACTACCTTAAAAATAGGCTCTTTACACTTTTTTATTCCCGGTAAACTGCACTTGAGCACCTGTTTTAACCTTGTGCCAGGGCTTCGCCAACATTAATCCGGGGTTCCCTGACGATAAGCGTAAAGCTTGTTTCTGTAGAGCTAATAGTATGAAAATTATACACACTCAGTTATTTGTCACAAAAATTATAATCTGGCTTTTCTTCGCAGTTTGTGTCAACGGTTATGCAACCCCAAGTGGTGACCCTTATTTCTGGAGTACTCATTTTGCAGGCGCGGGAAATTGCACCCATTGCCACAACGGCCTCTACAACGATTCGGGAGAGGACGTTTCAATCGAAAAAGACTGGTCATCCAGCATGATGGCGAACTCAAGCAGAAATCCGTTCTGGCGCGCAAAGTTACGCAGTGAGTTAAACCGTAATCCTAAATTGGAAAATGTCCTCAATGACACCTGTACTAAATGCCATGCCCCGATGGCAAATTTTGAGGCAAAACACAAGGGTGAGGAAATCAAGGTCTTTGAAGACGGCATTTTAAACCCGGACAACCCTTATTACGACGCAGCTATTGAAGGAGTTAGTTGTACTCTGTGTCATCAGATCGAAGACTCTCCGAACCTTGGCACGCCTGAAAGCTTTACAGGTGGTTACACGATTAACGCTGATCGGAAAATTTATGGCCCCTATGACAATCTTTTTCCATCACCGATGACCCGGCAGACAGGTTATCAGCCTGTCTACAGCCCCCATACTCAAGAGTCAGAAATGTGTGCAACTTGCCACAATGTAAAAACACCTTACGTTGATGAAAACGGGGTAGTGTTAAGCACCTCTGTAGAAAATGAATTTCCCGAACAAATGACTTATTCGGAATGGGAACATAGTGATTTCGCAAGCACTAACGGTAAGCAAAGCTGCCAAAGCTGTCATATGGCGAGAACAGATGGCACACCAATTTCACGGCGTCCGCCCTGGCTGGCCAGAAGGGATAATTTTGCGATTCATGGCTTTGTGGGTGCCAACAAAATGATGCTGGATATACTGGACAAAAATCGTGAAGAGCTCGGTGTTCGATCTAATAATTTCTCAGAAACGGTCAGCAAAACTGAGGAAATGCTTGCGGGTGCCGTTAGCATCACTGTTTTGAGTAGCAGCCTTCGTGACGGCACCCTGGAAACAAAATTACGGATACATAGTAACACCGGGCACAAACTCCCGTCGGCTTATCCCTCCCGCCGCATAATTTTGCAATTAAGTATCTACGATGCCAAGGGGCGTGCGGTTTTTGAATCTGGAACGATTAACAAAGATGGCAGTATTGTTGGCGTAGATGCGGACAATGAGAAGAGCCATTATGAGCCGCACTACGATGTAATAGAAAGCACGGACCAAGTACAAGTTTATGAATCCATCATGGGGAATAATCTTGGGGCGGTCACTTACACTCTACTAAGAGGGAAAGAATACCTAAAAGATAACCGCTTACTCCCAAAAGGGTTTGATAAGTTAACCGCACATGATGACATCAAGGTGTCAGGTCTAGCGGATAAAGATGAAAACTTTCGAGGTGGAATGGATGATATTACATACCGGGTTTCCAAGCTTACAGGGGGGCGTTACACTGTGAAGGTGAAACTGGTTTATCAGACTATCGCTTATGCCTTTGCCAAAGATCTGTTTGAGGATTCAGATCCCATCGTGCAAGACTTTAACCGTATGTATTCTAATTCGGAGCATAAGTCTGTAGTTATGGAAGAGTTAAGTTTTAGCGTGAAAAAATAATTATATTCTTTAAGGAAGCTACTTTCAGCGCAGCGATGACAGCGCAGTTAATTAGTCAGAGTTTCCTTAATAGGTTTCAGCTAGAAACTGCAAGGCCTCAATATGCCCCGGGTACCTTCTTAACACCTGTGCATAGGCTTGTTTGGCTTTTTTTACTTCTTTTAACCAACGATGAGCTCGTGCCTGGTAAACAAGTACCGTGACATCACTCGGAAAACGGTGATGAGCCTCCTGGGTATGCAGTGATAATGTTTGCCACTTGCCTAGTGCCTCTTCGGCGATCATCAGGCGAATGTGTGCATAATAATTCCAAGGAGCAGCTGATAAAGTTCTTTTTGCTTTCATTTCGACTTCAACCCAACGGGATTGCGCTAACAACGGCAGCAATAAACCGACTTGTGCATCCAGGGATTTATCATTCAAAGACAGCGCTTTTTGATAGTATTTAATAGATTGACTGTGCTTACCGGATAAATAACTTAACCAAGCCACTCTCAGATTCGCGTATTCATTATTCGGTTCTTCTTTAACAATGGTCTCCATCACCGCAAGTGCCGAAGTATATTGTGCCAGAGATTCTAAACGCAGACTTTCATCCCAGGCACTAGCCGCTGCATAGTGACTAAATGCTAATAGAGCAGCAAAAAATGGTACAAATATAAATTTATCTATCATTTTCATAATTAACCTACCATTTGCGAGAAAGATTCACATAAGCATACTTGCTCGAATAATTATCACCGATAACTTTATCTTCAAACTTTTGCGAGCCCGCTTGTATTAATATTTGTACTAATTCGTTAGGCTGCCACTGAAAGAAAAATGCGACACTTCCTTTCTGTAAATCGGCAAACGTAAATACCTGATTAGCATCCGGATCCAACGCATAAATTCGTTCGCCCGCCAAGATACTAGCTCCAAAAGAATTCAAACCCAAAGGCGCATTTAAACCCAGCCAGTGGGTCCAGGAGACCTCGATTGCAGTATTGTTCTTGCCGTAAACCGTGGTAAAGTTTTTCTCCTGTTCAATGAAGTGGCCGCGAAATAACATCCAGTTTTTTCTGGCGTTAAATGCAAAGCCGAAGGCTGGGCTAAACTGATTCACACTAAAATCGCCGTAATCCGAAAACGCGAAAACAAAATCAAAATATAACGTCTTCAAATAATTGGTATATGATAATACAGGACTAATGCTAGCAAAATCATTGTCTTGAATCATGGTGACAGACGAGGCTGGCTTCCTATTCCTACCTTGAAATTCAGCCTCCTGAAAAATTGTAAAGAATGTTTCCATCTCACCATAATAGGCATCCACACGCAAACCATATTTACCTGGCAAAATATCACTATAAAAATTATATTGTGCGCCAATAAAAAATAGATCTTCCTGAATCTCTTCCATGTTCACAAGATTATTCGCCAAAGCATCCACATGACTGTAGCGATACCCTGTTAAAAAATACATTTTTTCGAGAAAATCCAAATGCACTTGCCCACCAATGGTATATGCACTGTCTCTCACATCCGAGTCATGGTAATTGAGAAAGCTTGACTCCAGTTTTATTTGAGTAGACCAATCGTTCGCAATTACACAAGGGCTTGTAAACACAAAGATCAGGATTGCGAAGCATGGTGAAACTGATAACACGAAATCACAAGAAGCGGTTTTTGTAATACTGCTCATTTATTACACCTATTATCCGAGACCAAAGCACATAAATTGCGCATAAACGCCTATTTCTACTCCGTACTAGCGGGCCCGCCATATTGATCAGAACTTCCTTACTCAGAGATTTCTTGAGGTTTTCCGGAGATTGTCCAGCCGGGAATCCCCTCATCCGTGGATAGCCCCACTTCCTTTAAAATAGCCTTCCATTCATGAGGGCCGCACCTCAAGGACATTTCTTTGCACCCCAGAAACGGGTCAATTACGGACTCCACCTCAGCGAAGCATAAAACACGCCCCACCCGAATTTTATGTATACTCTTTTGTAGCCAATACTGATTCTGTGATACCCATTTACGCGAATAACGGCTATCAATACCACAACCCAATGGCCTTAAGCTTTTCAACCAAAGTGTTTGCACTTTATTGAGCGGAAGTAGATAAGCAGAAGGCGAATCGCTCCACTTTTGGACGACTTTCGCCAATGGCGTCAGACCATTTGCCAACAACCACAGGTCAAGCAGTTTGTCTTTTGGCCCTCGTCGGTCATAAAACGCTAAGACACCGTTATTTTCTACAAAAGCAGCACTGGCACCCGAATCGCTCACCAGTCTGAACTCCCCGAGCAAAGTTAATTCAACTTTTAACGTAACGAATTGGGCATCGCGCTCATTTTCATTAAAAAGCTCGTAGCTCAACTGCCGACCGACCGGCATATGTAGGGGGTCAAGCAGTTTTTCGTCTATTGCTGCAGGTTCAATACTCTCCCCAGTTAGCGGAATATTTGCCAACCTGTATTCTCCTCCGCTTTGGTCTGAGGGGTGGTGGATAATGCTTTGTAAGTGAAAAGGAACAGTGGGAGAACCTAGTTCGGCGTCATTTTGTACCTGGACATGAAGGTGTGGCTGAGGAGAACGCCCTGAATTACCACAAGCGGCCAAACGCTCTCCCGGTTTTACCCACGCTCCTTCTTTAACCAAGACACTACTTTTTTTCAAATGGGCGACGAGCACATGAAAACCACCTTCCAAGCGTATTAAAACAAAGTTCCCCCAATTGTTTTTGATGTCTACTTCGCCTGGCACATTGTCTGGCAAGCCAGACTGAATGCGAATCACCTGTCCATGCACCGGGGACAGCACTGGCAGTCCGTAGCAAAAATAGTCTGTTAGATCGTTACCGCCATTATCAAAACTTTTCCCGTCTACTAGAATGTAAAAATCCAGTGCATGCTGCCACTGGGCTTTATGCGTATATGAACCATTGAAACCCTGATAAACGTGCCACTCCCCATAAAATGGTGCAAGCAATGGGATGCTATTAAATTCACCGTTTCTTACTTTCGCCAGCCTGGCATTTTCAAAATTAACCTCCGGTAAGCCGGGCTGTGGTGCTAGCCAAGGTTGTTTACGATCTTCTCTTGCTCTTAGCGCCAGCAAAAATACCAAAGTAATGAATACAAATGGCAAAACTAAAACGGGCAATTCATAAACAAACAAAAAATCCTGCATCGCAACCAAAATAAAAGCCGATAAAACCACGGCCAACATGGCGACAATAAAGCTCAAGAGCCCGGGAATCAGAAAAACTCCGCCCAGAGCCATTGCAACTAATGCGAAATTAAACCCTGTCCAGCTCAGCAAATCTATTACAGTGTCTTGATCCAGGATATTATTTAATACTGTGCTGCCCAGTGCAAAACCCGATAAAGAAAGAAACGCCAGATAACGAGAGCGGAACAAAATAACTATAAATATCACCGCTCCTGCGACGATATGTGGAGAGAAATAAGTTGCTCCTAGAGACTCAAAAAAGTTAATCCAAAAATTATTTTCATAGTGAATATTTAGCCAGCTTCGATCATAGAAATTACCATTCAGTACAGACTCACTAACCATAGACTTTCTAGCAGCCAAAATCGAAATTGCTGCGACCAGTATAAATGGTAAGCTCAAAACCGGCAGCCGAGCTCCCTGGGTAAAGAGGTGTGATAATGCAGCACTGACAGCAATTGTAAAGAAAGTGGCAGCGACGGTTAAAACCAAAACCTTCCCGTTCAAAGTGAAAAATGCGCCGATCGCTAGCCCGACTAACAAACTGTTAAGTAGAAGCAGTTCAAAGGTTTGCTGTGAGAAAGTAATAAATAACCGAACTGACAATGCGCTTAAGATAGCAACAATGCCCATGATGCCGATATTTGGTATTAGAAATGTTGTCACCGAAATAAACACGCCTGCAGCAACACTATCGAGAAAAAAAACCGTAGAATAGGTGCGAAAAATATCTGCTGCATTTTTCTTAAAAAGAGGTAAAAATTGGGCTCTATTTTCCATCCTCATGAAACGTATTAATTATTATCATATCGAGAGAAGTTGTATAGTGGGCCACCTGGATAGGGATCGCGTAGATGATCGGGAATAACTTCCTGACTGGTAACAACTGATAAATTTTCCGCTTTTCTAATAATCGATGCTCGGCCTTTTTCATCGATCATAATCACGTTAGGGCGGTACTCAATAAACTGCATCCATTGCGTATGATTATAAGCGCCTACGGGGGTAAACAGCAAAGTGTCACCCACTTTCAACGGTGGTAATAGAATGCTGTTACGCAGTACGTCGATATTCATACAAAGCGGCCCATAAATCACACTTTCTTCCGGCTTGCCTGGTAAAAATTTTGTAGGTACGACCTGATGATTATACCAAAATGCGGTGAATAACAAATTCACACCCGCGTCAACGATAAGCCCGTGTCGTCCATCCAGTAATCGCTTATTGGCAATAATACTCGTTACTAGAGACTCGGCATCATCGACTAAGGCGCGCCCCGTTTCTAAAATCAAACGCGGTCTTGGTCGGCCATTTGCCTCCCTTTCGTGGGTCAACTCCATTAGAGGGGTACAAACAGCCTCGGCGTATTGTTCAATGCTAGGTACAACTTGTTCTGGTGGCAAATATACGCCCTGTAAAGAGTTCATTGAAGCGAAACCGCCGCCAATATCTATATACTCAATCTGGCAGTTGGTGCGAGACTCTACCTCTAACATGAACTCACATAGAATCTGTACTTCTTTACTGTATGCTTTTGTTTCGGTAACAAATGTACCTATGTGGCTATGTAAACCTATAAGTTGTAAATATTCGCTGGCACCGATGCGCCAAGCGGCATCCATCGCCTGGCCGGACTCCAGATTAAAACCAAAGCGACTCCAAGGTTCGGTATAACCGGTATCAAAATTTAAGCGTAACGCAACACCCACCTGTTGTTTTAGACCCTGCGCTATATTTTCTAGCGCATATAACTCATCCAGATGATCAATATGTATAAGAGCGCCCTCGCGGACTGCTCGTTCTAAAATACGCGGCGTTTTAAACGGCCCGTTAAAAATAATATTTTGTCCGGGTACGCCAAGGCTGCGTGCTTTCTCGTATTCAAATTCAGACACAACTTCAGCCCACGACCCCTCCTGGTGAAACGTATTGCAGACTGCTGCCAAATAGTTAGTTTTATACGACCAGCCAAATTGAACATCAGGATAACGCGACGCAAAGGCACGTTTGAAGCGCTTCATATTGTTGCGGAGTTTTTTTTCCGAAACGACAAAAAGAGGCGAGCCATAATCTTCGACTAACTGCTTTATTGGAATACCGTCAATCGATTCCTGCCAATTCATTTGCCGATTAGCGCCTACCTTATTCAGCATTCCGGTTCGCAAAGGAATGATGGTCGGTTTAATCCAAGGCTTTTTGGTGGAGGTGTTTAATCCTGTTGGCGTGCTTTCATCATGCATTTGCATTCTCTTTGTTCCTAATTCTTAAGAAGCTTCGAACTAATTCTAATTGGCTAATTTTTATGGTAGTTAAACCAAGTCAGCTTGATTTTATCTATTGCTAAGAACAAGCTCCTCAAATTCTCTCATTGGAACAATGGTCTCATGTGCATAGCGAATAAACATCACACCCGGATCAGGAGGTGAAAACTTTCCAAGCGGCTCATCCAAAATCAAGCGCAGTAAAGCCAGTGGCAGATTTCGGCCCAGGCCAGCGGACAAATAAACCCAAGCTGGAAAACGTGGATTAATTTCTATTAGTTGATATTGCCCCTGTTGATCGCGCATCACCTCTACTTCCAAAGGGCCTCGCCAGGATACGGCCTTCACCAGAGCTGCACTGGCTTCATATAGCGATTCATCAAAGATGCTTACTCCCGACCATGCTTTGCCTTTATCCGTCACAGCCATTTTTTTTATCATGACTTCTCCGAGCATACCACCTTGCCCATCTCCAAGCGCCATCAAGTTATATTCCACTCCCGTAACCATTTTTTGCACCAAAACAGGGAAACCCCATTCCGAAGCGATGCTATGGAATGCGTGTATAGCCTCATCAATGCTATTCACAATTTTGGCGCCATAAAACAACCCTTTCACCACCAACGGGTAGTGCCAACCCTCGTCTTCACAGTGAGTGAAGAAAGCGGCATGGGTAATGGCTTTGATTTCCGGGCACTGAATTCCTGCAATGTTTGCCAGCTCCATCAAACGGTCTTTGTTGCGCAAGCGGAGTTGCTCTTGAGTCGGCAAAAAATAACGGATGCCCAACTCGTCCAGGCGTGGTGTTAAGCGCACCATGCCTGGTAACTCAGCATCAAGACAGGGGATTAATATGTCAATTTTCTCTTTTCGGTGAATAGATTGAAGCGTTTCCAAAAATGCCATATCACCGGCAGAGGGGTAAGGCAATAAATAAGATGCATCACAAATGTCGTGCAGATATAAGCCAGGATCCAAGGCATCATAGCCCAAACCAATAATTCGACCGCTAAAGTCTTTTGACTCTCTTAAACAGCGGGCGACCGCCAGCCCAGGGCCCGGGTTGTCGGGTTGCGCATTCATTCCAGTAATTGCCACCGTGACGTTAAGTGTATTCATTTAAGCGCCTAAAAATTCATTAATCATACTGGAAAATTCGAGCAGATCTCTTTCCATCTCTTGCGTTTCAACATCATAAGATTCTTGCAATATCGAAAATATTTCCTGCAACGTTTTCCCTGATATAAATAAACGTAAAATACATACACCTGTTTCATTTAAAGTAAAGTGATTGCCCGTTGCCGGGTCAAACACAAAACCATTCTCGCTTATTGCTAGTCGATGTAATGTCTCTGGTTTAGGAAAATGTAAATACTTGGCAGTTGTATCGGAATTTTCGCTCATAATAAATAATCTTATTTGTTATGTATTGATAACTTACTTTTAGGAAATATTTGTTCCTGGTAGAAGTTTATACAACAAGTACTGGTTATGCAGCAACCAATCGCCATTATTCACACATATAATGGCAAATATTAACTGGAGCTTTTTTGACCTATAGGTGACCATGCTAATAACTCAAAAAATTATAAGGAAATAGTGAAATATTACCGGCGCAATAAAGGAAATATTACCAACGCAATAAAGGAAATATTCTGTATTTTATCTAAGTATTAGATATAACCATAAGCCTTATTATCTTCTATACACATGTTGTATTACTTGATTCAGATCATGTGCCAAATTAAATAAACATGGTTTAATCTGTTTAGTTCTAATTAAAATTGAGGTTAACGTTAATATACAGGGAGTGGCTCAGTGATCAAACGGATATTGTATGTTGCTATATTTATTACTATTAGTAGTTGGGTTTCGGGGGATGATGGTGGCAGCGGAAACCCAGGCGCTCCTTTTATAAAAAGCATGTCTAAACCGAGTGGCCAACAAGGTTCGGAAGTTGTATCAGAAGCTGACCACGCTTTTATAGAGATGATGAACTTCTATGTTCCCACCAAGGCCTCAAATGGGGAGCTTGGAGATACCACATACTTTAATATTGACGGCAACACTGTAGAAACTCGCTCTCTTGCAAAGCCACTTGTGGGTGTTTTTATCTACGGCCCGGTGGTCGGTGTTGAGGGTGTCGGTTTCGTCGGGCATGGAAAGAGGGACGCCTATGCAGCAGTGAGCCTTGACGACGGTACGACATGGAAGCGTAGCAATTTGTCTGATTCTGCTGATAGCAGCTCTATCGAAGTTGAAATCCCGATTCCTGACCCAGGCTCTCCTGCCGCTCATACTCTTGGCAGCATTGATTTTAGCAGCTCGGGTATGACCAGCACTGCCAGAATGGTCACTGATGTCACGCGCAGTATCGCAAATATTGATGCGTCCACCGGCGCCAACTACATACCCGATATAGACGGACTGACTGGTGCTACCGTTCCCGGTGACGATCCTAACCCCCCGGTTATTGAGGAAGCCGAATGGAAACAAAAAGGAGGACAAGTCGGCAGCCTCATTGTTGAGGGCAAGGCTGATAGATTAGAAAACGGAAATAAGCGAGTAGTAATCCGCAATGCCGTGACTAAAGAAGAAATATCTATCGCTGTAATACAACCGGCAACAGGGGATTTTATAACGAGAAAGGCTGTTCGAGAAGCTCCATGCTCTATTGAAGCAGGCATTGATGGCGTCTACGGTGATCCGGTGCTGGTTGAAGACGCCCCATCAGATTGCATCGGAAAACCGGATCTAACGCCGACAATTACAGACTATCCTGGCGATGTTATAAATATTTTCCATGCAGTTGCCGGTAATAAAGCACTGGTCGCGTGGCCTAGCCGCTATTGCAATGGAGGCAGTCCAAACTATGCATTAGAAACGAGCAACCCGGAACGCCTGGCGACGATAGCAGAGTTTCTTGATATCGATCTGGATACGGCAACTTCAGATGATTTGTACTTGCTAGATATGTATGGCGTAGCAGGTGCCCAACGAACCGTCGATTACAGTGATGACAAATTCGAACAAAACCAGGCGGTTGGTGAAGTGCCTTATAGCTGTCTTTGGACGGCACGAGGTACCATTGAGGAAGACCCTGAGGGTGGCCATAAGATGGTTTGGCGTAAAGCAGAGCGTCTTACTTCCGGCAGACGCGATGTTAATCGTGTCGAAGTAGAATGTGTTGAAGGGGCCGGGTGCGCTATCACCTGGCAAGAAGATCCTGATGGTTTACGCCCAGGCCAAGGGCTCGGCCCCGGTGAGGGCTGGAGTGGTGCCATCGCTCACAGTCAGACTGACGTTTGGTATTCCTATCTCAATTGGTCATCGTTTGACATGGTTGAAAACCCTGATGATCCAAACGAAATCATGACCTATAACGAATTTGCTGAGGGAGGTTTTGAAACCAAACCGCAAGTCGGTATTCCCATGGCAATGCCGATGCGCCTAACAGACAATGCGAAATGCAATGTGGAAAATCCTCAACCTTATTGCAATGGATCTGCCATATCAGAAAATTTTACAGCGCTCTTAAATCCTGTCGATTATGGTCTGCCCGATATGTGCTCAGAGGTAATCGAAATTCCAACCGGGCAATCCGGCAGCTTGTCAAAGGTATGTGTGACAGAAAAGGGCCTGCCTCTACTGGGTAATGTCGCTGCAACTCGGCCCAGGTTGGGGTTATTTGGTTACGATTCTAACGGCGATCAACTAACGGATAGCGCCTGGATTGTTGTCGAAGCCGAAGAATCGAAAGGCATGGGGGCATTTTATTTTGATGACGCTTCCGGCTCTCCGGCACCCTGCGAAGAAGACGCGACCGACACTTGTGTTGTTGCCGATGATGGGAAAGACATCTGGTATTACAGCAACGGCATGTCGCTTACCGATGCATCTCGAATCAGCCCTCAAGGACTCCTTGCCAATCTTTCCGGGCACGGCAATATGCTTAATCAGCCTGAAGTTAATTGGCAGACCGGAAACTTTTATCCCGTTTTAAACACCGGTCAAATGTGGGATTTTGGTGAGTATAACTACGACATCTATCGTACGGAAATTGCCCGAAGGGGAAGCCTGCTCGCTCAGCCCATTTCCAAAGCACTTAGTAGCAGTAGCAGGCTCGCTGCCCTCCCAGCATGGAAACAAGGCATCATGAATCAGGGTGGGCCGGCTGATGTCATGGTACGGCGTATTGTAATTCCAGAGTCGTTTGATCCATCCAGTGATAATCCCTACGCCTTTGTAAATATGGTATGCGACGAATGGCTCGTGGAAAAAGGCGATAGCCCCTACTACCCCGATGGGCTGTGCCGGGATTCGGCCATCAACCTTTCAGCAACAGTTCCTGACGTGTGTATTGATTCGCAAGGTGACCCCAATGAAACTGTGGCCTGTCCAACAGTGACATTCAATGGCGCTCCATTCGGAGTGGGAGATACTAACCCGGTGCTACAAGGAGCAGTACAAGGGGAAGGGAATACAACTAAAGTACTAAACTGGCACCAGTGCCCGGGCGCAGATAACTATATTTCCAGCTCTGAAGATTTTGATCCGGAAACCTGCGAAGAAGGCGATAATAATTTGGCCGACCAGTCCTGGTACAACCCCTTAGATGTATCGAAAGGCCATCGCGGTTATCTTGATGGTGACTTTGTGATGATGCTTTATGCCTGGTCGCCTAACTGGCGTCTGAACACAAAAGGAAGCGATCGTTATGACCTGTATGTCCGCCGCTCCTTTGATGGCGCTCAAACCTGGACGACTTTACCTGAGAGTTTTAATGCCAGTAATACAGAAAGTTATTCGGGCAGTGGCACCGTCACGTGCGAGACCTACCGCTCTAACGAAACACAAACAGATGATGATCTAAGTGAGCCACGCGCCTGTTGGAAATATCCCGCAGGTGAGGCAGAGCAAGCGCGGAATGTCACGCAGTTAAAGTCCATGCGTTTTACAACTTTGGACCCTCGTTATGCCCCTACGGCCAAGTCCGTTGAAGGTCCCATCAGTGAAGAAGACACCCGTGATCCCTCACGTTATTTCATCGTTTATGAAACTGGGGATAACTCCACGGTGCAAGCAGGGGAAGCCGAACCCTTAAACTTATATTACAGCCGAGCGGTTTCATTTGGTGACCATTATCAAGTGTGGGCGGAAGAAGACGAAGCGGGAACAGAGTGTTACCCATCTAACCCTCACGAAGACGAAAACGTTTCTGACGTATTAGTCGACAAAGGTTTCTGCAATGAATGGGATGCTCTGGAAAGGAAGAAAGACATCCAGTCCAGTGAAGCCAGTGTTGCGGCGAACCCCGGCGGTGAATTTCTTTATAGCGTCTGGGCGCAATGGGCGCATGATGACGATACAGAAGAATTAACCGAATCCGATGCCATGTTCCGTCGTGTCTGGTACATCGATGACTGGGTGTCAGACGACTA
>Ga0209121_10004498_pt1 | contig 13001 bp, 12 predicted proteins | sample Cruoilmetagenom3_FD_187292 | JGI IMG/M metagenome (GOLD analysis project Ga0209121, IMG submission 187292) | Oil polluted marine microbial communities from Coal Oil Point, Santa Barbara, California, USA - Sample 3 (SPAdes) (version 2) | ecosystem: Environmental > Aquatic > Marine > Oil seeps ... | reverse complement strand
AACCGGGTTTTTCCTGCCAGAGGAACCGCTTTGGCTCTTGAAAAGCACTTGCAGCCAGCACTATTCTGCTTGCGAAGCGCCAAAAACCCGGTTTCTGACTTCCCCCCTGAACGCTCACTCATGGAAGAGACGATGGTACGGCCGGCCTGGGCGGAGGGCTTGCACGAGCGGCAGGTGGAGGCAGTGCTGTATGCCGGGGAGCATGGGCGGATCACCGCAGGAGCACACCGTGCTCTGGTAGGCATTTCGGATGTGACAGCATATCGGGATCTCAAGGACCTATGGGAGAAGGAATTGCTGGTGCGGCACGGTAAGAGGCGAGGCACCTATTATGCCCTGGCCGGATGAAGGGTTTTTGAAGGGATTTGAAGGGATTAGCGGCAGAGAGCAGAGGTGCGAGGGACCGGGCGGGCGATTCGCTATGTTGGTGCGCGATTAGCCATCGCCTGGCCGCGTTATGACCTGATTATGACCCATTATGACCTGGATGATGGTCTGATGATTAGCGGAGGTTCGTTGTGAGGCATAGACATTGGAGCCCGTCACTGATAGGTTGGGGTTTCATCTTCACCCTACTCCTCCCCGCCTGCACCGCCCCCGCCCCACAACCCACCAACCTACCACCCGCTGCCTCGCTGACTCGCTCACTCGCTGATTCACCACCCGCCAACCTGAAACCTGAAACTTTGAAACTTGAAACCACCTACCTGCAACAAGCCGCCCACTACTACAACCGCTACCACGCCTTAGCCCCCGACGACCTCCTGGGCCTCAAGCGGTTGGCCGGGGTGTGCACCGCGCTGGAGAAATTGGGACAAGGGGAGGGGGAGACAAGGGGACAAGGAGAGGGGATGAAGAGCTGCCGGGAAGCGGCAGAACGTGTTTCAGGTTCTATGTTTCAAGTTTCAAGTTCAAAGCCACCGGACGAACCTGAAACCCCAAACCTGAAACCTGAAACTTTGAAACTTGAAACTACCCCAGCAGCAGTGCTGCGCGAAGCGCTCGCCGCCCGCACCGACGACCGGCGCATTGTGGCGGAACTCCTGGGCGTGTCAGTGGAGGACGTGGAACTGGGGCCGAATTTGGTGGAGAATGGGGGATTTGACGAGTGGGTGGAGGGGAGGCCGGAGTGGTGGACGTGGTCAGATATGTTCAATCACGAGCCGTTCAACGCGGCCGCTTTTGCTGGAGGGGTTGATGGGCTGCTCTCTTTCGAGGGACAGCAGGCAGCGCGGGTGGATGGCTTTTGGATCCAGCAGCAGGAAGACAAGAGCCGAGCACGATGCGGGTATTGGCAGCAATGGGATGAGGAGCAACACAGTCGGCGATCCATCACTTTGACGGTTGGCTCGCCTTATTTGCTGAGTTTCTACTATCGCACGGAGAATCTGGCCAATGGAGCGGCGACAGTGTGGGTATCCTACGATCCAATGGTACTCTTTGCTCACGACCACGGGCTGCCCTCCACGGGAGAAGACTGGCATCACTTTGTCGCCGTAGGCTGGAATCGTTCTGATGCAGAGGCGGCGATTCGTCCGTTGATTCGTTCCTTTGCGACGGGAAGCGTCGAGTTCGACGATGTGCAAGTACGGGCGATTGGATTGGCTGAAGGTACAACGGTGGAGGCAGATGATACACGTTTCTGGATGGCTCAAAGCGATTGAAGGAGGAAAACGTCAATGAAAAAAGCGTTAGTCTGTGGCGCAGGCGGATTCATCGGCGGGCATCTGGTGAAAAAGCTCAAGAAAGAAGGGTGTTGGGTGCGTGGTGTGGATATCAAGGAGCACGAATTCGCACCGACCGCAGCTGACGAGTTCTTGCTGCTTGATCTGAGAGGGCGGGAAAACTGCGAAGCGGCGCTCTCCCTGGAGGATGGCACCTTTGACGAGGTCTACCAGTTGGCCGCCGACATGGGCGGGATGGGGTTTATCCATTCCGCCGAATGCGACATCATGCACAACAGTGCGTTGATCAACATCCATACGATTGATACGGCTGCAAGGATGGGCGTGCCTCGCTATTTTTTCTCCTCATCGGTCTGCGTGTACCGCGATATGCAGCCCGGTGAACCGGAGCTGACCGAAGCGGACGCCGTGCCTGCCCATCCCGATAACGAGTATGGATGGGAAAAACTGTATGCCGAACGGATGGCCCAGGCATACTCCCGGCACTATCCTATCAAGGTGCGGATCGCCCGGTTCCAGAATTGCTACGGGCCGGAGGGCACCTGGACCGGCGGGCGGGAAAAGGCCCCAGCGGCGATCTGCCGCAAGGTGGCGGAAGTGGAAGACGGCGGGACGATTGAAGTGTGGGGCGATGGGACGGCTATTCGATCCTATACCTACATCAGTGATATGGCGGATGGCATTCATAAGCTGATGCAATCTGATCTTGAAGGAGCAGTGAATATTGGTTGTCCACAGTACGTAACAGTGGATGAGTTGGCGGCGACAGTGATCGGGGTGTCGGGTAAAAAGATCAACATTAAGCACGTTGAAGGCCCTGTGGGGGTGCACTCGCGGAACTTTAGCAATGCGCGCATTTACTCGCTGTGGTGGCGGGCCAGGGTGAGCCTCAAAGAGGGTATCTCGCTCACGTATCCCTGGATCGAGGCGCAGGTGAAGGCGGCGAGGGAAGTTAAGGGTCTTTGGGACTTTGCGGGGTGAACACTTGTTCGATGCCATATCTGGGTGTTTTGCAGCGATCTTGCCCAAGATGTGGCGGCAAAACGCTGCGAGCCGGGCTATTACCCCGCGAAATCCCAGAGAGCCCAAGTTAAGAATGACAACTAACTACCGTACGAAGGAGCGAGGAGATGATCACATGTAGTATGGGGTACGGGGAAGCCGACGCGGGAGTTCCTTTGCTGAACGGGCCCAAAGTAGCGCCCTTCGAGTGCACGGACGCGATGGGGTACGGGGAAGCCGACGCGGGAGTTCCTTTGCTGAGGGCAAAGACGCTAGGTGAGGTATGCAAGTGACGGGTTTTGTTGCAAAAAGCTTACCTCCTGTTGACTTTTCCAGTTTATCAGATCGTGAATATTTATGGTCTGAATCTATTCGTCTGTTGGGCATAGAGTCAGCTACACTGTTGTCAGAGAGCGTCTACGATCTTGCCCGCCGTACTTATGTTTACGAGGATCGCGTCTATAAGATCGTGCTCTGGAAATACGAATCGACCAGGACGCAACGCCGGCAAACGCTTGCCGGCGAATTCACCATCGCAAAGCATTGCCACGGCATCCCTGGTATCCCCGAAGTTACTGACCACAGAAGGGTTGGAGACATTGAGGTTGCTGTCTTCAAGTTCGTTCCTGGCAGTCCGTTAAGCCGATTGCATGTGAGTTTACTCCGTTCATGTGCCATCTTAGGTCGGTTGTCGCTCATTCTCTTTAGAATATCCCTGCGTGGTGTAAGTCATAACGACATTTTGCCTGACAATGTCATCGTTGCGAGCGATGGGGGGGTTTCTCTGGTTGACTTTGACCAGGCCGTGCAGGTATCCCCTGGACGAGCCCTGGTGAGGAATTTTGTTGGAAGAGGTGATAGGATGATGGTTTGCGTCTCATTTGCGAGCATAGCGAAACATCAGCTAGAACAATATGTACCTCCATCTATAGTCCAATTGCTTGGGCGGGTGCTCAACCGAGGGTTGCGGTGTCTGGAGAGGCGATTACCCAAAGTCCCCAAGAATGCGAGCCCGAAGATTAAGGCTCTTTTGGAAGCCTGGGAACTAGCACAGGTGTCTGATTCTAACGCACCAGGCCAGAAGTTGTCGTATTACTCTCTCGAAGTTAACGGTTATCACTTCCCAGGTGAGCGCCCTTGGATGGAGCGATGGCATGTGCTCAGAGACATAACTGACTTCCAGGGAAAACGTATTCTCGACCTGGGCTGCAACCTTGGCCTGCTATCATGTTTCCTTCTGAAAGCGGGAGCATCCGCAGTTTTGGCCGTCGACAGGGACAGTATCATCCTTGCCGCAGCGCAAAAGGTAACTTCTGCCTTTGGTGTCTCCCCGGTGTTTTGTCAGAAAGACTTTGATGCCTCGGATGACTGGGAGACCGATCTCATAAAGTTCAACCCTGACATTGTGTTTGCCCTAAGTACACTTAATTGGGTGAGGGACAAGCAAAGATTCATGCTTTTTCTTAGCAGGTTCCGCGAAGTGATCTTTGAGGGTCATGAAAGTGTAACTGTCGAGACTCGACGTTTTCGCGATGCCGGTTTCGATGAGATTACCCTTATCGCTGTAAGTGAGCGTGGCCGCCCAGTACTTCACTGCCGAAAGCAGGTAACTTGTCCATAACACGACAGAAGACACCGGGCGAAAGGAACTGCATCGGCAGATGAATCTGTTTCTGAGTCGCCTGGATGAACAGCAAAGTCGCTAGTATGCGGCTTGGAGGCTAACCGGAGAGGAGAGTAGGTTTTGAACACGACCAATCGCACCATCAACAACGCTATCTTTAATGTATTTGGCTGGGTGTGGCCTATTAGCTTGAAACTTCTGACATTACCTTACATTGTGAATCGGTTAGGAGAGGAGGCTTTCGGCGTATTCGTTCTAGTCCTAGCCGTGCTTGGCTATTTCGCTTTTCTCAATCTTGGGTTGAATACAGCCTCCATCAAGTATATTGCTGAATATTGGGCAAAGAGCGATATTGAAGAAATCAACCGAGTGATTGGATCAACACTGGTGGTCTATGCAACTCTTGGTGGCTTAGGAAGTCTGGGAATTTGGGTCGCGACAGAGTGGCTGATCACAGATGTATTGAAGATATCACCAGATTTGGTTGGGGTTTCCAGGATCGCTTTCCGAGTGGGAGGCTTGGGCTTCCTGGCGAATATGGTGAGTGGGACGTTTAGTGCTATGCCAACGGCTTTACAACGATTTGATGTTGCGAATAAAGCGACGATAGGTTTAACCACATTATCAACATTGTCTACCGTGGCTGTGTTGGCCGTAGGCGGAGGATTAGTGCAGGTGGTAGTTGTCAGATTCGCTATTAGTCTGTTAAGCATTCTGGTATTTCTCTTCATATCCAAGCGCCTCATCCCCTCTTTGGTCGTGCGTCCTCAATGCACCTGGTTGACACTAAAGGAATTATTGAGCTTTGGTGGGTTTAGCGCAATCGGTCAAGTGGCAGGGCAGGTGGCTTTTGGGATGGATCGCTTCTTGTTGGGCTTCTTTGTTGGCCCAGCGGCAGTTACGTATTTTGCTGTTCCAGCTGGTCTGGTGTCTCAATTACACGGGCTTATATCACGCTCGGCACATGTACTGTTTCCTCTGTCGAGTGAGCTCGCTGCTCGGGGAGAAGATAAACGGTTGCAGGAAATGTATGTGAAGACAAGCAAGTATATCACAGTAATCGCGACGGTGATTTACCTGCCAATCGTTCTACTTTCGTTGCCCATCCTGCGCTTCTGGATGGGACAGAATCTCGCGGTTCAAAGTAGTTTGACGTTGTCAGTATTGGCACTCTCCTTCTATGTATTGTCTTTCAATACTATCGCTTATCACGTACTGAATGGTGTAGGAAGGCCAGATGTAAATGCTATATCTGCTGTTGTTGGTGGGGTAACCAATCTTGGGTTTTGTCTATTGCTCATTCCTAAAGCAGGCGTCTTGGGGGCTGCTGCAGCTCACTTGATTAGTAATATGGTGCGGATACCCGCTTATATTTGGTATGTTAACAGACGGGTGCTCAAGGTTAGCAATTTGCTTATCCTCGGGAGAGCATATTTCAAGCCTTGGCTGATAGCTGGGGGGATTGCTGTATCCTTTCTGCTGATTGGCATATCGCCAGCAACTGTTTGGGAGTTGTTGGGGATACTGGCAGGTCTGGCCTTCTTGTACGTCATTCTAGTGGGGATGTTAGGAACTTTTGATTCTGAAGATAGAGCCCTGTTGTCAAACTATCTGGCGGGCATATTCCGAGGACAGAGAGGGATCAGAGAGGAGAGTGTTCGATGAAAGTTGGCTTTATAGCGGATTCGCTACTGCGTGGAAAGATGGGTAGCATATCAAGGTATACGAAGATAATCGCGGACAATGCTTTTCGTGAACAAGATGTCCAGCTTGTGCTCATTGCTTATGGTCAGGACGACTTAGTTTGTCATTGGTACAATGTTCTTAGCTTATCTTCTCAAAAGATAAATGAGGTGAACAGGCTGGACAAATTAACACTCAGTGTCGTGGCTCCCAGAAAGATAAATGCTGTCTCGTTGGACGTGCTTCATTGCCCTTTAGAATTCGCCCCGCCGTATTTCTGGTTGGTCAAGGCCAAGCGAATTGTAACGATACTTGGTGACACTACGTTTACGATAGGGAGAGAGGTGGTACCTGAAATGTTCTCGCTCGGAAACAGACTGCGTTATTTCCAGCTAAGAGCTTTCAGGGGAAGAGTAGATCAATTCGTGACCGAGTCAGAGTCAGTAAAGAGAGGTCTAACGAACAGTCTGGATATTGCTGCAGATCGCATGAAAGTCATTCACCTCGGGGTTGATCTGAAAGTGTTTCGTCCAAGATCAGAGCAGGAAGTTGAGGAAGTTTTGGCTAAGTACGAAATCTGTAAACCGTATGCATTGCACATAAGTGATTGTCGAGTCAGAAAGAATGTTCCGAGAATGATGGAGGCGTTTTATCATATAGTGAAAGAGGGTGATCTGCCCAACTTCTCGCTGGTACTAGCCGGGGCACCCGGGGGAAGGCATAGTGAGTACATCAAGGTGCAACAGATCATTCATCAAAGATCTCTGGATAGGCGTGTTAAGAGCCTTGGGTATGTTGATGATTCGGATTTACCAGCTTTGTACACGGGCGCGACATACCTGGTATTCCCGTCACTGCACGAGGGGTTTGGTTTTCCTATAGTAGAGAGCATGGCTTGTGGCACTCCTGTGTTGACGTCGGAGGTATACGCAATTCCTGAGATCGCAGGCGAAGCGGCATACTACGTCAATCCTTATAGCGTGGAGGACATAAGTAAGGGCATGATCCGACTAGCCAGGGACACGAACTTACAGAGAGAGCTTTCGGAGAAGGGACTTCAGCGGGCAAGACAGTTCACATCGGAAGAATCGGCGCGAAGGCATTTTGAATTGTACCGGAGTGTTATTGATGGGGGTTGATTCGGCGATCAGAACTGTGACAATGGACGGGTACTTCAAGAAGCACTGGTCGAGGAATTGACTAATAACGCCATGTGCAGATTGTGGAGGCCTCAGGATTAGTCGGCAAACCGGACTATGTGTATGATGAAGCCGAACAGCAGGATATTGAGAAGCGTCTTCACAACCTCGGGTATCTATAGTTGTCGTGTGAGCGGGAATGTTATGCATTGTCCAACCCTGAGTGAACTCCCGCCACCGCCGCCGGGCAAGACCGGCTGGCCGTGGACGGAGGAAAGCCCACAACTGCCGGAGACGATGCCCGATGGCTCGCCCTGGCCACAGGTGAGCATCGTCACGCCGTCGTACAACCAGGCACAATTCATCGAGGAGACCATCCGCTCCGTGCTGCTGCAGGGGTATCCTGATCTGGAGTATATCATCATTGACGGCGGCTCGACCGATGGAAGCGTGGACCTCATACGCAAATATGAGCCGTGGCTGGCGTATTGGGCGAGCGAGCCGGACGAAGGACAGTCGCATGCTCTGAACAAAGGGTTTACTCAAGTGACTGGGGATATTCTGGGGTGGCTCAACTCAGATGATCTCTATTGCCCAGGAGCCTTGAGGAAGGCCGTTAGGCTTTTTCAAGAGGAAACGGATGTCAGCGTAGTATACGGCGGCCATTACCGTATTGATGCCGAAGGGCAGATCATTGACAAGGTTTGGGCATCACCTTTTGACCTCCGTTACATGTTGTATAACGGAATGGATATTAGTCAGCAGGCTTTATTCTGGCGGAGTGACTTGATGCGTCGAGTGGGAATGATTGATGAAGAGTTGGTGTTTTGTATGGACCGTGACTTAATCCTACGTTTGATTTGGCACGGCAAGGTCATACGCACAACGAAATATCTCGGTATGTTTCGGCTTCATAGTGAAGCAAAGACAGCCACTATACAGGATGTCCACCGGCGGGAAATAGAAATCGTCCAACTACGCTATCGTCACTATCATGACACTGTGTTGCCTGCATGGTTTTGGCGAGTTTATTTGAGTGTCAAACGACTTGTTCTCATTGTGAAGGAAGCGGGACTGTCTTATACTATATTCAAAATGCGCACAAAACTCGGTCGCAGACTCGGTGTTGGCGCTTTTGCGAAGCATAAATGAGATGAAGATAAAGGTTGCTCTCCACTGCTTCGGATTATCACAGTTTTCTCACTTGGAATGTGGCCCGGTTTTGGGGGCAGTTTAGTGCCAACCAGCGATATTCGGCAAGCAAGTGTACACGGCGCTCCTGCAATTGCACCTGATGTGTCAAACAGCGGAGATGGGGCATGCTTAATTCCAGAGAGATACTGAGGGTCCAAACGCTCAGGAGAGAGGCATCTGTCAGGCCACATTCAAAAAGGAAAACATTTGGAGTCGTTTCCACCGTTTTTTCATTTGAATTTCTTTTTATTCTGTTCTTATTTGCAGGTCGTTACAAAGCTGACCCACGATTCGAGTGGGTTTCGGTGGATTTAACGGCGCTGTTTTTTGGGTCAAGCGTCGTCGCCGGGTTTTGGGTGCTTTGGCGCCGGCGGTTCAGGGCTCGCCGCAAGTCAGTTTTGCTGGTGTGGCTGGCACTGGAGTTCGTTGGTTACGTCGTCGCCAGCCTGGCCTGGACACCCGGGCGTGTGTACGCCGGACAAAAAGCGTTTTATATTGCTACGTTGACGCTATGGCCGCTCGTCGCCTGCGCCTTTATCATCGCTTCTGATAGGCATCGCCTGCATCGCTTTTCGGTCTTGCTCGTGGTATTCTCTGGGTGGATTGCTTGGGAGAGTACTCTAGAGTTCCTGCGCTCCGGTGGCCAAGGTTTTGTTTATGCTCTGGGGGGGAATTACTTGGGGCCAGGGCGTGTAATCGGATTGGGATTGCTGATCGTTCTAGCATACATGCTCTTTTTTGCGCGGAACCTTCTTGAAAAGATAGGGGCGGTCGTCCTGATAGGATGGTTTTTGATCGTGTTGTTTGCCTTGGGTGGACGTGCGCCGCTGCTGGCTACGGCAGTGGCAGCATTCGTGCCTCTGGTTGTAGGTTTCAGGCTGTCACTTTCCGGTAGGATGACAGTGCGGCGCTACGTTGTGCCTCTGCTGGTGCTCGTAGCAGCCAGCGCCGCGATATTGGTCTACTTATATGGCACTGGCACTGTGACGGTGACGGCAAGCCGCTTGCGTGTTCTTTTTACCCAGGTAGTAGAACACGTTCCGTCGAAGAGGGTAGAGTTATACAGAGACGCGCTCAATTCTTGGACTGGGAAGCCTTTTCTAGGACATGGCATTGGCGCATTCCCATTGCTTGAAGGTAGCGGGGATATTAGATTATATCCCCACAATCTGATTTTAGAGATTTTGGTTGAACTGGGCCTGGTTGGTTTTGTGTTATTCACGGTGTTAGTGTTCGTTGCATTAAAGACCCTGGGGACGTTGAGTGCCATTCGAAATGATCCATGGCGTTTACTCGTTCTAGCGTTGTTCGTCAATGTGTTTTTAAACGCCATGGTTACTGGCGATATTTCCGATAATCGTATTGTCTTTGGCGTGCTGGGTTTGATGACTTTGCCAAAAATGAGGTCCGTATAGAATGGCTAGAGTTGCTCACCTTACTTCTGTTCATCCCCCTTACGATACCCGCATCTTCCACAAAGAGTGCAAGACCTTGGTCGAGGCTGGGTATGACGTTGTGCTCATCGTCCCACATGATCGCGATGAGATAGTGGATGGTATAAAGATTCGCACTGTGCCCAAGCCTAAAGGGCGGTTGTCTCGTATGACTCGCACTGCGTGGCAGGTTTACCGGGCAGCGATTGATGAGAATGCTGCGGTTTATCATTTTCACGACCCTGAGTTGATTCCTATTGGCCTATTGCTAAGAATGCGTGGCAAGCAGGTCATCTACGATGTGCATGAAGATTACATCACTTCTATCAGGCAAAAAAAATACTTGCCACACTTTCTTTGCTTGTTGTTAGCAAGTTTCTGGGGAAAGGTTGAAACATACATAACCAAGCCTTTCCAGATAGTGTTAGCAGAAAAATACTATACTCGTCGCTTCCCAAATGGGATAACCGTGTTAAATTATCCTATCAGAACATACTTTGCAACTCTTTCTAATGAAGGAAGGCACCAGCCCCGTCTACTTTACACTGGCGTAGTGTCCGAAGATCGCGGAGCCTTGCTGTATGCCCAGATAGTCACCCTCATAGACAATGTCGAGGTCTACATAGTTGGACGCTGTAGTAAGAGTCTTGCTGATAGAATGCGTCAGATGGCTGGAAACAAAAGAGACCGACTGCACATTGAGGGAGAGGGCTTTCACGTTCCATATAGTCGTATATTGGATTATTATGCGCGAGGTAAGTGGACATCTGGCTTGGCCATATTTCCACCTACTACCCACTATATGGAGAAGGAGCTGACAAAGTTTTTTGAGTATATGGAGACAGGGATGCCGATTGTCTGTTCAGACTTTCCGGTGTGGCGATCTCTTATAGAGGAGACGGGGGCTGGCCTGTGCGTAGACCCGTTGGACCTAAAAGCTATTACCAATACTATCCAGTATTTGGTGGATCACCCCGAAGAGGCCGAAGAGATGAGCCAAAACGGGCGACGCGCGTTCGAGACCCAATACAACTGGGACAGTGAGGCCAAGAAGTTAATCGAGTTGTACAGTCGCCTGATTCGCTAAAATGGGAACTCGATACACGAGGAACTCGGGCTTCTTAATCACTGCGCTTTCACCCCCGATCTCCCCGGCAGCACGCGCCACTTCGATCTAGCTTATGAACTGACCCGCCTAGACTACGACGTGACGATAGCCTCTTCCTGGAGGAAAGCCCACTCGTGAGAATTATTTACCTTCATCAATACTTTAACACCCCCCAGGACGCGGGAGGAACCCGTTCCTACGAGATGGCCCGCCGTCTGGTCGCCAGCGGGCACGACGTGGATATGGTGACTTCAACCCGCACGTCCTCTGAGGGTGGCTTCAGAGGGTGGAGGCAGACGGAAGAAGCCGGGATTCGCGTACATTGGCTGTACGTTCACTACTCAAACGCAATGTCGTACGCGGAGCGCATTCGCGCCTTTCTCAAATTTGCGGGGATGTCGGCGCTGAAAGCGGCTTCTTTGGAAGGTGATGTGGTGTTTGCCACCAGCACGCCCTTGACCATCGCGTTGCCGGCGATCTATGCGGCCCGCCGGCAAAAAATCCCAATGGTTTTCGAGGTCCGCGATCTGTGGCCCGAGTTACCAATCGCAGTGGGTGCTCTAAGAGGACGAATTCTCATCGCGGCGGCGCGCTGGCTGGAGCGTTTCGCCTATCGAAATTCGGCTCACATCGTCGCGCTCTCGCCCGGTATGAAGGATGGCATTGTGCGGACAGGATACCCTGAGGACCGAGTTCGCGTAATCCCAAATAGCGCGGACCTGGAACTGTTCGACGTCCCTGCAACGGCCGGGCAAGCGTTTAGAGACCAGTTTGATTGGCTGCAAGACCGGCCACTGGTCGTCTACACCGGGGCGTTGGGCCTGATCAACGGTGTTGGCTACCTGGCGCGCCTGGCTGCTGCTGTGGAGAGGTTGGCGCCTCAAGTGCGTTTCTTGGTGTTGGGAGAAGGGAAAGAAGAGCAGACTGTTCGTAATATAGCCAAAAAGATGGGCGTGTTGGGGCGAAATTTCTTTATGCTACCGCCAATCCCAAAGGTGGAAATGCCAAAGGTTCTATCCGCTGCGAATCTAGCGACATCACTCTTTATTGATTTACCAGAGATGTGGGCTAACTCGGCCAACAAATTCTTTGACGCTCTCGCGTCCGGAACCCCGGTGGCGATCAACTACCGGGGCTGGCAGGCAGATTTGATCAAGCAGACAGGCGCCGGCATTGTGCTTGATGCTCAAGACATTGAGGCAGCGGCCAATCGGATAGTGCAGGCGCTTCGAGACCAGACGTGGCTTGAGAGAGCAGGGGCAGCCGCTAGAAAGTTGGCCGAGGAGCGTTTTTCGAGAGACCTGTTGGCTGGACAACTGGAAACCGTCTTGCAAAAAGCCATCACGCCCACCCCGCCCTGCACGGCGAGCCGTTCACCATCTACAAATTCCGCACCATGACCGACGCCTGCGATGCCCAGGGCAACCTACCTCTCGCTGCATAGTCCAGATGAACGAGACCACCGGCGGTTGATTTCGGAGGGAATGAGGGTATAATCAATCTGGTGGCATGGTCGAGATGGGATGGTGAGACTGGAAAAGGGGTTGGCCGAATATGTGGTCTGGGCGCAAGAGGTGGTGGTAAATGGATGAGAGCGTGACCCTGTCTGTGCAACGCGAACGTCACGTGGCCGCGTTGGCGCGGGACTTGGAGTACGTGGTTGAACAACTCGGCAGCATCCCGTCCGTGCAGAAGGTGATTCTATTCGGCTCCTATGCCGCCGGGCGACGCGACCTTTTTACCGATCTCGATATATTGGTAGTAATGGACTCGCCATTGGGTTTTATCCCCCGCAACGTCGAATTGGCCCGTCGCGTGCGCGCAGGCGTAGCCCTGGATTTGTTGGCCTATACGCCTCGGGAGATAGAACAGATGCGCGACCGGCCATTTCTGCGCCACGCGCTCGAGACAGGAAAGGTGCTCTATGAGAAAAGACTCTCGCAGTGAAGGATGGCGCTGGCTGGAGCAGGCGCAAGCCGACCTCCCCTGGACGACTGGGGCGTCCTCGACACAGCAATTCCCGCTTTGGGAATTTTGCTCAAGCGCATCGGCCTAAAAGAGCCGATGCTGGGACAAAAAGCGACCAGCACCGTCTGTTTTACGGCGGTGCGGCCTTAAAACGGGAATTGCTGC
>Ga0209121_10004497_pt1 | contig 13005 bp, 15 predicted proteins | sample Cruoilmetagenom3_FD_187292 | JGI IMG/M metagenome (GOLD analysis project Ga0209121, IMG submission 187292) | Oil polluted marine microbial communities from Coal Oil Point, Santa Barbara, California, USA - Sample 3 (SPAdes) (version 2) | ecosystem: Environmental > Aquatic > Marine > Oil seeps ... | reverse complement strand
TAAAAGACCGGGCAGAATCTCTCGAAAATAAAGATGGCGTTATTTCCACCTCTTCCAGCGACCTTGTTAGCGGAATGGAAGTAAGCAAATTACTATCCGATGGCGATTACACCAGGGTGAGTGAAACGAAAATACAAAATTCGAGAATCTACTACTCTGGGAATATCTACGAAAAGATTGACGGGCTAAGCAAGGTTAAACCAGCGGCTCAACGAAACAAGCAAAAAGAAGGGCTTGAAGCGGTAAAGCCTACAGTCATCCCGTTCAAAGAATTGACGATTCGCGGCGATGAGTCGTGGCTACCTGGCGAGGCAAAAGCTTCGATTGGCAGTGTAGAGCGTTACGATGGAAGCCCTGTTATTGGTGGTAATGCGATCAACAACTCAGCGCTTCTGGAGTTATACAACAAGTATATCAATGGCGAGCAGTTAGCAAAAAGAGACAAGAAAGACACCCAAGACGAATACAACTCAAAGCTAAAAGCAGCACAGCGCACTTTAACTAATGACGTTCTACCACTAATAAAGCAACACCTTGACGACTCAGGTATGGCCGGCTTGGTAGAGGAGGAATACAACAGAAAGCGTAATTTCTTCTCACCCCCTGTATTCGATGGAAGCTCGATTAAAAACCTTCCCGCAACATTCAGGGGTAAGCCGTTCAAGCTAATGCAGCACCAGCAGGAAGGCGCAGAGAGGGCTATATACAACAAGCGTGGCGTTATTGCGTTCGCGCCAGGGCTTGGCAAGACACCGACAGCGATAATTGTTACTCAACAGCTTTTGGATAAGGGAGTCGTAAAAAAACCGTTATTCATTGTCCCAGCTAACACAATCCCACAATGGGAAGAAACCGCTCGGGAGTTGTACCCTAACTCGAAAATATACCAGTTCCCAAAATATCAAACAGGGGTAAATAAAGGAAAGGTAAAAGATTGGGTAGCTATGAATGCCGCCGATAAAGAAAAGATGGCGAACGATCTTACAAACAATCGCTACGACTATACATTTATCAGCACGAACCTGGCGCAGAAGATTACTGTGCCTACGAAAAAGCTCAATCAATATATCGAGGACATAGCTAAAGAAATGTCTTTGATGGAAAAGCCAGACGATGAGCTGACAAAATCACAAATAAAGGCGAAAGCTACAAGGCTGGCTAAAATCGCCATGCTGAAAGAGACTATGCGTAAGGCGTATAGCGAGGCTAATAAAGCTGGCTTCGATATGAAAAAGCTAGGCTTTGATGCGATTATTGCCGACGAGGTTCAATACTACAAAAACATAGGAATGCAGTCTTCCGAAACCAGGGGCGGAATTGGCGCATCTGTAAGTATAAAAGAATCATGGCCGAAGGATGAAGAAGGCAAGGATATAAAGACCGGCGATCCACTAGCGGTAAGCCTGCAAAGCTCAAGATCATACGACTTTAGGTTTAAGACGCGCTATATCAGTGAAATGAATAACGGGAATAATGTTTTTCTACTGACAGGAACCCCGACGCCGAATAAGCCGCTAGAGCTAATGACTCTGCTACAGCACCTAAACGTCGATATTCTGAAAGAGTACGGGATAGCAAGCGCCGAGGAGTTTGTTAATGAATTCTTCTCTATCTCAGAGGTAGAGGGTACAAGCGCCGATGGCAAAAAGAAAATGTCACCAGAGCTAACGTCGATAAAAAATATCGGCGGTCTGAAAGCTATTACCACAAGGTATATTGATTACAGGTCGCCAGAGTCGGCAAAGGATTTAAAGCGGCCAGAGCAGGTTGACATAAAGCACCAGATATTAAAGAGCGATGTATCTGAGGCGCAGTTCATTGATATTAAAGACAGGCTGTTACAAGCCATTAAAGACGCCCAAGAGAAGCGGCAAGGCGTAGTTAAAGACGATATTGAGGCGATAATCTCAATGTATGGCGCTGGCCGTGATGCGAGTATAGATCAGCGGCTTTACACGCCGTCAATCAAGAGTAAGGGTTTTTCCAAAGGTGATGTTTTTGAGGTCGAGGAAAGGTCGGAATATTCAAAGATTGCCAAGACAGTAGAGCTTGTCGCCAAGCAAGTGAATGCCGATCCTGATGCAGGGCAAATTATATTCCTTGATCGCCTAAAATTCGCCAATTCCAACAAATCGACGCACGAAGATATACGGAACAGAGTCTTAAGTGCCACAAAATTAAATGATGACCAAGTTGTTTTTGTAAGTGGCTCTCGCCATATAAACCCGGCTACTGGCAAACCTGTTAATTCTGGCCCAAAGCCGGAGAGATTGCAGCAGATTATTGACGGCTATAATTCAGGCGACATTAAAGTGCTGATCGGCAACACGTCTAAGCTAGGTGTTGGTGTTGATCTTCAAACAAATACAACTGACATATATCAGATAGACCTACCTTATCGCCCTGATGAAATAGAACAGCGCAATAACAGAGGTGTTCGACAGGGTAACAGGTACGACCAGGTAAGGGTTCACTCCTTCTCGCAAATTGGCACGTTCGACGAGATGAGCGAGCGGATTATCGCCAACAAGAAAGGGTTTAACGACGTATTTTGGAAGGATCAAGACCAATCGACAGCAGACGTTGCCGCCAAAGAAGCGCCGGACGCCTACGCCGCAGCGATAGAGCTAGAGCAAAACCCATCTAAAAAGAAAAAACTAGAACTGGAGCGCGACCTTTCATCGGCTGACCGGGTAACAACAGAGCTAGAAAGCAAGGTTGCAAGCATTGAGGGTCGAATTCAGACGCAGATCAAAACAAAAGAGGATATTGATAGCGCTATCGCGTCGATAGATAAGGGGGCAACCCCAGCTTACGCAGGATTGCCAGCGGCAGAAGTAAAGAAAAAACTCGCCGCCTTTAAAAAGCGCCAGGTTGAAACGCGAGCAAAGTATATCGCTCAAATAAAAGAAGTTTACGAGAGGATCGAGAGCCTAAATACGGATCGAGCCGAAGCAGAAGGCAAGCTAAAATCACACAAAGAGAACATCAAAGAGATTCAAAGCAAATACATCATCAATGGTGTTGTTGCGCTGTCCAAGATTAAAGAGCTACACCCAGAACTTAAAGCAGGTAAAGGGCAATCCTACTCCCGCGACTACAAAACCTCCCCCGCTACATCAACTGTCGCTGAAATCAACACAAAGCTATCAACTGCTATAAGCCGTTTAGACAAAACCATACAGCAGCGCGTCAAGATCGTGCAGACTGTAGCGGAACTCCCTGTAGACGTTCCCTCAGACGTTCGTGGCATGCACTACAATGGTATTGCTTACGTTGTCGCTGATAACACGCCAGTATCTGACGCCAAATCAGTTCTCACGCATGAAGTGGTGGGCCATATGGGCCTGGAGTCGATGCTAGGTGATTCATACCATGATGTTATTGGAAAAATTAAGCGCATGAAACGTGTAGGTAATAAGCAAGTAGCTGGGATCATTAAGACGCTGGAGAAAAACTATGTCGATAATGACGGAAATTATGCACTAAGCGCCAACCAAGAAGCGCGTGAAATACTCGCTCACATCGCCGAGACTGACCAGAATCACTCCCTGGTTAAGCAGCTGATCGCCAAGTTAAAGCTATGGCTTGCTCGCGTAGGATTGGCTAACAAAGACAACGCAGAGATCGGGCAATTAATCGCACAGGCGGCGCGGTATGTAGAGGGTAAGCAGGAAAATCTAGCGATCGACGGTAATGGAAAATTAATAGCCGCAAAGTATAATGGTCAGTACGCAAGTAAAGACACCGAAGATAAAGACGATGAGCGAAGCCAAGATCAAAGATTTAGCCGACAAACTGATAGCAAAAAGCAACAAGAGGATTACGCAGCCCTCATCGCCGATGCGGAAGCCTACGGAGCGAGAGTGGAGAGCAGCGGAACGCTTGACGGGTATCGGAACGGCGAAGAAGTAACTGTACTACACAGGTCGCACTCTGCTTTTGACGAGTTTGGCGACGATCAGTTAGGCGGAAATACAGGAACTACCACCGGCTTCCTTGGCCATTTCCTTGCGTTTGAAGATGCAGGCAACGATAAATACGGCGCACATCTAAGCGCTCATAAAATCAAAGCAGGAAAAGTGCTTTCTTTGTCGGCAAGCGAGTTCTCAGGCCTTGGCGACCTATCAGAGCAAGAATCTACCGCTATGCGTAATACGCTAATGTCAGCAGGCTATGACGGTATTGCTGTGGATGGCCTAGGCTGGGTGATTGTCTTCGAGTCTAAAAACATCACAAAGGTTGCCGACGATACCGGGGCTAGTTATTCCAGAGGGAATGTAGGCGGGAATACAAGCGAGGAAAATGCGTACACCAAGGGATTCAAGAGCCTTGGAGGTAAAGATAAGACGGTATTCGACCGCGCCAAAAAAGCAATGAAGCGAGAATTCACACCTGGCGGATTGCTACCGAAGTCTGTTTTTGATGAGCAAGTGAAGCGCGATTCTCAGCTTAATGTCTTTGAGTTTGATATTGCCAACAGGCTCGGACACCTAGACCAAGGCGTCCTTGAAGGCTTTAACAAGAAATACACTGATCTATCAGAAGAAGACAAGGGCAAGATTAACGAGGCTCTAGGCGGCTCTGAGCCAGATATGAGCCTGCCGGAAGCTGTGCGCGAAGAAATCTATAAAATGCGGCTGGTGATTAAAAACTTGTCGAAGGATTATGCGGCACACCTTGAGGGCGAGATCAAAGACCTGCAAGCACAAGGCAATGACGCGGCGGCAGAGTCGAAAGCGCAACTACTGCAAACCATTATCGACAACATGGACACCTATGTTCACCGTTCTTACCGCGCGTTTGATGACCCTAAGTGGCCTCGAAAAGTTCCGCAAGACGTATATGATAATGCCGCAAAATACCTTGAGCGCCAGTACGCAGATGGTGGCGCAGTAACGCCAGAGATTCAGGATAAAGTATCAAAAACTCTTGAGCTGATGCTTGAGGAAGGCACTGCGTTTGACAGTATGGAGGCGTTCGTCAAGGAATCGAAGCTGGGCGCAAAAGACCTCAGCGTATTGCAGAGAAGAAAGCAGATAGCGCCAGAGATCAGAGCGCTGCTTGGCGAATATACTGACCCCAAAGTTAACTTCACAAAGTCAGTAACCAAAATGTCCAGGCTGGTTATGAATCAGAAGTTTCTTGATAGGGTGAAAGAGCTAGGCGTAGCGGAAGGGTTTTTGTTCGAGAAGGACAAAAGACCGCTTGATGCCACACGCATGATTGCCGCAGACGCTAGCGAGAGCTATGCCCCGCTCAATGGGCTGTATACATACCCAGAGATAGACCAAGCGTTTAAAGATGCTCTAGGCAAGGAGCAAATGGCAGACTGGTTTCGCACTATTGTCCGGCTGAATGGCATGGTCAAATACGGTAAAACTGTACTCTCGCCAACAACGGCGGCAAGAAACTGGATGTCAGCAGCGTTCTTCGCTATGGCTAACGGCCACTTTAATTTCTCACACGCCAAAAAGTCTACCGAATCCATTAGGGAATACTTCTCTCACGGCGAAGGCAAGGATGGCTATCTGAAAAAACTCAAGTCGCTCGGCGTCATATACGACACTCCCTATGCTGGCGAGATGATGGACTTGCTTGCTGACTCCCAACTAGAGCACACTTTGTACGACAAAAAACCGTTGTCTAGCTTTAGGAAGATGAACGAGTTTGCGCAGAAGTTTTATCAGTATGGTGATGATTTTTGGAAGATTATTGGTTTTGAAAATGAGAAGGCGCTGCTAATAAAGCATAAAAATATGTCGGAGGCTGACGCAGAGGTGGAAGCCGCAGAGAGAATACGCAACACCTACCCTACATATTCAATGACAGGCCGGTTTGTTCAGAAACTACGACGATTCCCTTTGGCCGGAACCTTTGTATCGTTCCCGTCAGAGATAATTCGCACCAGCTATCATATTATTCGATACTTAAAGCAAGACCTTAAAGACTCGCCAGAGATGGGTCGTCGCAAGGTTGCTGGATTAGCGATTGCATCAGGCATGATTCACGCGCTACAAGCGGCAAGTATGTCAATGATGGGTATGGATGACGATGAAGAGGAATCCTTCAGAAGCCTTGCGGCACCTTGGCAGGAGAATTCAAACCTTCTTATATTGGGTAGAGATAAAGACCAAAACCTTCGCATATTGGATATGTCGTTTCTCGATCCGTACAACTACTGGAAGCGCCCAATTAATGCCTTGATGCGAGACCAGCCAATAGATGACGCGCTAAAAGATTCAGCAAAAGAAATGCTTGGCCCGTTCTTTGGTCAGGATATTGCGTTCGGCTCGATAATGGAGGCTGTGAATAACAAGAAGCAATCAGGCGGCAGAGTGTTTAACCCTGGCGCTCCGGTGCTGGATCAGACAACAGCAATAGCAAACCACCTCCGCCGATCATTGCAGCCGGGCGCATTCTCTAACGCAGAGCGCATTATAAAAGCGTCAGCAGGACAAATATCCCCGTCAGGCAAGCAGTACAGAATGGAGGAGGAGATGGCTGCCCTTGTAGGATTCAGGGCAACAACATTCGACCCGAAGAAAAGCATCTTCTATAAATCCTATGGGTTTAAAGACAAGAAGCGTGACGCTACAGGCATATTATCGGCGGTGGCGCGGAACCCTAACAAGGTATCAGATGCCGACCTAAGCAAAGCCTACAGGGTTGCAGAAGAAACCCGCATGGAGGCTTACGAGGAGATGATAAAACTGGTTAGAGCAGCTATGAATGCCGGTGTTTCTCGACAGGAAATAATTGCAGCCATGAAGAATAGCGGTGTCAGCAAGAAAGATAGCATGGCGCTGGCATCAGGTATCGTCCCGCGCTGGAAGCCGTCAGATGCAATGATGCGCAACGCAGTAAGAAAGGCGGCTGTATTATTCGACGATGATATTGCCGAAGAATTCAACCGCAGGCGCAACTTGATTAGACAGCAATTCAGGGAAGGTGCGCAGAGATAGCGTCAAAGTCGATAGCGTCTGAGACAAAGAACGGGAATACTGCGAAGAACAAGAGCCATGCGGCAATTGCAATAATACCGGTGTTAGTGGCGACCCAATTTTCTATCGCAAGCCACTTATCTTTAAGCGTGAACATTTATATTCTCCAGAATCAGCCCCTATGTTAAGTAAGGGCTGATTATATCGGATCAATCAAGCCTTATCGCATTATCAGTCAAATGCTTTGATGGCAGTATTGGGCTGCTGTCCCACACCACGTCTTTAACTTCAACATCATCCATCTGGTACACATCCTCCTTAATTTCGTAAGTCGATTCGTATTGCGTCAAAAGCTCGCAAAGCTCCTTATCAATAAGCGCATTTAACTTATTATTGCTAGAGCGATTCAGGACGTTTAATAGCGACGCAACATAATTAAGTCTACTTGAATATATATGAGCCTTAGCAAAGGCGAGCAGCCTATCCTTGTCATCCTTTAGCATGGGCAGCCTCTTTTTCAATCAATGAATATGATACATTGTCGGGCTGTGTCCTTGTGCTTGTCTCAATCTTGCTCATAGTCTTGTAGTTACTAAGCCAGTGCTCAAGTTCCTTGTCTAACGCCTCGCTAAATTCTATTGTCATTCCACTGTCCTCCGCATGATCTCTTACAGCAAGTAAATCTGCGAGGTAATAGCCATATCCTCGACTATCTATAGATGCGTAGTCAGCAAGCTCTTTGTAGTTAGAATCATTGGTTCTCATTAATCAAACCTCTTAAATTCAAACTCATGCTTACTTGGCTTTCGTGGCGCGTCAACCTCAATAGTCTCATAGGTATTGGTGTCGTTGTTGTAAGCCTCTATCGTTGTCGTCCCTCCGTATGTCCTGACGCTATCCACATCGATATCCCGCGTTCTTCCAGTTGAGTGGTCGTAAGTTCGTATATTCTGCCCTGCTTCCACACCTTGGGTTTCTTCCCAGTAGTCGCTTGCTGATACTGTGATTGATGTTACTGCTAGCACCACTGTCACTATCAATAATTTCATGTTAACCACCTTCCATGTCTTCTTCTAATATAGATAGCAAAATAGCCCTCTCGTCATCAGAGTATTTGCCTAGATCGGCTTTAAGTTGTGCGCGGTCAGCGGCTTGGTGTTCTAGCCAAAATGCGTTTATGTCAATATGACCACTCCTGCTCGCATTGCTGATAACAACATCTATTGCATTACTCCTTTTAAGCTCGTTGAATATTGCGCACAAAATCGCCTCAAGCTTGATATTTTGATTCCTGACCTCCGCAATTTTATTGATTTTGCAATCCAATTCATCCCTTACTTTTTGCTCTCTCTGAGATATGTCTCGCTGGTCACATGGCATTATTTATGCCCCATTCTATTTAGTGTGTTCATATTGTGTTATCCTGTAATTTCTCCGTATGCGGCCCCGTTCCTTCCGCATCCTTTTCCCGCTTAATTGCGGGATTTTTTTATCGACCACTCTGCTATTGATACCTTCTCGCTATAGCGGTTAACAACAGTTTTCCGCTTAGTGATAATATCCACGCCCTGTGATCTCAGCTCCGAGATTCTCGCAGGGCATTCTAAAACCCCCAGCTCATCCCAAGCGTTAAGCCTGGTTAGCGTCCGGCCTGATTCGAGATAGGCTTTAACCCTCGCTCGCTGGTTCATCGTCGCCCCCGATCAATACTTTCTTAATAGTTTAAAGCCCGCGCCTATCTCTCGCCTGCTAACCCTTGCCTTGACTCTTGCGGCTGATGATTTGCTCCATAGCGTCAATGGCAGCCATCACTGCGCCGGGTTGTGCTGTTAGTGGCTTATCCATTGACTTCGCCTGCTCGTATATCATCGATTTCTTTTTTTATGGCTGGCCAACATTCAGCGCAATACTGATGCTCTGGAACGCCAGGATGAAGGTGCCATCCCATATCTTCAATATCACTGTTAGTCGGCCAGTCGTAAAGATCGGTTTCATTAAAACAGCCATGAGCGTCGCAAGTTATCTTTACTTCAATAGACATTATATTTCCCCTTCAATTACTCTAATTAATTTTTTCACACTATGCCGCTTGCCGTTAATCATAATCGACGCCTTGCCAACACTCACAGCCCGCTTCCCTGCGTAACGTGCATTCCAGCTACCCCTTGCCTGATCGTGCGGCATATCAACAGCGTGGCGGTACTTCCATGTAAACACACCGTTGCTGTAGTCGAGAGCTTTTAGTATCTCAGCCTTGGTTATCATGATGGCTTTGTTAATATTTATAGGTTTGCTCAGGTTGCTTAGCTCTGTATTTAGTTACTCTTCCTTCACGCATCCACTCGGGCTTATTCGTGTTCCATGAGGCGAGAACTTTACGGGCTTTCTCGTCAACTTCTAAAACCTTCACGCCCCAAACCGACCACTTATTTCGGCTCATCCCTGTGTTTTTTCGCACATCATACAAAGTCATTCCTGATTTAATCTTCTCAAACTTTATAGCCATTATATTCCCCCTTCGCGCACAATATGCGCCTTTTCGTGTAATCCGGATTCGACAATCATCGCCGCTGAGTTGTAGTCCATAGTGCCAGAAAGACACCACCGGTGGTTATCGTCCCCGGTGTACCAGTATTTAATGCGGTACATTAAGCATCTCCAATAAGGTGCAGCGCTAGGAATTCATCGGCCTTTGACAGCGCATCGGATGCGGATTTATGGTGCTTGCCACGATATATCTCAGCTCCGCCCAGATTAATAATTGGCAGCCAGCCTACGTTGGCGCATTTTCGGAGTGTAATATCAATATCAGGTGAAGCTGGAATAGGTGCTCTGACTGGCTCTTGTTTTGGTGTGCGACTGGTATAAACTGGCTCTATAATCGGCTGGCCATCCTGTTTAGGCATAGCTTCATCGGCCTTGCGTTTTTCCTCTTGCTCTTTATGCGAGGCAATACGCGATGCAATAACGGCTTTTAAATCATCCTCTTGCTTAAGAACAAGTTGCTCGCCATCGGCAAACAGAAACTTATAGTCGCCTGATAGCGAGTCGATCAATGCGCAGCTAGTGCGAATCCTGTCGGCGATGTTGTTGGCCTCAATCTTTGCGTTTGCCAGCTCTGTATCAACAGCATTATGTAGGCTTTCTATTGTCCTCTTGCCTTTTATGGCCCCAGCAAAGTCGGCGGCGATTGGCGGCAATCCATAGTCTAGTAGCTTATTGATGCCTTCGATGAATTCAGAGAGTTTTGTTTTCGCATCAAGAACAATCTTTGATTTGATGTTTTCTTTCTGTGATTTAACTTTTTTACCAAGATCTAGTCGCTTTGATCGAGCCTCCTCTTTAATCGTATCAATGGTTTTAAACATTGCATCAATATCGGCTGTTTGCGATAAAGCGGCCTCCTTTGCCTGCTCTAGCTTGTCTTCAACTCCCTTTAGCCATTTTGCGGTTTTATCGGCATCAGCAAAATCCCCATCGGTTTTTAGATCGGTTTTAATACCGCCGATAACAGTCATTGCATTGGCTTTGAACTCATTAAGGTTTGATGCTGTAACCATGCCTTTAACTTCAATGTGAAGCGATGGCAGGGCGTCAGGGGCGGTGCCAGTGGCATCAATGGCGATCTCTTTGTGTTCATAGTCGGCAAGGTCTTTATTGAATTGAGACCAACCATAAATGAGCTGCTGGCGGCGCTCGGGAATTGATGTGTACCAAGTGTACGCCATGTTTTCAGAGGTGCCATCGGAGCACATTAGCATGGCTTTATCAGCGCCTGACACAAGCAATTGCTGCTCTAATTGCGGCCAGTGAGTGTCAGGAACCTCGTTGCTGGTTATCGCAGTAGCTAGAGCATTATTGAATAACTTATGCTCCCACACAATAGTCTCCATCATGTCAACGCCGTCGAACGAAGATAAAACACCTTCGTATTCACAACTAGACGCTGTGCATGGGAATAACTCGCTGCCAATAATTTCCTCGGCAAGAGGCCGCGCCATAGCTTCGGCGGTATGACCTTGGTCGAATATCTTTTGCTTGGCAGGCGTGATCTCTTCCGCTATACCAGTGGCTTTCTGTTTAAGCAGGTCATTGCGCGACTGGTATTTACTTAATCCGAGCATTGCACTGGCTTCCGACGCAGTATGGTGGTCTTCGCGCAGTTTTCGCCAAGCCTCAGACCCTTGTATTACATCGTGAATAATCATTTTGCACCCCCTTTGATTATCGAGCAGTCTTCAATCTTTTTTATTTGGGCCTCTGTTAGAGCGCCTTTGCTTTGAACCATTGCGATAATCTGCGCTGCTGATTTTTTGCCAGCTTGGATATACGCACTCCACGACTCAAAGTTCTTATCGAATTGGTCGGCAGGGTAGCTCTTTAGTTCTTCCGTATCTGGCGTCACGTTGCGAGGCTCGTTAATGGGTATGTCTTCCGCTTCGTCTTGAGTAATCAGCCCTGCTAGAGCGTCTGCAAACTGATTTCTTACCGCAAAGCCTCTCGCCCTCCATTGAAGCATGCGTTTCGGGTATTGCTTCCACGGCCCTTGTTTCCCCCAGAGGTTAGCTATCTGCGCGTCTACCTGGCTGAATATTTGCGTATGCTCATCGCCGCCTTTCCTCCAAACTGTGCAAGAGGCAGTCATGGTGGCATCATCAAACGATTCTTTAATGCCACCAAATGCAGGGTGATTTTGCATTAGAGCAAGCAGCGCATCACCATAAATAGACGGACGCCCATTAATTACCGCGATGTTTTGAAGTGATTGGATTGGATTCAGGCGCAACTCAGCCCCCATCATCATAGCTACGAGCGTATCTTCTGGCTTACCTGCGTAGCTCTTAGGCACCATCGCGCTACTCGATAGCATTCGCGCAAGCTCCATCGCTTCACTTAAGTTCTGCGGCTGCAATGCGAAGCCTGATTGTTGTGTTGTTAATTCTTTACTCATCATGCTTCACCTATGCTTGCAACGTAGTCGAGACATTCTTTCTCTATCAGCTTGGGCCAAATTTCCATATCGCTTATGTCTAAAACCTTATCAGAAGGCGATATAGTCACATCCATTATTTCAAGTGTTGGCCCTTCAGCTGGGCAGCAGTCCTCCACTAGAGCGTTTAGTTTTGCAGGTGTGCCAGGGAAATACTCGAACTCAATCGTTACGGGCACGTCACCATCGCCAATTTCAGTTTTTAGTGTGTAGTCCATTAATCTTCTCCGCTAATTAATTTATCAACAATCTCTGCGCGTTTTGCGTCGCCTCTGAACCGATACGCCTCGGCAGCCGCTAGCATGGTTCCTGGCTGTGCAATCAATGGCGCGGTGTTAGTGCTCGGTCTGGCCTGCGATCCCCCAGAGGCGTTAACAGAGCGTCTTCCTCAGACCAGCCACGGCGTACACGCTGATGAACAAGCTCTGATTCTAAACCCGCTCGCTCAGCCTTCTGTTTAAGCGAACCCACAAAGCGGCTCACAGTAGCGAGTCCAGTTCAGCCTGAGCTAACTGTATTCGATTTTGTATTGCTTCGACCTTAAGTGCTTTGAGCGCGTCTTTCTCCCCTTCATCGCCAACTATTTCAAACTCTACATCGACAATGTTGGAAATCAGGATTTGGTCGCCACGATGGCCATGCTTTTTTACGTCCTGAACGAACGTATAGCCATGCGATATGTTTCGGTACATTGCCATCTTTACTGTTTTGGTTTTCATGCTTTCTTCTCCGTTGTGAAGTCACACAATAACACATATAAACAGAAATAAACCACTTGAATTAAAATAAATTATGCGTATTATAGAAATCTAACCAGAGGGCTATATATGAACTTAAAGAAATCAATCGTAATTTGTTGTGCAAAGAAAGAGGTCACAACAGGGCAGTTGGCGAGCATGATCGGGGTTGGGTCGCCGCGAATAAGCCAGCTAAAAACCACTGGCACATGTACAAGCGATACGCTAGAAAAGTTAGCCAAGGCGTTTGATATGAGCGTGTCAGAGTTTATCCATGAGGGTGAATCATGAGAGTCTACATACTATGCGCCATTATCCTGGTTGTGGCCTTTTT
>Ga0209121_10004496_pt1 | contig 13006 bp, 15 predicted proteins | sample Cruoilmetagenom3_FD_187292 | JGI IMG/M metagenome (GOLD analysis project Ga0209121, IMG submission 187292) | Oil polluted marine microbial communities from Coal Oil Point, Santa Barbara, California, USA - Sample 3 (SPAdes) (version 2) | ecosystem: Environmental > Aquatic > Marine > Oil seeps ... | reverse complement strand
CCGCCGCCTGCACCCGGCGCGCCGACCTGCCCGATATTGCCAAACAGATCTTCAAAGAACCCGCGTTCACGGCCCAACGTTGGAGTCTTATCACCATCAGGGCGCAGGCGCACGATTTGATCAATCCCGCTCCGCTCTGCCGAGGCGACATTGCCAGCCTCGTCAAATTGTACCGCAATCACAGCATGCGACTGGATCCGCGGACGGATGAAGGGTTTGCGACCTGTCACTGACGAGACATAATACCAAGTGGTCTCGCCAAATTGGCTGGTAAAGGTCGGGCGGCCCAGCGTTCCTTCGACCGAGCGTTGATTATCAATCCCCGGCTGGATCGATCGGACCAGCACATTGTCAACCACATAACCGCGCGATTCGCGGATTGAGCTGCAACCTGACAGAGCCACACCAACCGTCGCAATCAGGCCAAATTTCACAGCCCTGTGCAAGTTCATGTGCATGTTCATCAAAACGCCAACCTTTTCACTTTCGACCAACCCATGGCAGCGAGTGTTTGCTACCGGGCGATGCTTACCTATATCAATGGGCCTATATCTCTGGACAAAGCCTTACGGCCATGCTGCGTGCCATGCAACGCTATCAGCACAAGCCATTGGGTATTATCGTTTGAATTCTGGCTGAACGTAATCGCGTTTCAGCATTGTGGGACCATTATTGCTAATGTCATTCTTAACCCGATTGTTCTCCACTCAACCCGATCCGCGAGAGTTGGTGCGCCCCTTGTGGCACCAGATCATCACCGTCGCGCGCGATCCAGAATGGTATGCCAGCTGCAAAGTGGCAGATACAGTGGATGGCCGGTTTGATATGATCACCGCCACACTTTCGGTTGCATTGGTGCGGGTCGAAGCGAGCGAAGAATTGCGCCCTTACAGCGCCTTGATCACCGAATTGTTTGTTGAAGATATGGACGGACAATTGCGCGAACTGGGCACCAATGACGTTGTCGTGGGAAAGCGGATGGGCAAATTGATGGCCGCCATGGGTGGCCGCTTGGGTGCCTATCGCACCGCCTTGAACAGCGATGATCCGGCGGGCGAACTGGCCGGGGCAGCCCAGCGCAACATCAGCTTTACAGACGATGGATCAGCCGACTGCGTGGCCAAGAAAATGCTCGGTTTCTCACAGCGCCTTGCTCAGTTGGACGATGACGCCATTTTGTCCGCGGAGAATGTGCAATGAGCGCGCCCGAACTCTCCCGCCCGGTAAAGGATCGCCAGCTTCCAGCCGAACCGGTCTGTATCCAAGCGAAACCTGAGGAATGCACCGCGCTTGCGCAGCGCTTCGCCATTCCTGCGATTGAGCGGCTGAGCGCCGAGATTACACTGCAACCCGATGGCAAAGCTGTGCTGGCCACAGGACAGTTTAGCGCCCGCATCATCCAGACTTGCGCTGTATCAGGCGATGATTTTGCAACGGTGATCTCGGAAAAATTGCGCTTGCACTTTATTGAGGAGACCCCTGCCCCGGTCACCGAGGAAGGCGAAGAGATCGAGGTCGATCTGACCTCTGGCGATAGCGACGAAATCGAATATTCTGGCGGTACATTTGATCTGGGCGAAGCGGTTGCGCAGACCTTGGGTCTGGCAATTGATCCCTATGCAGAAGGCCCCAATGCCGATGCAGTGCGAGCAAAGGCGGGGCTTTCCGCCGATGATCAGCCCTCTGGCCCGCTGGCAGAAGCCTTGGCCGCGCTGAAGAAGGGCTAAGGCCTGATTTTCTTACCCTTTGTGATGAAAAGAAGCGGCAGAACCGCGCACAATTTCAATTTTGACACATTTGACACTTTGTTTTGTCGGGTCCGGGAATATTCCTAAGCGATTAGAGGGTGTTGCGCCCGATTTTCAATTTTGACACTTTTCCAACTGGGAAGAACATTCTTGCGCGCATTATTCTGGCGCGAGAAACTGCTCGCTTTGTGAAGAAGTTTAGCCTGACGATGTAAAAGAGCAGCGCAATGTTTGGCAAATCCAAGCCAAGTAGGAAAGCGCGCACCTCCAGATCGGCCACCTACTCATTCTGCCCTGCCCAAGCCTATTTTCCAGGTGGCGACGCAGCTGAAGTAGAAATGGCCCCAAGATTTGGCTGCTGTTCACTTGCGTGAGAAATAAACGAAACTTGCCATGACCAATTGAGGTCGGTAGCTAAGCCTTGTCTGATATCAAACCCATCAGGCCACGGAGATTTTTTGTTAGAGATTGCGGTAATCCGCTAGTTCCAATTTTTTGGAACAGCTGAAGTCAAAAGGACGTTCACGCTTTGGCGTTGGATGAGCCTTTCTTTGCACTCTAATTAAATCGAAAACCCATTGAATATATCAAAACGCGAACAGCGCGTTTTGCACATATTGGCGCAAGGCGGAATGGTTCGCCATTCACGCGCTGATAACGGCAAGATTCGCGATGTAACCTGCTTCACACGCGACGGTCATGTGTTGACCGATTGCACTCTTGAAGTGTTCCAGCGCCTACAAAAGCGGCGCTTTGTTCACTCCCGAAACGGGAGCCCTTACCAGATATCAAAGCTGGGAATTGTGTCGGTACGAGCACAACTCGACAACCGATAAAACCAACACCAGAAGAAAGAAAACAAACCAATGATTAGACAATATCTGACAACAGATACTGACGCCTTGATCGAGATTTGGCAGGCGGCAAATGCTCTGGCTCATCCATTCTTGACCGAGGAATTCGCGTCGCAAGTCGGAGAAGATATTCGCAATGTGTATCTTCCCAATGCCGAAACCTGGGTTTTAGAAAGAGACGGCAAACCGCTGGGCTTCATTGCTCTGATCGGCAATGAGATCGGCGGCCTATTCCTGGCACCAATTGCGCACGGAAAAGGCTTTGGACGAGCCATGGTTGACCATGCTGCTAGTCTAAAAGGGCTATTGTGCGTGGAGGTTTTCGAGAAGAATAGTATCGGTCGCCGTTTTTATGACGGCTATGGTTTCATTGAAACCGAACGATACATGCACGAACAATCCGGGCAAATGACGATCAAAATGTCTGTACCGCCAGCATAAGAACAGCCGGTGGCGGCGCGTCATTTGGTGCGCCGTCACTGGCCAACTTGTCCTGCGATCCATACCTAAGTTCGACATTCGGCACCGCCCCAAAGCGCGTTGCCTGTTGCAATCGGAATGTCCGCAAATGGATCATTAGCCGAACGTCGAATTCAGCCGTGATTACCCACTATGCCGGAAACAACCGGCGGCTTTCCAATGGATTGGAATGCTTAATGCAATCGGCCAAGCTGCTGGCTGCTATAACAAGCAACCTTCATCTATAACGACTGGCATCAAAACGGAATGTCATCGTCCAGATCGTCATAACCGCCGCCCTGAGGGCCGCCAGCTGAACCGCCACCTTGGTTGCCACCGCCAGAGCCGCCGCCGCCTTGGTTCCAGCCGGCGCCGCTTCCGCCGCCGCCATTTCCGCCGCCGGAGCCGCCACCATAGCCGCCGCCACCTTGGCCACCACCGCCGCCGGTGCGCCCATCGAGCATGGTCAGCGTGCCATCAAAACCGCGCAAAACCACTTCGGTTGAGTAGCGGTCATTGCCCTGCTGATCCTGCCATTTGCGGGTTTGCAGCTTGCCTTCAATAAAGACTTTGGAGCCTTTCTTGAGGTAATTTTCCACCACATTGACCAGGCCTTCCGAGAAGATCGCCACGGTGTGCCATTCGGTGCGTTCCTGCCGCTCGCCAGTGTTGCGATCTTTCCATGTCTCGCTGGTGGCGATGCGCAGATTGGCGACCTTGCCACCGTTCTGAAAGCTGCGAATTTCCGGATCTGCTCCCAAATTTCCGATGAGCATGACTTTATTCAGTGACCCGGCCATTCAAATATCCTTCGCTTTGATACTGTTATTTTGTTCTGGCGCGCTACAATCCGATGGCTAGCGCGGTCCAATAAGTGATTCCCGCAAATATGTAGGCCAACCCGAACAAATACCCCAGCATGAATATGGGCCATTTCCACCCATTTGTTTCGCGGCGCGTCACAGCGATGGTGGAGAGGCATTGCGGCGCGAATACGAACCACGCGAGGAAAGCCAGCGCCGTGGGCAGGCTCCACCGTGCCGCGATTTGATTGCGCAAAGCAGCCTCGGTTTCCTCGTCACCTTCTGCATCCACCGCATAGGTTGTGGCCAGACTGGCCACGGCCACTTCGCGGGCGGCCATGGCTGGCACCAATGCCAATGTCATTTCCCGGTTAAAGCCGATCGGTTTGAAGGCAGGCTCCATCGCGGTGGCAATTTGTCCGGCCAAGCTGGCATCCAGCTGGCTCTCGCCCGGATCAGCCTTGGGGAAGGTCAACATCAGCCACAGAATGACAGTGGCCACAAAAATGATCGTACCGGCGCGGCGCAGGAACACCCATGCGCGCTGCCACAGCCCGATCAGCAAATCCTTGACCCGGGGCCATTGATAGCGCGGCAATTCCATAATTAACCCGCTTGCCCCGCCCTGCGTCACTGTATGGCGCAGGATCAGCGCGACCAGCATCGCGCCGACAATTCCGGCGATATACAGCACGAACATGACCAAACCTTGCAACCCGATACCCGGCCCCACTTTGGTGGCAGGAATAACCGCAGCAATGATGACGGCATAGACCGGAAGCCGGGCCGAACAGGTCATCAGCGGAGCGATCAAGATGGTCGTCAGCCTGTCCTTAGGATCAGCGATACTGCGCGTTGCCATGATCCCGGGAATGGCGCAGGCAAAGCTGGACAGCAGCGGAATGAAACTGCGCCCAGACAGGCCAACACTGGCCATCAGGCGATCCATCAAAAAAGCAGCACGGGCCATATATCCGCTGGCCTCCATCACCAGAATAAAGGCGAACAGAATGACGATCTGGGGCAAAAACACGACCACTGAACCAACGCCAGCTATCAGACCCTCGGTCAGAAAATCGCGGACAAGGCTGTCAGGCAAATTGGCCGTGACCAGTCCTGATACTGCCTCAGTTGCGCCTTCGATCAGGCCGATAAAGGGGTCTGCCCAAGCGAACACCGCTTGAAACATCACGAATAGAAATCCGAATAAGATAATCGGACCGATCCACGGATTGAGCAGCACCTTGTCCAACTCAGAATTGATGCGGTGGGTGCCGCTTTCAGACAATATAGCAGCCTTAGCGATGTTCTTCGCTGCAAGTCGCCGTTCCGGAAGGCTGATCGGAACCGTTCGCCGGGCCTCTTCTTGACCCGCGCTGGAGATTTCGGGACCGTTGCCCAAGCCAGTTATAATCTGGCGCAGTTCATCCAGCCCGATCCGGCGCACAGCCACAGTAGAAACAACTGGCACTCCCAGCGCATGAGACAATGCATCCGGATCAATAACCAACCCGTCACGCTTGGCCAGATCGACCATGTTCAGCGCGATCACGGTTGGACGGTCCAGCGCAATCACTTCTTGCGCAAAGGTCAGATGCTGTTCCAGATTGGTCGCATCCAGAACAATTATGAACACATCGGGCTGGGCCTGTCCGTCAATCTCGCCCATCACCACTTTGCGGGTGACTTCTTCATCGGGGCTGCTGGTTTCTGACAGGCCATAACTGCCCGGCAAATCGAGTAGTTCAGCGGTGTCACCACTGGCCAGCTGAAGCCGGCCTGCTTTGCGTTCAACCGTCACACCGGGATAATTGGCAATTTTTTGCCGAGCGCCAGTGAGCGCGTTGAACAGCGCGCTTTTGCCGGCATTGGGATTTCCGACCAGAGCGATGGTTTGGGGAGACAACATAATCGTAGCGTCCCTCAATCGTGCACAATTTGCATGGCGGCGGCATGCGCGCGGCGCACTGCGATTGTCATACGGCCTACAGTCAATGCAATCGGATCAGCGCCGCCAAATACGCCGCGATGGGCGATGGTAACTTCGGCCCCTTCATCCAGTCCCAAAGCGCGCAAGCGCTGGCCCTCTGATGGAACCAATTGATCCCAATCAACATGTGAAATGCGGGCCGATTCGCCCCGTGCAAGCTGGTCGAGCGTCATGCGCTCGCGCTGCCAGACAGTGCGGCTAATTGCAACTAATTATCATTAGTAAAGTCGTGCATTTATCGAACCGGGTAGCGCAGCCGGCCCAGAAAACGCGCAACGCTGAAGCTTTCGCGCTCGCGCCCAAGCCATTTGGCCTTGGCCTTCTCAAATTTCATCACACCATCAATCCGCCGATCAAGGAAAGCATAGCTACTGGCCTTACCCTCGCTATCGTCATCAATGAACACGGCCAAGGTAGCAGTATAAATCCCGGCCAATATCGTACGTTTTGTATAATAATTATAATCGGTTGCGGTATCGCCTGCCAAACGCCACATCACGTCGGCGCTTTTCCAGCCTATCCGCAGCGATTTTGGAGCATTTTGCGGCATCGCCATTATCGCCATCGCGCGGCGCAAAGCCTCTTCCAAACCATCGACCGCTTCCAGCCGGAAGGCGACCAAGGCGCGAATACGTTCGCGAATTTTCATTTCGGCCAGCTTTTCAGGGGGCAAAGCATCGACCATCGCCAGATCGATCGAGGCAATCCATGCGCTGATCATGTCCATAGCGCCGCCGGGGTAGGCCAGCCGCGCCACATCGGCGTCCACACCAGCCATCTGTGCGGCATGATCCAAAGCGGCATCGCTCCAACCATCGAAGATCGCCGCAGAGGCAACTTCGCCCGCCATCGCCAGACGCAATTCGTCCAGCGTCAGATCAGCCATATCCAGCGCCTGCGACATTAGAAGGACGGACCGTAGTTGAGATCAGCACCGCCGGATTCGCGCTTTGCATCGGCCCGATCGAATTCATCCAACACGCGCTTATTACCCGTCATCAGCTTGGCATAGTCGCGCGCAGTGCGGCCCGAATTATCGGTCCGATCTGGATTGGCGCCCTTTTCCAGCAGCATCCGAATAATCGACACATTGCGGCTATGCACCGCCGCGATCAACGGAGTCTCGCCCGATGAATCGGTGATGTCGATATTGGCACCAGCCTTGATCAAGGCTGCTACAGAATCCTCTTCGCCCAAGGTAACCGCAAGCTGCAATGGTGCGACGCCCTTTTTATCCTTGATGTTGGGATTGGCCCCGCGCTGCGTCAGAAATTTGACCCAGGTCGCATCTCGACGTGCAGTGACGATATGCAAAGCGGTTTCTCCGGTAGAGATGTCCCGCGTGTTGATCAGAACATTGCCCGGCTCGTTCAAAGCCTCCGTTACTACAGTACCATCACGTTCCTTTACGGCCTCCAGAAATTCATAGCCCTCAGAGAACAATTGCGCTGCGGCTGGAACGGCAAAGGCAGTTCCGAAAACTGCCAAAACAATTGCCAATCTGCGCATAACGGCACGCGCCATGCTGTTATCCTTTCACATTTCCTGTCAAATAGGTTCTCACAACCCTTGATCCATTGCCAGTTAGCAGACGATGAACCGCGACGCTATGTTTTCAAAATTTTCAAAAAACTTTCCCGCAATACTGATCGCAGCGGCCCTTGGCGCCTGCTCTCCAGGACCTGCAGAGCCGGCTCCAGAGCCGCCTTTGGCAGGGGCCGACATTGGCGGTCCGTTCGAACTGATCAACAAGGACAGTGAAACCGTTCGGTGGCAGGATTTTGATGGCCAATATCGGATCGTCTATTTTGGCTTTACCTATTGCCCCGATATTTGCCCCAATGATGTTCAACGCATGTCACAAGGATTGCGGATGTTTGCCGAGAACGATCCAGAGCGCGCGGCGCAAGTGCAGTCGATCTTCATATCGGTCGATCCAGAGCGTGATACGCCCGAAACGGTGGGCGAATTTGCCGCTGCATTTTCCGATGATCTGATCGGATTGACCGGAACGCCGGAACAGGTGAAAGCCGCAGCAGACAATTTCCGCGTGTTTTATTCGCGCGGGGAAGACACGCCCGGCGGCGGCTATTTGGTTGACCATTCCGCGATTGTTTATCTGTTTGGCAAATCGGGTGAGCCATTGGCGACCTTGCCAACCGACCAGGGCGCCAAAGCCGTCGCGGCAGAATTGGCCAAATGGGTGAATTAAGAGACCAATTCTGGGAATTGCCGCTGGAGGCACTGACCCGGTCTGAATGGGAAGCGCTGTGCGATGGCTGCGGCCGATGCTGCCTGCACAAAATCGAGGATGCTGACACCGGCGCTATCGAAGACACCAATGTCGCGTGCAAATTGCTCGATACCAACACGGCGCAATGCAGTGATTATCGCAATCGCAAAGCCTTTGTGCCCGATTGCTTGCGCCTGACGTTGAAGATTGTGAATGACGTTCCTTGGTTGCCCAGCAGCTGTGCCTATCGCTTGCGGGCCGACAATCGCCCATTGGAACCGTGGCATTATCTGATTTGCGGGGACCGCGAGGAAGTGAAACGCGCCGGTATTTCTGTTGCCGGTAGAGTGGTGAGCGAGACCGACGCCGGACCGCTTGAACACCATGTGGTCGAGTGGGACACGCCATGATCGATTGGCTGCGACGCGACATGCTGGAACCCAAGATTTTGCTGGGCCAAAACAACATTCCGATTGTGCTGCGCCGTCACCCAACCGCTCGCCGCCTTACCTTGCGTCTTGCGCCTGATGGCAGCGAAGTGCGCATCACTATGCCCAAATGGGCGCGCAGCGCAGAAGCGATTGCCTTTGCTCATGCCCGCCAAGAATGGCTGACCAGCCAACATGAAAAAATCCCGCTACGCATCGTGCCAGAGCCGGGCCGCACAATCGCTTATCGCGGGGATGATCTGCAGATTGAATGGCATCAAGACTTCCCCCGCAAGCCGATGGCCGCAGCAGGTTCGGTACAATTGGGAGGGCCGCTGCATTCACTCGAACAAAGGCTGAAGCGCTGGCTTGAAGGGCAAGCGCTGGAGATGTTTGAACACGATGTCGCACATTATTGCGATCGGGCCGAACTGGCGCAGGTACCTGTGGCGTTGTCTAGGGCGCAAAAGCGATGGGGCAGCTGTTCTGACCGTCTGCGCATCCGGCTGAACTGGCGCTTGGTTCAGGCACCAGATATGGTCCGCAGGTCGGTGGTTGCGCATGAAGTGACGCATTTGGTCCACTTTGATCACAGCCCTGCCTTCCACGCCATGCTGGCTGATTTGTTCGAAGATGACATCGCCAGGGCGGATCGGTGGCTGAAAGAGAACGGTCGCAGCCTTTACACCAGTTTTGGCTAGTTTCCGGACAGGCAGCACGAGCGGTCAAAATTTGCATGGCGAAGGGGCCACCTTGTCCCTATATCGGGGCCATGCCTCGTATGTCTCGCAAGTCTCGCTTTAACCTCGGTACAGGAATTGTTGATTTCTGGGGCGAATTCAGGAAGCCAACACCCTATCGTTGGCCAATCCTGGGCGTGTCCGGGCTGCTAACTTTCGGATTGCTGTATGGTGTCACCACAGAGAAGTATTACTATCCGCCAGAACGGCCCACCATTGAATATATTACCAGCTTTGAAGAAGGTCGCAGCGATGCTGAAATTGCTGCCTCCAACGAAGAAAACCAACGCCGGCAAGATGCCATAGCCGCCGAACTGGAAGAATTCGAAGAACGCAAGAGAGAGCTTTACCGTTCACTGGGCCGTTCTACGGGCATGGATGTGGACGCGATGGAACGCCAAATTGCCGAAGATCGTGCTGCGGAAGAGGCTGAGGTGGAGCAATTGCGTGAACAACGCCAAGAGCGCAGCGACCAAGCAAGCGAACAGTGACGCTGAATCAGTGTGGGTTTACTGCACGCCTGCATCACAATTTCGGCACATCTGGTGGCTTATTCTTTGACAATGGCCCCTTCCGACTGAATAAAGACTGCGGGTAACGGCTCCACTGGTGTTCAACCAGTAAGAGAGCCTATCGCAGCCATAGACACACCGCCAAACCGGCGCTGTCAATCCAGCTAGTGGGGGTAATTTCATCCCAGTCGACGGAACAATGCGATGACCGAAAATATGGACTTTATCGATCTGTACGCGCGCCTTCAGGTGAGACCCGATTGCGACGAGAAAATTCTGGAAAAAGCATATCACCACTTCGCCCTCAAATATCACCCAGACCAAGCTGAAACCGCAGATGTCGGGAAATTTCAGGAGGTGGTCGATGCCTATACTGTCCTACGCGATACCGAAAAGCGGGCTGATTATAACAAGCAATATGCCGCCCATCACGGCGACAATGTGTTTGCCTTTCCCGGATCAGAAGATACCGCGCTAAAAGATTCTGAGGCCGTGGCCGATGCTGACGCGCATCAAAGAATCCTGATGTATCTGTACAAACAAAGGCGCGAAAATGCCGAATATCCCGGCATTTTAGGGTATTTTGTGCAAAGAATGCTCGGCTGTTCGCAAGAGAGTTTCGACTTTCACGTCTGGTATCTCAAATCCAAAGGACTGATCGGCATGACCGAACAGGCTGAATTGGCGATCACCATCGAGGGGGTCGATCACGTGATATCAATGAGCCGCACCGCAGAGGCGGAAAAGCTATTGATTGCGCAGGCAAAACCTCAGCACAACTAGCCCGTAACTGCGGTCAGCGCGCTGACGAATTTCTTGATATTGCCCATGTGCAATCCGGCAATATTGATCCGCCCCGAACCCGCCATATAGATCGCATGATCGGCGCGCAGCTGCTGCACCTGTTCCTTGGAAACCGGTAGCGTTGCAAACAAACCATTTTGCGTTGCCAAAGGCGTAAGATCAACGCTGCCCGCCGTGCCAGCGTCTGCCAAAACTTGGCGCACCTGCCGCATGCGAATGCGCATGGTCTCCAATTCGTCCAGCCACAGCGCGGTCAGCTCTGAATCGCGCAGGATTATCCGTACAGCTGCCCCGCCATGATCGGGCGGCATGGACCAGCTGGCCCGCGCCAAAGCATTGGCATTGGAGAAGATCGTGTCCAAGCCTTCTGGCTTGCTAGCCATCGCGTAAAATGCGCCGACACGGTCACGATAAACGCCAAAGTTCTTGTCGCAGCTATAGGCAACAAACGCCTCTGGCACGGCGCTCAGAAGGCGCCTTAGACCATAGGCATCTTCTTCCATCCCATTACCCAGCCCCTGATAGGCGCTGTCAATGATAGGAAAGACACCTTTTGCTGCAATCGCATCGGCAATCGCGTCCCATTCAGCATTGGTGTAATCGACGCCCGTGGGGTTGTGGCACGCCCCGTGCAACAACACGGCATCGCTTGGACTGGCGTTATTGATCACATCGAGCAGCGCGGCAACATTGGCAGTTCCGTCGGCATTGGCGTGAGGAAATCCGACCATCTCCAGTGCAATATCGCCCAGGATCTGGCCATGGTTGGGCCAGCTGGGTGTGCCGATATGCAAACGATCGACCCCGGCGCGCTGCGCCAAAGCAACAGCCAGTCGGACAGCGCCAGTGCCGCCTGGTGTCTGCATCCCTTGGACGCGGCCACCCATTGTTGGGTCGTCTTCACCGAAAATGTACGGTTTAAGAGCGTTCACAAAACCCATGTCGCCTTCTGGGCCCAGATAGGCTTTGGTCTCTTGCGTATCGACCAGCTTTTTTTCAGCGCGTTTAATCGCCTGAAACACGGGCGTATCACCCTGCCCCGTGCGATAGACCCCAACGCCCAGATCAATTTTGTCTGCGGTGGGATCATCAGCATAGGCCTTGATCAAGGCAAGCAGGGCATCGGCGGGCTGGGATGTGAGTCGTTCTAACATAGCGCATCCCATGCCGCGCTGCTCGCGCGCTCGCAACAGGCAATCGCCTGTTGGCGGGGATAGTTCAGCTATCGATGCGGTGGTGTGGGCAGTTCCAACGCAATGGCTGAGCCATTCGTGGGATCAGAACGGCAACCAACGCTGCTTCTTGGAAAAGCGCATATAGCCTGCATTTACGCCCAGACGTAGCCCGGCACCCACGCGAATGGGGATCATCACAACGTCCCCTTTGCGCAGATAGCTGGCGTGCATCCCGCCCACGACATAGGCTTGGCCTTCGCCTGCAGGATAGCGTTCGTACAAATCTTCACTGTCATACAAATTGTAGACCAACACAAAGGTGTTGCCCGCATTGGCACCAGCATCAAACCCTATCGACGGGCCAGTCCAATACACTGGGCGCTCGCCTTCAATCTTGTGGAACAGCGTTCCCGAACCATAGCGCGCACCCACCACGAATGCGCCGCCGGCCTCGCGGCCAACGATATAGGCGTTGGGTTGGCCTTGGTCCTTCAACGCCTTTTCAATCAACCCGGCCAGCCCTTTGGCCCCTTTGCCAAAGACACCTTCGGCAGCGCCGATCAGGTCATCTTCGCCATAGGTGGTCTCGGTACTTGCTCCAGCAGTAGTGGCTCCAGCAGTAGTGGTTGTAGCTTCCGCTTCGGGCAGTCCAGCGTCGGGCACTTGGTCAACCTGCACCGGGTTGGCCCATTCAGGAGCGGCGGGTGCATCAACAGGCGGCGTTGCCGTGTATGTAACACTCTGCGGTGCATCAGCATCATCTGCCGGAAGCTCTGCTGGTGGGGCCAGATCGCCATCAATCGCGCCAGAATAGGCTGCGTCAGGATCGATACTTTCCAATTCTTGAGCACTAGAAGCGCTACCCAGCAATGCAAACGTGGCTGCCACCGCGATGCTTGCCGTCTTCAAACCTTCGAGAATATGTGTCATCTTGCCCTTCCATGGCCCGTGCGCGGGCTGATCCAGCGTGAACAGAATCCTTTAATGAGAGGCGAGCAATTGCGCGTCGATGAACGGAATCGAAAATACGGCGAACCGAGTCTTATCGTCGCCGAACGCCACGCTAGCTCCATTTTTTTGGGCCGATCGCAATTTTTGTAAAGACTTAGCTTGCCGCCTTACGCACTGCTCATTATAGCGCGCTCTTCGCATGCGAATGCGATGCGGAGACGTGGGTGAGTGGCTGAAACCAGTCCCCTGCTAAGGGACCATACTGTTTATAGCGGTATCGAGGGTTCGAATCCCTCCGTCTCCGCCACC
>Ga0209121_10004494_pt1 | contig 13008 bp, 11 predicted proteins | sample Cruoilmetagenom3_FD_187292 | JGI IMG/M metagenome (GOLD analysis project Ga0209121, IMG submission 187292) | Oil polluted marine microbial communities from Coal Oil Point, Santa Barbara, California, USA - Sample 3 (SPAdes) (version 2) | ecosystem: Environmental > Aquatic > Marine > Oil seeps ... | reverse complement strand
AAGCTTCATCCCATAGTAAAGCTGGCTAAGGAGACAGTGGAAAGCTATGTTCGTGAAGGCAAGGTTCGTCAGCCAAAGGAGTCAACTGCCGAAATGAGGGAGAGGGCCGGCGTTTTTGTTTCCATACACAAACATGGCAATTTGAGAGGCTGCATTGGCACCTTCGAACCGACGAAGCCCAACGTGGCTGAAGAGATTATGGCCAATGCCATCAGCTCAGCCACAGCCGACCCTCGCTTCCCACCGGTAACCGCTGCCGAACTGGACAACCTGGAATATAACGTAGATATCCTCACCCAGCCCGAGCCGGTCAAAGACGAGAGTCAGCTCGACGCCAAGAACTATGGAGTAATCGTGGAGAGCGGTTTCCGCAGAGGGCTGCTGCTGCCCGATCTGGACGGCGTGGATAGTGTGGCCAGGCAAATCGAGATTTGCCGCCTCAAGGCGGGAATAGCTGCCGATGAACCGGTTAACCTTTACCGCTTCCAGGTGAGAAGATTCAAGTAGTGGGGCTAGAAATGCCTCTTTTTGACCTACAGCAACAGGCAAGTCCGGTTGATACTGCGCCTTTGGCCGCCAGGATGCGGCCGCGCAGTTTCGCTGAATTTGTCGGCCAGGAACACCTCGTAGCCCAAGGACGAGTGCTCAGGAAATGCATTGACGCAGACCAATTGCCGTCAATGATTTTGTGGGGGCCGCCGGGCAGTGGTAAGACGAGTCTAGCTTATGTTATTGCCCAGAGCGCCAAATCGCATTTCAGCCCGTTGAGTGCTGTCAACGCCGGTGTTTCTGACCTGCGCCAGATCACCAATGAAGCCAAGCAGCGGCTGACGCTATCGAGGCAGCGAACAATCCTTTTTATTGACGAAATTCACCGCTTCAACAAGTCACAGCAAGATGCCATCCTACCGTTTGTAGAGAATGGCACGGTAATCCTTATTGGAGCTACCACAGAAAACCCTTCCTTCGAAGTCATAGCTCCCTTGCTTTCCCGATGCCGCGTTTTTCAACTGAAGCTGCTAACCAACGAACAGATTCGGCCTATTGTCGAGCGGGCTATAACCGACGAGGAGAGGGGGCTGGGAGAGCTCAAGGTGACCCTGGAGAAGCCAGCCCTCAATCATCTGGTAGTGATGTCCAACGGCGACGCTCGCATAGCCCTCAATGCCTTAGAGATGGCTGCCTTCGCCACTTTGCCTGACGGCGACGGTCGGCGGCGAATAACCTTGGCCAGCATCGAGGAGGCACTGCAGCATCGAGCTTTGCTTTATGATAAGAGCGGCGACCAGCACTACGAGATTATCTCGGCGCTGCATAAATCTCTGCGCGGCTCCGACCCCGACGCCGGCCTATACTGGTTGGGCCGCATGATTGAGGCTGGTGAAGACCCTCTTTATGTTGCCCGGCGTTTGGTGCGCTTTGCCTGTGAGGACGTCGGCGTGGCTGACCCTCAGGCCCTGGTATTAGCCGTAGCGGCACAGCAAGCAGTCCATTTCGTCGGCATGCCCGAAGGGAACCTGGCTCTGGCTGAGGCGGTAGTATACTTAGCCACCGCTCCCAAAAGCAACTCTTTATATCAGGCCTATTCTTCAGTGCAGCAGGATATACAGCATAGCCGAAATGAGCCAGTCCCTCTTTGGCTACGCAACCCGGCCACGCCCTTGATGCGGCAGATGGGATATGGCAAGGGCTATAAGTATGCCCATGATTACCCCGGGCACTTTGTGCCGCAGCAGAACCTGCCATCGTCACTTCAGGGAAAGCGCTACTACATCCCCGGCGACCAGGGTTATGAGGCCGAAATCAACGCCAGACTGGAAGCCTGGAGGAAGAAAGCCACAAGCGACTAAACTCTCCTCGTCAGTGAGACCCAATTTGCCCGGCAGTGAAACTATTGACATCAACAAGCTGAGACTGTGCTATAATATGCCGCGCAATGGAGGAGGCACGTCTTGGCTAAGTTTCTCATTACGCCTAGAGATACCAAGTTCTATGACCTGTTCGAACAGGACACTGCTAATCTAGTCACTGCCGGAGAAAAGCTAGTTGACTTCTTCGACAACTACGAAGATGTTGAGGCCAAGGCAAAGCAGCTCAAGGAGCTGGAAAGCCAGGGCGACCTTATTACTCACCAGATAATACAGCGTCTGCACAGCACCTTTGTCACTCCCATAGATAGAGAAGATATCGCTCTCCTGGCCCATGCCCTGGACGATGTGATGGATTTCATCGAGGCTGCCGCCAGAACAGCGTTCCTGTACCACATTACCGAACCGACTGAGAGGGCTCGGCAGCTAGCCTCAATCGTAGCCAGGATAGCCGACAAATTGAACCAGGTAATGCCTTGCCTACGGCACCGCGACCAATTTCCCCAGATTCTGGAGGAATGTGTGGAGATGAACAGCCTGGAGAACGAGGCTGACGATGTGCACCATGCCGCCCAGGCTGAGCTTTTTGCTGTCTGCTCCGACCTGAGCGAGATAATCAAATGGCGGGAAATCTACCAGCACCTGGAAGACGCTACCGACCGGGGCGAGGATGTGGCCAATGTGCTTGAAGGTATAGTGCTGAAGAATGCTTGAGCCCCTTGCCCTGTTGGTCGGGGTGGTCGCCTTAGCCGTCGCTTTCGGTGTTGCCAACGGGTTCAATGATGCTGCTAATGCTATTGCCACCGTAATTGGCACCCGCGTTCTTTCCCCCCGGGCAGCCGTAATCACGGCTTCCTGCCTCAGTTTCCTCGGAGCCGCCACAGGCACCGCCGTGGCTGCCACCATTGCCCAGGGGATTATCGCTCCTCAAGCCCTGAGCATGAACACCGTGCTAGCCGGGGCAGTGCCAGCGGTTATGTGGACCTTTGTGTCCACCCACTATGGCATGCCTATCAGTACCACCCATGCCCTAGTAGGGGGACTGGTGGGGGCTGGCATGGCCACAGGTGGCAGGAGAATCATCGTGTGGCCAATTCTGGCCAGGGTGCTTTCTTCCATCGCCATCGCCCCGGCGCTTGGCCTTGCCGGTGGTTTTTCGCTGATGGTGGCCATACTGTGGCTGTTCCGAAGGACTGCCCCTGGTAAAGTACAAGGCCTTTTTGGCAACCTGCAAATCCTGTCAGCCGCCTTCCTGGCCTACAGTCATGGCAAGAACAACGGCCAAATGCCCATCGGCCTGATGGCCATGGCTTTGATGGCCTATCAGGGGGCTACCGAGCTCCATATCCCGTTTTGGACTGTTATAGCTGCGGCAGCCTCAATTAGCTTGGGTATGGCTTTTGGCGGCTGGCGGGTTGTCAGGACAGTGGGACTACAAATGACCACCTTGCGCCCCGTCCATGGATTCGCTGCCGAGGCATCGGCGGCTGCCGTTGTCGAGACCGCCTCGCACCTCGGCATCCCGGTCAGCACCACACACTGCGTGAGCACCGCAGTCATGGGAGTGGGCGCCACCAGACGCCTTTCCGCAGTGAGGTGGGGCATAGCCAGAGATATCGTCCTCACCTGGATTTTGACCTTTCCCGCCTGTGGTATTCTCGGCTGGATCATTGCCTCTATCCTCAACCTGACCGTTTAAGACGGCCATACAGCCCCGCCGCTTGCTCTCATTCTGAGGGAGCTTTCCTTCCGCCTCCCTCTAACTCCCTCCCCCACCATCGCCTCTTCCGGCTACGTACAACGGGCCATACGCCCGCCCACTTCCTGGCACAAAATTAGCGACAAAAGTTGGTTGCATCAATAGAACACACGTGCTACGATTTAGCTCCGCTAATTGGATAGTGAGGCTGTTTAATTTTGATTTCTCGTTCAAATTGAGGCTTTTCAGAGGTGTCTCACTCCAAAATTTTCGTAGTTGCCTGATTCATCAGGCTGCCTTTTGCCCGAAGGGCAAATATAATAAGAGCATATCAAATAATTCAAATTTCCATTTGTGCCTGCGGGCACAATATTTTGCCGCAGGCAAAACTAAAAAATGAATCTTCCTTATTTAGCCTCTTTTTTGCTTTGCAAAATTCCGCCTCTGGCGAAATTTGGGCAACTACATTTTTAAGCGGCTCTGGATAGTGGGGATTTAATAAGGAAGGTAGATTGAATGTGAAGCTCTTAAAGCTAGCTTTAGAACGGGAAAATTATGAGCTGGCAGCTCATATCCTCGTCTACGGGCTGATAAAGGCCAGTGTAGGAATGAATGAGGAAAATAAGAAAGGTATCGGGAACAAACATCAGCGAGAAAAGAAAAAAAGGGGCTCCGCCAGGCAATAAGAATGCCGTTAAGCACGGCTTCTACAGCAAGGCACTCCACGAAGCAGAGAGGGTAACCCTGCAAGAAGCGGTCGAGGTTGAGGGGGTTGATGAGGAGATTGCTTTACTAAGATATAAACTAGCTGAGCTGCTAGAGAACTACCCTGACCGGATCGATTTACAGGTTGACATAGCGAGTACTATCGCCAGGCTGGTTAGAACCAGATATCAGATAAGCAAAGAACAGAAGAAATCTCTCAAGCAAGCCATCGCTAAGGTGCTCACTGAGGTGGCTGTTCCGCTAGGCATAGGTGTCGGGATTAAAGTAGCGGGCAAATAAGCGCGCTACAGGTTGAACGCCAACGAGGATTTGCCCCAGCCGAAGGCCAAAAGCTGCGCTCATAGCTAGCTATGAAGCTGCGACCGTATCAACAGGAAGTAGCCAGGGCGGTGTTGGATAGCGTCCAGTATGGCCGCGGCTTGACTTTCTCCGTGGAGATAGCCAGGCAGGGCGGCAAGAACGAGCTATCGGCCCATCTGGAACTCCTGCTATTGACCCTCCACATGGCTCAGGGAGGCAATTTGATAAAGTGCTCGCCTACCTTCAAGCCCCAAACCATAATATCCATGCACCGGTTGAAGCAAAGACTGGACGAGTTTGGCTTCAACGGCATCTATCACACCGAAACGGGCTACATCATCGCTCTGGGGAATGCTCGGCAGATATTCCTGTCAGCCGAGCCATCGTCGTCAGTGGTGGGACACACCGCCGATATACTGCTGGAAATAGACGAATCGCAGGATGTCAGCAAGGAGAAATATAGCAAGGAGTTCCGCCCGATGGGCTCGTCCACCAATGTTACCACCCTCCATTATGGCACAACCTGGGATGACAGCACCCTGCTCGAAGAGATAAAGCAAATGAACCTTGACCAGGAGAGGAAGGATGACATTAAGCGCCACTTCAGATACGACTGGCAGGAAGTAGCCCGGTATAATCCAGAGTATGGAAAGTTCGTTGAGGCCGAAAAAAGCCGGCTGGGAGAGAATCATCCGCTGTTCCGGACGCAGTACGCCTTATTGCCCATCGAAGGACGGGGCGGCTTCCTGTCACGCCAGCAAATCGCTGTGATGCTTGGCACGCACCCCAGGCTCAAACAGCCCACAGACAGCAACGCCGTCTACATTGCCGGTATAGACCTGGCCGGAGAGAGCCAAGACTCGAGCCCAGACCCACAGAGCACGACGCCAAAGACTATTGGCTCCCGACTGCCGACTCGTTCCCATGACTCCACTGTCATCACCATTGCTGAACTTGGCACAACACCAGTGTGGCAAAACAGACGCGAGGCTGGGGTGGGACTCCCCTTGCTCAAAGTGGTGGAGCAATACCAGTGGACCGGCATCCCTCACTCCCAGCTATACTCCCAGATGGTGGCTGTGCTGAGAAAATGGCACTGTTACCGCATCGTAGTGGATGCCACCGGGATTGGTCAGCCGGTGGCTAGCTTCTTGAGAAAGGAGCTGGGCAGCAAAGTAAGGCCATTTACCTTCACCCAAAAAAGCAAATCATATATGGGATTCGAGCTATTATCGTTCATTAACTCGGGCAGACTGAAGCTGTACCAGCAAGACGGCTCCCCAGAGTACCAGCAGACGGTGTTTCAGTTGGAGACAGCCAGAGCAAACTACCGGCCCAATCAACTCATGAGCTTCTATGTTGAGCCCCATGAGGGGCATGATGACTTTCTAATGAGCCTGGGCTTACTCGTCATCGGCGCCGAGGAGTTCAAGCCACGTCAAGCCCGAGGCCTGGTGAGGACAACTTAGGCCGCCCGTCACACATCGCCCCCAGCCCTCTCCGCCTGTTCCTTCATAGCCTTCAGCAGTGAAGCGGCGAACTGCTTGTCAAAGCCAGCCTCCAGAAGAGCTTGAACTACCCTATCAGCCACTCTATCAGCCAACAACGCGGCCACTCGCTGCATAGCCAACTCCCCACACTATAGATTAAAAGTTAAAAATCAAAGTTCAAAATGACAACTTAAAATGTAAAACTTTTGATTTTTTCTCTATATATTTGCCTTTTGCATTTTAATTTTTGATTTTTGTTAGTCCTATATGCTACTACAAGGTAGGCAGTTCCCGGCCCAGTTCGGCCAGCGCATTGATTCGCCGGTGTGTCTCCTCTATCTGGTCCTTGTGCTCCTGCCCATACTGAGTTGCTTGCTCATAGAAATCCTTTATCTTAGCCACAAAAGACAACTGGGACAGTATCAGAGTGACATCAATGAAGTACTTCTCCCCGGGGAAATCGCCACCCCTGATTACGGCGCCGGGGGCGATTTCACTGATGTAATCGCTCACGCTCTTGACCATGTCCATGTTCATTTCTCTAGCCGGGCCGGCCATGATATATACCGCTTTGCCTGCGTCCTGAGGATTGCAGCCAACGGAAAGGTCAGATACAGTGGCATCCAGGGCCTGCGAGCCTCTAAAGCTTTCCACCGCTTTATCCTGGAAATGCTTCTTCCTTATCTCCCAGGGAAAGCGAAAGGCAGGAAGCTTAGTCCTGCCGATGCCAATGGTTGTCCAGCCCTCCAGAGAGGCAATCAAATCCCCGGCATCTATCGTCCTGGCCCCCACATACTTGCGCTTGGTCACCTCGCCGGCACACAGCAGGTCATAGAACGGCTCGGCAATCATCTTGTTTATCCGTTCCATATTGTTAGCCAGGCTGGCATCTTTTCTGACATACCTCTGGTTATCGGCCAGGAAAACGGCGTCCACTGTGTCATAGGTGGACTTGAGGCAGGTAGCCGTATTGTAGACGCTCCTGGCCTCGGTATACTGCTCATGCTCAAAGGGGAGAACAGCAAGGGCATAAACTGGCTTATTCAGGTATCTCTCCTTAATCATCTTGGCCACCACCGGCAGGGCTCCTGAGCCAGTGCCGCCGGCAGCCCCAGCGATAAGCAAAAAGGCGTGTGTCTCATAAAAGTCGCGCTTGGATTTCATGGCATCCATCACCTTATCGCCGTCTTCCTTGGCTAGCTGCGCCCCCAGCTCATTTATCTTGCCCACTCCATGCCCCAGTGTCTGACGCAGGCCAATCAGTATCCGGTGCGTGAAGTCGTTCTTGATAAACCTCAGCCCGGTCAAGTCCGCCTGGTCCGTGTTTGCTCCAATGACGATGGGGGCTATCACTGCCTTCCGTTCCGCATGTGCCTTGAGATTCAGCCGGGCAAAGTTGTCAGCGATGCGGCAACCGCATTGTCCCAGTCCAATAATTGCTAGTTTCATTTTTCCTCCTGAATTTCAATATACCCCTTTGGTGACATTATACAGCTTCTCCCGCCTCTTTGCGAACCCATCACCCTGTCCTAGTCCACTCCCTTGACGGGAGACAATTTCAGCCATCTCAGAGGTGTTTCACCCCCCCCAAAATATTTCGTAGTTGCCTGATTTATCAGGCTGTCTTTTGCCCGAAGGGCAAATATAATAAACATATCAAATAATTCAAATTTCCATTTGTGCCTGCGGCACAAAATGAATTGGGCAACTACAGGGTATTTTAATCATACGGTGCGCTTCTCCTGGTAAACAGGAAAACCAGGGCGCCGATGAGCACTACTATTGCGGCGGCAATAGCAATTAGTGCCCATAGAGGCAGCAAGCCAGACTTAAACGAGTAGGGCGTGGTCCAGCCGCTATCGTTTTTAGCCCCATCCACCGCTTTTACCCTCCAGTAATAGCTGCCGTAGCCCAGAGCCTCTGCCTCGGCTAGACCGTAGCTAGCCTCAGTTAGTCCCGTTTTAGATATCAGCACCTGATCGAAGGCCGGTGTTGTTCCTATCTGAAGGTCATAGCTGACTCCACTATCATCATCAACCGTCTGCCACTCGAAAACAGGAGTTACCTTGGTTACCAGACCGAGCCTGACGCCGTTGGCCGGTGAGCTAAGCGCCGGTTTAGCCGGCGGGCCTGATTCCATAACGAAGGTGAAGGAAACTGTGGTCGCGTCGTAGCTGACTACTACGGCGTGGTCTGTCGTGTGTGTCGTCTGGGTATGCTCGGCGGCAAAGGTAACGCCTGATAAGCTTCCCTTACTGCTGGTAGTGCCGCTGCCTTTAGTTACCGCGTCATAAGTAACAGTTACCGATTCATTAGCCGGGAAGCCCTTGCCACTGACAGTCAAAGTCGTGCCTACATGTCCTGTCAGCGGCGTCACCACTAAGCTCGGCAGCACCTCAAATTCCACTGCATCTATATCCCGCTTCTTGGTATTCCTTCCCTCAGCAGTCACATCGTATGTGCCCATAGCCGCCTCGGGCACCTCGAAGCTTTTCTCCCAGATCCCATCGTCGTCAGCCGTAATACCCCCGACTACTCTGTCGCCACCAAACAATACCTGAATATCACTCTCATCCGCCTCAAACCCGCTGCCGCTGACAGTGGCGGTGTCGCCAACATAGCCTTCCTCATCACTCACGCTTATGCCTGGTGAAACCTCAAACTCTACTCCTTTTATGTTGTCGTCCTCAATATCGTCGGCCTCATCGCCCACGGCGTATACCCAGTGCTCTCCCTTGCTGGCTGGCGGCACCTCAAAAGTAACATCTTCCCACGAGCCATAGTCATCAACCGCGATGTCTCCACTCCATGCCACCACATACAGGTCATCGTCCTCGTAGTCATCGTCAGGGTCTTCCAGGTAAAACCTTATCTCGATTTCCGACTCATCCTCGTCGTATCCCTTGCCCCTGAGCTCAACCGTACTTCCGGCCGCTCCTTTGGCTTTACTGGGCGCTACTATTTCTATCCACGGGCAGACGGTGAACTCCACGGTATCAACGTCGTCATCCGGGTCATCATCATCACAGATTAAGATTTTGTGTATCCCCATGCAGCTTTCCGGTATCTCGAAATCGTAGTCAAACTCGTAACGCTCGTCTATCTCATCGTAGTCATCGTACTTCACTTTCTCATCAGGCCAATCATCCTTATCCTCGCTAAATAGTTCGTAGTAGATATAAATATAACGACCATGAGCCTCATCCCACGAACCATATATCGTTATCTCATCTCCCATGTAGCCTTTGTTCTTTGAAATGCTGCCGCCTTTAACGCTGAAGCTCCCGGCGGCTTGAACCGGGGTAGCCATAACGGGAATAACCATAAGGCAGATAGCCAGAGCGATAACCAATCGAGCTAGTAGTTTCATTTAATCCTAACCTCCTTTATTATATTAGGCTGTTTAATTTTGATTTCTCGTTCAATTTCAGCCATCTCAGTGGTGTTTCACCGCCAAATTTCGTAGTTGCCTGATTTATCAGGCTGTCTTTTGCCCGAAGGGCAAATATAATAACAGCATATCAAATAATTCAAATTTCCATTTGTGCCTGCGGCACAAAATAAATTGGGCAACTTCATTTAATAATCCTCCCCTTTTCGTAGTTGCCTGATTTATCAGGCAGACCTGCCCAATGAATTGGGCAACTACACTATTATAAACGAAAACATAGCAAAAAAGTAAATAGCAAAATTGGCCTCTGGCTAAATTTGATACATCATCTTCCCTTCCTCAAGTGCCCTATTAATAAATGGGTTTCCCGCCTGCCTCATTCGGTCAAATTCCTCCGCGGTATAGCCGATGGGCTCAATGGGCAAGTCAAAGCGGTTCAGCTCCAGCAGCAGCTTTATCCTATCCAGAAAGCTTAATTGAAAATCAGCTATCACCATAATGTCTATGTCTGACCCTTCACTAATGTCACCGGTGGCAAAGGAGCCAAACAGTATTATTTGACGTGGATTGAGTTCCCTTATTATTTCCTGGCAGTATTGCTCTATCTGGCTAGAAATTTCTCCACGTGATTCAAGATGGATGTTGCATATCTTAGACATTTGTCGGCCATCTCCTGAGTGTAGTATTCAGCGGCGGTGCCTTCAGGGTAGAAGTTGGGATATCGAGAACCGATGTAGTGTCGGTCTAATTCCCTTGCTGCCTCTACCAAATCAGCAAAGCTGGCATCAACTTTGGCACATTCGCCAATTAGCCTGGCCACTGAGTGGCTTATTACAGCTCTGATTCCCTGGGAGTACAACAAGCCCTTAGCTGCCTTTTCCGCTGCCTGTTGACTATGGAAGCAGCTAGTGGCGTAGGACTGAGCGTCAAGTAGCACCTTAGAATCGGCCAAATCTCTCTGACCTTGAGCCAGCCACCTTTTGCCCTCGTCAAGGTTCTTCGGCATATTGCCACAAGATTACCATAGCCAGGCCGCAAGGTCAAACAGGCGCGGGGGTCTAACGGAGGCCCTCAGACCCACCACCCTTTATCTGGCGAGGTAGGGGTTGGGGCTTGTCCCCCACCCGGGGGTGACGTGCTATGGCGCAGATAAAGCCTGCCCTTATCGCCTATAGATATTGCGGCGGTGCCCGATGACATGAACCAGGAGCAATCGTTCCTCCCGGTTCACTCAGCCTCAGGCATAAGCCGTATTTGATAATCTGTCACCAGTCGAGCCCAGCTTGATTAGCCACTTGGTCGATAGTTACACCTTTCTCGCCACTTTGCATCGCATTTAAGGAATTACGGAGCCGTTCTTTAACTTCTTCACGGAGTTCAAGCCCGATGTCGGGGTCGCCGAGCATTTCCTCTAGTTTTTCTTCAACTGCCTCTTCGACTAACGATTTCAATTGCTCAACGCTGAGGTCCTTGACTTTCATATCGCCTCCTTAAAATACCATTATATCAGCTTGCGCCTGTTAGTTGCCAGCCTTTCCCTCTTGTCCTTGCGGTGAGCCAAAGCCCTGAGCCCTTCGCTCTCTGTCATTCTGAGCGTAGTTGCCCAATTTATTTTGTGCCTGCGGGCACAAATGGCAATTTGAATTATTTGATATGCTGTTATTATATTTGCCCTTCGGGCAAAAGAGGGCCTGATAAATCAGGCAACTACAATAAACTCCGCGAAAGGGTCAGGCGAAGCAATCTCGGTGGGGAAAGGTGTGGGGCGACAAACGCCGCCGGCGGCACGGGGCAAAAAGAGGAAGGGGGCTTTCGCAAGCCCCCTTCCTGGAGTGTCTCAGCCTAAGCCAATTACACCTTTCGTGTCCTGAAGATGAGGACGATAACCACAATCACCAGAACAGCGCCAAGGCCGATAACCACCCACACCCAGGCGGGAGTTCCTGCCACCACTGGTGGATGCGCCTCAGCAATGTGAGCTTTCAGAGCTGCCTCACTGGTGAAGGTCAAGCCACATTGTGGGCAAGTCCACTCTTTAGCCGGTGGAGCCGGCGGCTCGGGAGCGGTTCTGAAGGTGGATATCGAGCTTCCGCTCAGCACATTGCCACCCTTCATCGCCTTAACCTTCCAGGTGTAAGCAGTATCGTAACTGAACTTTCCACCGTACACGTAGGAAGTCTCACTCAGCCCTGTCTTGGACTCAATGTCTTTGCCAGAGCCGTCCATCAAGGTCCAGTCATAGCCGGTAGTCTCAGCCACAGAAGTCCAGGTGAACACCACACCTTCCAGACCCACACCGGTAGCGCCGTCGTCAGGAGCGGTCAATTGAATGGCACCGCCCGGACCAGCCTCAATGGTGAACTCCCAGCCATCAGACCACCAGCTGCGGATGGTCTCGGCATCGTCATCAGCCTTAATGACCCTGACCTTCCAGTAGTAGTCCTGATTGCAGTCGAGATCGCCCTGCGGTATTACGATGCTTTCATCGTCCACCTCAAGCCCGTCATACTCGTCTCCCGACACAGCCCCGGCAATCGGATAATCAAAGTCCTTGTCCAGAGCTATAGTGAGCTCGTAGGTGGATGAGTTGCATAGCTCATCCCATTCGAGGATGAACTCCTCGTTATAGCAGTAGCACGGGTCGGAAGGAATCATAGACCCATCAGCAACCTTAACCAAGTCCACGCTATCCTTAGCCAGGCAGTCCTCGTAGTTAAACAGGTTTTCCTCGCCCTCGGCAAGGTCATAGCCGCTGGTGTCAATAGCCCACAGGAAGCTGTTATCTCCGCAGATCTTCAGTGCGCCGGGCTCGGCAGTGAACGTCTCCCCGTCCAGGCCATTCTCCAGGTAATCCCAGTAACTAGCCTTTGGTTTGTCTTTGCACGGGGATAACCAGCGAGCCATGCCGCCCTCATAGACGGCGTAAAGGACACCGCCGTTGTCAGCATCGGTCATAGGATTGTCCCTATCGAGAACAATGCCGAAGTAATCCTGGCTGGTGGCCTTCAGGTCTTTCCAGCTCGTGCTGTCGTCAATGACCCATCTCCATACGCCCTCATCGCCATCGGTTACTGCGGCGTAAACGGTGTCGTTCTTGGTGAAGTAGCTGTCGAAGGCAACATGGACTAGGCCATCGGTGCCCAGCTCGCCCTTGTCGCCCAGTCGGCTGAAGCTGTCAGCGCTATCGTCGGAGTAGCTGGCGGAACCCTTATCGCCGCCAACCAGGACATAGCCACCAACTGCGGCTATGGTGTGACCACTCTCGCCGCTGGCTAGCTTGGCATCCTCGGCTGAAGACCACGAACCTGGCGCCCCATGCTTGTCTGACATAGATACCTCGCCGTCTGAATCCACCGCATAAACGGTATCTTCAGCCTCAACGGCCAGGTCCACAATGTCATCTAGCGGAGACGCCGTGTGGGTTGTCCAATTGGTTATACCGCTATCGTCGTTCCAGTAGAGCTTCTTGGTTCCCTGGTCTACCACATAGACGGTGAAAACCTCTTCCTCCTCCTCAGGAGCTAAGCGGATAAG
>Ga0209121_10004493_pt1 | contig 13008 bp, 14 predicted proteins | sample Cruoilmetagenom3_FD_187292 | JGI IMG/M metagenome (GOLD analysis project Ga0209121, IMG submission 187292) | Oil polluted marine microbial communities from Coal Oil Point, Santa Barbara, California, USA - Sample 3 (SPAdes) (version 2) | ecosystem: Environmental > Aquatic > Marine > Oil seeps ... | reverse complement strand
TAGAATTAGGCGAGCCAGACGCTAGCGGCAGAAGAAGGCCTCTAGAAATACCGGGTAGCGAATTTATACTCAAAGCCAATAAATTAATAATGGCGATCGGGCAAAAGCCTGCTGTGCCAGAAGGTTTTGAACTTCAATTGAATAAAAAAGGAACGATTCAGGCAGATGAAGAAACTCTTGCTTGCTCACAAAAAGGTATATTTGCAGGAGGAGATGTAGTAAGCGGGCCAGCATCTATAATCGAAGCTATACAACACGGAAGAATAGCAGCTTCGGAGATCGATAAATTTTTAGGCGGTTCAGGACAAATTGAACAAAAATTCGTGCTGGAAGACGAAGAAAATCCATATATTGGAAGAGAAGAAAAATTCGCATACAAAAAAAGAATCAATATGCCTGCTCTCCCGGTAGATAAAAGACAAAACAACTTTGCATTAGTAGAGCTTGGTATAGATGAAAAATTAGCAGTGGAGGAAGCAAAACGATGCTTAAAATGCCAATTGCGATTAAAAATCTCCCAGGCACCCTTACCTCCAGAACATCAAACAGAATAGATATATAAACAAAGCATTGCCACTACTTATTAATTACAACAATGTGTAGTGTGGTAAATAATATTGGAATCAAACATTGAATTCTGTGAATTAAAAAATTTAATAAACTAATAACTCTGGTATACTAATATCAGAAGCAGAGTTTGTATTATATGGGAGATGGAGACACAATGAAAGAGGCACTTTTATACGAGATGCTTTCGAATGGCAAAGTGCAATGTAATCTATGTCATTTTCACTGCATAATAGGAGAAGGCAAAACAGGTATTTGTAAAGTACGAACAAACAATAAAGGCAAACTTTACACAATACTTGACTCGTATGCTTCATCTGTCCAGGTAGACCCAATTGAAAAAAAACCACTTTTTCACTTCCATCCCGGGACAAATGCACTCTCTCTTGGCACCTGGAGTTGCAACTTTCGATGTAGGGGATGCCAAAATTACAATATTTCGCGCTTTTACCCATCGGAAAAAAATATTAAAGGTATCAGTGAAGAAATCAGTCCCAAAAAAGCAATTGAACTTGCAAAATCATATGGAGCAAAAGGCATTGCATGGACATACAATGAACCTACAATCTGGTTTGAATACACACTGGAAACAGCTAAACTTGCAAAAAAAGAAGGGCTTTACACTGTCTACGTAACAAATGGCTCCTTAACAAAAAGAGGGTTAGACCTAATAGGCCCGTACCTCGATGCCTTCAGTGTAGACATAAAAGCATTCTCTGACGAAAGTTATAGAAAGATTACTCCAATTTTTGATTGGCACAAAATATTAGATACGATCGTCTATGCAAAAACTAAGTGGAATATTCATATCGAAGTAGTGACAAACATTATACCGACCATCAATGATAGTGCCGAGGAAATGCAAAAGCTTGCAAGATGGATAAAAAACAACCTTGGTAAAGAAACACCCTGGCATATAACAAGGTTTTTTCCATATCTTGAGCTTTCTCACATTCCTCCAACTTCTATTAAAAAACTTGAAGAATTACACGATGTTGGGCTAAAAGAAGGCCTTAACTTTGTATATGCAGGAAACATATTAGGGCATCCTTATGAAGACACATACTGCCCGCAATGCAAAAGAAGGGTTATAAGTAGGCGTGGATTTAGTATCACCGAAAACAACGTGCACAACGGTAAATGTGATTTCTGTGGAAAGGAACTAAATATCATTGAATAAAAAAAGAAATATAGTCACAATAGCGGGATGGATTTTTGTTGTATGCCTTATTATTTTCTCATTTATTAATAAAGCAGAAAAACCTCCTGCAACCGCTGAATTATACGCAATGGATACAATCGTGAATATAAAAATATATGGCGATAATAAAGAAACAATTTTAAAAGAAGTTATTAAAAAAATAGAAGAAATAAATAGCTACGTAGACAGTTTTTCTCCCAATTCTGACATCTATAAAATAAATAAAAACTCAGGTATAAAAAATGTAACCGTACATCCCGAAACAGTTGCAATAATAGAAAAAGCAATGGAACTTGCACATAACACCAATGGGGCATTCAATCCTCTAATTACGCCTCTATCACAAATATGGGGATTCAGAGACAAAAATTATAGAATCCCATCTGAAGAAGAAATTAAGGATGCTTTAAATCTCACTAACTATAACGACATAGTAATAAGCAAGAATACTGTTTTTTTAAAAAAGGAGGGAGAAGCCTTGGATCTGGGAGGCATCGCAAAAGGATATACTTTAGATTGCCTAAAAGAAATTTTAGACAAAATGGATGGAGAAAGAGCCCTTATCAATAACGGAGGGAATATTCTGCTCTACGGAACTCCTCCAGGTAAACAGTGGAAAATTGGTATAAAAAATCCAAGAGAAGACGGAATCATCGGTACCCTGAATATTGAAGGCACTAAATTTATTTCTACTTCCGGTGATTACGAGCGTTTTTTCACTAAAGACAATAAAAGATACTGCCATCTTATAAATCCATTTAATGGATACCCGGCAGATAAAATCTTTTCCGTCACAGTTGTATCTGACAAAGGATACTATGGTGATGCACTTTCTACTGCTTTTTTTATAATAGGGAAAAATGAGGCATTACAAGATGTAAAAAAATTTGACGTTGATATTGTAGTAATTGACAGTGATTTAAACGTGTTCTGCGGCGAAGAATTAAAAGATTCTCTCATACTTGAAAATGGAAAAGGGTGACAAACTTCTTGCTTTAATCCTTGTAGTAATTTTTATATTTGCAATTGGGCAATATACTTTTGTAAGCATAAGTAAGGTAAAAAGGACAATCATTATAAGAAGTGATGGAGAAATAGTGGAGCAAATACCGTTAAATGAAACAACAGAAGTAATAACCACAATAAAAAGCAAAGAGGGAGCGGTTACTATGCAGGTAAAAAACGGAAAAGTGCATATTATTGAATCTACTTGCCACGATAAACTGTGCATAAAACAAGGATGGATCAGTAAAACGGGTGAAAGCATAGTTTGTTTACCTAACCGCATATCAATTTCCATCACAGGAGAAGAGAAAAATGAAATCGACTCGATCACGTATTAAACTAAGAGAGCTCATTTATCTGTCTATTCTCATCGCATTAGGCATTGTATTAAACCTGATAGAGCCGCCCATATCCCCAATACCAGGCGCTAAACTGGGACTTGCAAACATTGTAATACTGCTCGCATTACTTTTCTTTGGAAAAAGTGAGGCAATTATAGTTGCATTACTTAGAGCTATACTTTCAGCATTTTTTAAGGGAATGCTTCATCCTATCCCACTCTTTACAAGTATGGGCGGTAGTATAATGGCTGCTATTGCCATGATATTAGTTTATGACCTATGCAGAAAACATTTTAGTATAGTAGGCATAAGTATAATAGGAGGAATAATAAACAATTTAACCCAATTTTTTATTGTGCTATATATTACGAAAAACAGTGCTCTCTGGTACTATTTGCCAATTCTTCTTTTTTTAGGAGGAATAAGCGGATGGGTCATTGGATTAATTACTAAAATACTTTATAATAAAATGAAAACGGTGGTAAAAAATGGATCGTAAGAGATTTTGGTTAATGATGTTGTACATGATTATTGGTGCGATATTGGGAACAATATTAGGCATAGGGTTGGGAAAGGTCTTCCCGATATTAAATAGTGCTGTTTCGTTCGGATTTTCACCTTTTACTTTAAATCTTGTAATAATGAACATTACTTTTGGGATTACCTTCTTCTTAAACATTGGCACTGTCGTCGGTGTAATATTATTCCTATACCTCTTCCTGGTAATATGAAATTTATACTCGCATCAGCATCGCCCAGGCGAATTAATCTTCTTCAGAAATGGCAATTTGACTTTGTCCCGGTTAATCCTCAATACGACGAAAAGATTTTTACTTACAACCCTACAGTAACTGCCATGCTAAATGCCTACAACAAAGCGTTTTCCACACATAAAAAATATAAAAACAGTATCGTTGTAGGGGTCGATACTATAGTAGTAATAAATAATAAAATCCTTGGAAAACCAAAAAACAAAAGTGAGTTAAAAAAAATGCTTCAGCTTCTTTCAGAAAATGTACATCGTGTAATTACGGGAATTGCAGTTATTAAAAAAGAAAAATTTATGATAGACTTTATAGAAACAAAAGTGAAATTTAAAAAATTGTCTTGTATCGAAATAAAAACATACATTGCCGTAAAAGAAGGATTAGATAAAGCAGGTGGCTATGCCATCCAGGGAGCTGCCTCAAGTTTTATTGAGGGCATAGATGGCCCGATAGATAATGTAATAGGTATTCCGATAAATCTTTTAAAAAAATTATTAAAAAAATTAGAGAGGTGAAAAATGGGATTTTTTAACAAAGAACTGGCTATTGATTTAGGTACCGCAAACACTGTTGTTTATATGAGAAATAAAGGTATTGTGTTGAGAGAACCATCAATTATTGCACTAAATACAAAAAACAAAGTTGTTGCCGTAGGGAAAGAAGCCAAACAAATGGCAGGAAGAACCCCATTTGAAATAAAAGTAATACGTCCATTACGTGATGGCGTAATTGCAGATTTTGATGTTGCAGAAAAAATGTTGGACTATTTTATCACAAAATCCGGTGGAAAAAGAGGGATATTCAGACCAAGAGTACTAATTGGGGTGCCCTCCGGTATTACCCAGGTAGAAAAAAAAGCTGTAATCGAAGCATCAACACTTGCAGGAGCGAAAGAAACACTTGTCGTCGAAGAACCTATGGCTGCAGCTATTGGAGCCGGATTGCCTATCACAGAAGCAAGAGGCTCAATGATCGTTGACATAGGCGGCGGCACAACGGAAATAGCAGTAATTTCATTAAAAGGAATTGTAGTAGTTAAATCTTCCCGAATAGCGGGTGACGAAATAAATGAATCACTTATAACATATTTAAGAAGAGAATACAGTTTGCTCATCGGAGAAACAACTGCAGAACAAATAAAAATTCAAATCGGAAATGCATACCCTCTCGGACAAGAAGAAATGATGGAAATAAGAGGAAGAGATCTTGTTGATGGACTTCCAAAATCCATACAAATTACATCAGAAGAAATTAGGAAAGCTTCTCAGCCAATAATAGAAGAAATTTTAGATACAATCAAATCAGCGCTTGAATCCACTCCTCCCGAACTTGCAGCAGATATAATGGATCGGGGCATTATGCTCTCTGGAGGCGGTGCCCTTTATAGAAATATTGATAAATTCATCACTCAAAGAACTGGAATTCTTGTCACCATAGCAGACGACCCTCTTTCTTCAGTCGCACTTGGAGCAGGAAAAGTACTAGAAGATATTAGGATATTCCGCGATACTATAATTTGAAAAAGAATCAACACCTTAAAATATTAATAATCCTTTTTCTTGTTGTTCTTCTAATATTTATTGCGGGGCTCGCAGGAAGAGGCATTACACTGTTTGATGTAGCAGATTTGTTGTTTATACGACCAGCTTCTAATATCGTAAGCCATATAAATAAAACAAAAGCACAGATACATAAACTATCCAGTCTAACAAAAACTAAACTACAGCTTGAAAATGAAAATACCAAATTAAAGAAAGAAATAAGTATATTAGAAGAAAGGATAAAATTAATCCAAGGAATTTATGAGGAAAACGAACGACTAAAAAATATCCTGGGGCTTAAAGAAAGGTACGGCTTCAAGTATAAAGTAGGCACTGTGGTAAGTATTTTGACAGACAATTTTAACACAATAATCATCAATAGAGGAGAAAGGGACGGAATAAAAATAAATATGCCAGTTGTTTGCACTTATGATGGGAAGACAATAAATCTCGTAGGTATTGTTATCGATACATCTTCTAACTTCTCTAAAGTGCAAATCGTAACGGATCCTGACTTCTATGTGGGAGCAAAAGACATGCAAACAGGTGAAATAAGCATTGCGCAAGGAAATGGAAAAAACCTTTCCATAATAATGAAAATTTCACTTCCAAAAATGCAAAATGGGGACCTCATCACAACAACTGGAGTAAGTGACATCTACCCTGAAAATATTATTATCGGGAAAATTAGCAATATTAAAAAGAAAAGTAGTTTTACAACCGAAATAATAATAAGTCCTTATGTAGATTTTAACACCCTATACGAAGTAATGGTTATATACAAAAAATGAAAAAGAAAGCAATACTGTTTTTGCTGTTTTCGATATTGTTCATCATGGTTGATATTACGCTGTCAAATACCCTAAGAATTATTTTTTCATTTGCATACATAGCCTATATTATTGCAACTTTAGAGACGCCATACAATTTTTATTTTGCAGTTATCTTCGGTTTTTTATTTGACATTGTTTTCAGTCAATATCTAGGACCATTTATGCTTCTTTTTTTTCTTATATCCCTCATATCGTACACAATATGCACATTTTATAGTATTAAAAAATTAGCACTGCAGCTTATACTAGTCCCGTTATGCTTTATTCCATTCGCTCTGATAAATAAAAATATGAACGAAATCTTTTACTACATACTCTTTACTGAAATTGCAGCGTTTGCCACCTACTGGCTGTTAAGCAATGTCAGTAAGAGGATCGATTATGAAAAAACTTAGTGAAGAATCAAAAGAAAAACTCCTTTATATAATTATTATTACGCTTACTATTATTTTACTGTCACGATTGCTATACCTGCAGGTTTTAAAGGGAGATTCTTACCTTGAACAATCTAAATATAACAGTGTCAGAATGGAAGACTTACAACCTATCCGAGGGAAAATTCTAGATAGAAATGGAGTAGTTCTTGCAGAAAATCTTCCTTCGTATGATCTTGAAATAGTCACAGAAGACCTACAAGACAAGGATGGGGAATTAACTTTTCTTTCTTCTATCATAGAAATGGAAAAACAAGATATCGAAAATATTATTGAAAAAGCTAATTTACCAATTTATGCTCATATAAAAATAAAAGGAGGGCTAACAGAAAAAGAAGTAATACAAATAAAAGAACACTCATTTGAACTTCCTGGAATAACAGTTAGTACCACAAGCAAGAGATACTACCCATTTAAAAACACTGCAGCACCGATTATAGGGTTCATCGGACCTCCAACGAAAGAAGATTTAGAAAAAGACAGTTTCTACGGACCCAATTTCATAATAGGCAAACAAGGGATAGAAGCTGAATACGAAAAAATTTTAAGAGGGAAAAAGGGGAAAGAAGTAGTACAAGTAGACGCATCCGGAAGAATCCGAGATGTATTGGATAGTATGCCATCTGAACCAGGGAATAATATTTACCTAACCATTGATATAATGCTGCAAGAAGAGTTAGAAACCATCATAGGAGACAGAAAAGGCGTTGCTATCGCAATCGATCCCAATAATGGGGAAATTCTTGCTATGGTATCACACCCGTCCTTTGATCCAAATCTATTTGTATCAGGAATTAGCCAGGAAGCACTAGATAAACTCTATGCTGAAAATGCATTCATCAATAGAGCCGTTCAAGGCCAATATCCGCCCGGCTCAACATTTAAACCAATAACACTTATTTCAGCTTTAGATGAAAAAATTATTGCCGCAAAAACTGTTATTTATTGTAAAAACTCAATTGTTGTAGGAGACAGGAGATTTAAAGATTGGATATATCCCTCCGCCTTCGGATATCAAAACCCAGTACAAGCTATTGCAAATTCAAGTGACGTGTTCTTCTACACAATCGGATTAAAAACAGGAGTAGAAAAAATTGCAAAACATGCAAAACTCTTTGGTCTAGGAGATAAAACATGGATAGATCTTCCGACAGAAAATACGGGATTGGTGCCTTCCCTGCAATGGAAACAAGAACATGTAGGAGAAAACTGGTATCTCGGAGACACAGCCAACCTTTCCATCGGCCAAGGGTACCTACTTGTTACTCCGCTACAAATGGCTATAATGTATAGTGGTATTGCTAAAGATGGTATTGAATATACGCCTCACTTTTTTTTAAAGGCAATTTCTCAGGAAGGAAGCATTATTGAAGAATTTACTAACAGCATACTGAGAAAAATAGACCTCGACGGTAAAATTTTAGATACTGTAAAAGACGGAATGGAGGCATTAGCAAATAAACCAGATATGAAAATATTAAGTGCCTATGGAGGAGATGTCTGTGCTAAAACAGGAACAGCAGAAGTAGGAGAAACTGAAGTAAACCACTGGCTTATTGCATTTGCACCACACAAAAAACCAGAGATAGTGGGATTACTTTTCTTCGAACATTCTGATTTTGTATCCAGCCACTCACTTGCTCCACTCATGTCAGACTTGCTTAAAAAATTTTTTAGTATAAAAAGTAAATAGGAGGATAAGATGGAAAAGCCAGCTTTATTTAGAGGAACAGGAGAAGGCATCACAATGGTCCTTAACCCAAATGCTCAATTTCACGAAATACTTGAATTTCTCAAAGGAATTTTGGAGGAAAGAAAAACATTTTTTTCCGGAGGCGCAGTTACCGTTGATCCAAATGGAGTACCTCTTGGAAAAAGCGAAATAAATTTAGTGAAAGAGTTGTTTCAAAACTTTGGAGTCGAATTCAAACTGAAAGGTGGCATAGAACTTCACAAAAAAGAAGAATTAGAGGCAGTTCCTGAAAATAAAGAAGCCGTTGTAATACAACAAACGTTAAGATCCGGGCAATGCGTTAACTCTCAAGGCAATGTTGTAATACTGGGAGATGTCAATGAAGGTGCGGAAATAAACACAACTAAAAATGTATATATCTTTGGCATCATAAGAGGTATAGTAAATGCCGGAGACCATATCGTTTCTCTTGGATTCCAACCATTACGTATGACTATTAATGGTATACAATTCGATGAAAAGTTTGTCGAAAAAACATACAGAAAACCAAGAATTGCGCAGGTTGTAAATGAAAAAATTGTGATAAAAATACTTGGGGAGAAAAAATCTTTGAGGAGAAAATAATAATGGGGAGAGCAATAGTTATAACATCTGGTAAAGGGGGAGTTGGAAAAACAACAATCACAGCAAATCTTGGTGCATCCCTTGCAAAACTTAAGAAAAAAGTCGTTTTAGTAGATATGGATATTGGTCTGAGAAACCTGGATGTTGTAATGGGGCTGGAGAATAAAATCGTATATAACATAATAGATGTAGCAGAAGGTAGATGCAAAATCGTACAAGCATTGATAAGAGATAAACATCTTAATAACTCTTTATTTCTTCTTCCTGCGTCTCAAATACATACAAAAGATGATATAGATATAGATAAAATATGCGAAATAATAAGAGCAATAAAAGGAAGTTTCGATTATGTACTTGTTGATTCTCCAGCAGGCATCGAACATGGGTTTGATTCTGCTATCACCGCAGCAGATGAAGCACTCGTCGTAGTAACCCCTGATGTTTCCTCAATAAGAGATGCAGATAGAGTAATTGGACTGTTAGAAAATAGAGGTATAGACGGCACATCCTTAATAATAAACCGACATAATCCTACCTTTGCCAAAAGGAAAAAAATACTTGATGCAGAAAGCATCGTAGATGTGCTTGGGATTGATTTAATAGGAATTATACCCGAAGATCCCCAGGTAATGGAATTTACAAATAAAGGTGAAATTCTCGTTCTGCATAAGAATAATCCGACAGCAAAGACCTTTCAAAATACAGCAAAAAGAATTGAAGGCGAGGATATCCCGTTTTTGGACCTCAAAAAAAAGAAAAGTTTTTTTAATCTATTTAAGAAAAAATGATAAATGATAAACGAATAGAATTTTTCGGATACAGAAACACAAAAATTAAGTCTCCTTTCTCATGCAATTCTTAAAGAAATGAAGAGAAAATTTTATATCCATCTGGCAATAAAAAGAAAAAATAAAAAAACAATTCTAGAAACAACCATTCCGGTAGAGGGAGTAAAAAAGGGGAATAAGTGAGAAAAATTCCCATATTTTTACTGCTAATATTAATTTCTTTGTCATTTATTTCAATATTCTCGTTGCATTTCACCAGCATAAATACATTGCTGGTTAAAAAGCAACTACTTTACATACTGATCGGATTTATAACATTATATGTCATGCTCCTTTTTGATTTCAGAAGTTTAAAATATTTCATATGGACCATATATTTCACAGGAATAGCCGCTCTCATTGCCGTAGTCCTCATCGGAAAAGGCGCTTATGGAGCACAAAGATGGATTTCACTAAAAATTTTTACTATTCAACCTTCCGAATTTGAAAAAATTATACTTATTTTATGCCTATCCTATATTCTTTCGCGAGATCAAAGCGATATAAAAAAATTTATCTTATCAACTGTAAGTTTTCTGCTTCCAGCATTCTTTATACTACAACAACCTGATTTGGGAACAACTATTGTTATTCTTATCATCTATTTTACTCTGCTGTTATTTTCTCTTGATTTAAAATACTTTTTTTCTATCGCCACATTCTCGGTTATATCCATACCCTTTTTCTTCGAATTGCTTAAGCCGTATCAAAGAGAAAGACTTATCACCTTTCTAAATCCACAAATGGACCCTCTCGGCAGCGGGTATAATGTCATTCAATCTATAATTGCAATAGGTTCTGGGAAAATATCAGGAAAATGGTTTGGAAGCACACAAACGAGCTTACATTTTGTGCCAGTTCAATATGCCGATTTTATTTTCTCAGCCATTGGCGAAATGGGAGGCTTCATTGGAGCATCTATATTACTTTTACTGTATATTGCACTCCTTCTTTTTATGATAAAAGCATACAAATCCGTGAACAACCTTTTCGGCAAATACATCATAGTGGGCATATTTATAATGTTTATCACCCAAATATTTATAAATATCGGCATGTGCATTGGCATAACCCCGGTAACTGGTATCCCACTACCGTTTATAAGCTTTGGCGGAAGCTCAACGCTGGTTAATTTTATTGCTATTGGGTTAGTAATGAACATTTATGTATACAGAGAGGATATGAATATTTCAATATGAAAGATAAATATCTGCTACAATTTAAAAAACCATATTCGTATTTTGGAAATGAATTAAACAGCATCCACAAAATACATAATGGAAAAATAAAAATAGCATTCATATACCCAAATTTGTATGAAATAGGAATGTCTTCACTTGGGTTTAAAATTCTATACCATCTAATGAACAATATGCCTGATGTCGTTGCAGAAAGGGCTTTTGCGCCACTACCAGATTTCGAATCTTATCTACGAAAAAACAATTTCCCTCTTTTCACGCTTGAATCACATACACCAATAAAAAATTTTGACCTCATCGCATTTAGTGTGCAAACATGCATGGATTACACAAACATACTAAACATCTTAGATTTATCACACGTTAACATACATTCAAATAAAAGGGAATATCCAATAGTGTTTGCAGGAGGCACATCTGCATATAACCCTGGATCCATGTCTGATTTCATCGATTTTTTTTCCTTAGGAGAAGGAGAATATCAAATACCCAAAATTATAGAACAATTCAAACAATGGAATAGAAAAAATAAAGCTGAACTATTGCAAACATTATCTGAAATAAACAGTGTCTACGTACCAGAAATATATCCGAAAAACAATAAAGCAAAAGAGAATAAAAATATCAACATAAAAGATATTGTCCCGGATTTGAACAATGCACCTGCTCCATTGAAACCAATTGTGCCATCTGGAAAAGCAATACTGGACAAAGCTAATGTGGAGCTTTTCAGAGGCTGCACGAGAGGCTGCAGATTCTGCCAGGCAGGCATCGTATACCGGCCTGTAAGGGAAAAAAGTATAAAACAAATCAAATATGAAGCGGAAGAAATACTAAAAAACACTGGGTATGAAGAACTGACATTTCTCTCTTTAAGCAGTAGTGACTACTCTCATCTTGACGAATTAATAATACTGGCAAAAGAACTTGTAGAAAAATACCACGTATCCATTGCTGTGCCATCCTTGCGCATCGACAAATTTCCAGTAGCTCTAGGGAAAATGATTGTCAGTCAAAGAGTTCACACAATTACATTTGCTATAGAAGCCGCAACTGAACGACTGAGAAATGTAATCAACAAAACAATAAATGAAAAAGATATATTTACCACCGTTAAAACGGTGTCTTCACTTAGTTTTCACACAATCAAACTATACTTTATTATAGGCCTTCCAACAGAAACTGAAGAGGATATCATAGCAATTCCCGACCTTGTCAGAAGGATTTATTCCTACGCAAAAAAACACAAGACAACACAGAAGCAGTTTTCCATCCACCTCAGCATCAACCCATTTATGCCACAGCCAAATACAGTATTCCAATGGGAAAAATTTGACACAATAGATGATTTGTACAGAAAAGCCAAAATAATAAAAGAAGGACTCAAAGGAAAACAGTTTAAGGTAAACTTTGCCAACTTTAAAATGAATTATATTGAAACAGTTTTGGGAAGAGGCGACAAAAATCTCTCTAAGGTTATTGAAACCGCGTGGAAAAATGGAGCAAAGATGGACGGATGGGAAGAACATTTTGACCCTTCCATCTGGGAAAATGCATTCCACAAGGAAAATATAAATCCTGATTATTATACTTCAAAGATACCTCTTGATAGAGTTTTGCCATGGGACCATATATCTTGTGGTGTTTCTAAAAATTTTCTTATCAAGGAATATGCAAAAGCAATGGAAGGAAAAACAACAGACGACTGTAGAAATGGAAAGTGTGAAAGATGCGGAATAACTGATTTCTTTCACTGCCCTGTCTTAACGAAAAAATGAATCAAACCATCTAAACTCTTGACAAAAACTAAACTTCTTTTACAATACTTGTGTGATTGGGCCTCTAGCTCAGTTGGTTAGAGCGCGTCCCTGATAAGGACGAGGTCTCTGGTTCGAATCCAGAGAGGCCCACCAATTAAATGTGTGGGGGTGTAGCTCAGCGGGAGAGCGCGTGGTTTGCATCCATGAGGCCAGGGG
>Ga0209121_10004492_pt1 | contig 13015 bp, 10 predicted proteins | sample Cruoilmetagenom3_FD_187292 | JGI IMG/M metagenome (GOLD analysis project Ga0209121, IMG submission 187292) | Oil polluted marine microbial communities from Coal Oil Point, Santa Barbara, California, USA - Sample 3 (SPAdes) (version 2) | ecosystem: Environmental > Aquatic > Marine > Oil seeps ... | reverse complement strand
AAGGTATAAATAACATAAGTTTAAATGAAAGAGAGGGAAACCTTATTGGTATACTGGGCAAAAGTGGATCAGGTAAGACAACCCTTATGAATATTCTCTGTGGAGCCCAGAAACCAAAAGGAGGATCGGTTAAAATAAACAGTTTAGATCTAAGCAGCAATCCCAAAGAACTTGATGGGGTAATTGGATATGTGCCACAGGAAGACATGCTGATAGAGAATCTTTCAGTTTTCGGGAACCTTTATTATGCAGCATGCCTTTATTTTAAGCAGCTTGATAAAGAGGAAATAACAGTCATGGTTGACAGGCTGCTGAATACCCTGGGTCTTTATGAAAAAAGAAACCTTAAAGTTGGCTCAGTATTAAATAAGGTTATAAGCGGAGGGCAAAGAAAAAGACTGAATATAGCTCTTGAACTTATCCGTGAGCCTTCGATACTATTTGTAGATGAACCAACTTCCGGATTATCATCCAGGGATTCGGAAAATATTATGGATCTCTTAAGGGAATTGACATTTAAGGGTAAACTGGTGGTCTCAGTAATACACCAGCCATCTTCAGAAATTTTCAAGATGTTCGACAGGGTAGTTATCCTTGATGACGGTGGTGAGATGGTGTATTATGGTAATCCTATTGAAGCACTGATATATTTAAAAACTATCGACGCACAAATAGATAGTCATATAGGAGAATGTCCTACCTGCGGAAACATAAACCCGGAAACATTATTCAATATTCTTGAGGCAGAAATAGTTGATGAATTCGGGAGGTATACAGGTGTTAGAAAACGCACGGCTTCCGACTGGTCGAAAAAATATCAGGAACTTGAACACACAAGGTCTTTCCGTGAAATAAAAACCAAACCCGCATCAACCCTGAAAAGGCCAAATCTGTTCAGACAATTCAGGATATTCTTCAGCAGGGATCTAAGAAGTAAGGTGTCAAACCGACAGTATGTAATCCTTACCCTCCTGGAAGCACCCGTGCTCGGATTTATTCTTTCCTATATCATCAGGTATATAGCAGACCCAAGCTCTAATGTTTATATCTTCAGGGAGAACGAAAATATTCCCGTGTATATATTCATGTGCCTTATTGTAGCACTTTTCCTGGGATTAGTAACCAGTGCAGAGGAAATATTCAAAGACAGGAAAGTGCTCAAGAGGGAAAAGTTTCTTAATCTGAGCAAAGGCAGTTACCTTATTGCCAAAGTAGTCCTGCTGCTTGGAATATCTGCACTGCAATCTTTTCTCTTTATAATAATCGCCAACCCTATCCTGGGTATAAAAGGTCTTTATTTCAATTACTGGTTTGCCCTGTTTACCACTGCCGCCTTTGCAAATATCATTGGGCTTAATGTTTCCGATGCTTTTAATTCGGTTATCACAATATATATTGTTGTTCCCCTGTTAATAATCCCAATGATGGTTCTGAGCGGTGCCATGTCCCCTTTTGATAAGCTTAACCGTAATCTGGGCAGTGTTGATAAAGTGCCGTGGGTAGCCGAATTTATGCCTACTAAATGGACATATGAGGCACTGATGGTATCTCAATTCAAGGACAATAAATATGACCGGCTCGTTTATGATATCAATAAAACCATAAGTATTGCTGATTATAATACAACATTCAGGTTACCTGAAATGAAAACAGCACTAAGTACTACTGTACTCAGCTACAGGAGAAAGAAACTTAATGAAGAAAACCAATCCAGGCTCCCGTTGCTGAAAAATGAAACCTTAAGATTATCACAAAACGAAGAACTCTATAGGTTTAAAGATATTGATAAACTTAATGTTTCAGACTTCAACCACCTGGTAGCTGAAAAACTATCTGGATATATTGATTCTGTTACCTTCATTTTCAAAAGGAAGAGTAATTACGCAGATATCGCAAAGGATAAATTTATCAGGGCTAACCGTGAAGACCTTGATAAATTATATAACAACTACCATAATGACCGGCTGGAGGAGATGGTAAGGAAGATATTTGAAAAAAATAAGATACTTGAATACAGGAACACTCTTATACAAAATTTTGACCCGGTATATCGTGATCCTGAAAGTAAGTTATTTGTTTTCAGAACTCATTTCTTCGCTCCGTCCAAAGTTTTTATGAACATGAGATTTGATACCTATACATTCAATATGATATTTGTATGGCTCATGTCACTGGTATTCTATGGCCTTCTTTATTTTAATATTTTTGAGAGAATAGTTGATTCCTTATCAAAAAAATAATCATTCTGCTTAGAATCTTTTATAATACTATTATTTTTTTACTTTTGTAATATAAAGTCAATAATGCTTTAAAATGAAAAAAATTCTCTCCATCTTTCAAATCTTATTAATCCTGCTTCTTGCCTTTTCATGCAGGAACGCAGGAAAAAAAGGAACGGAATTTGCTTTCCCGGAATCCGACTCTATCCCGTTTAAAGAATCTGAAAAGTTAAGCCAGGAAGCTATTGAAGATATAGTACAGAATATAGGTTCACCTGTTGAGATGGCTGCTCTCCTGCTTGATCTTGAGGTGCCTTTTATTGCTGAACATATGGCATCAATAGAAGAAGCTGAGAACCTCAGTACCAATCATCAGAAAGCACTCCGCCTGGGTATCTATGGAGCCGATCTGGGATACCTGAATATTTATGAAAAAACAAGTACTGCTGTTGAAACTCTTTCGACAATTAACAAGCTGGCTGATGGTCTGAGAGTTGGTCAGTTTTTTGATTTTGAGACATTGAAAAACCTGGCATTGAACAGAAATAGTATCGATTCCCTTCTTTTCATTTCTGTTCATTCCTATAACGAGATTGATCAATATCTACGTGAAAACGATCGTGGTTATCTTTCAGCATTAATGATCACCGGGGTCTGGCTTGAAGCACAATACCTTGCATGCCAGGTCGTTAACGAATATCCTCATATTGACCTGAAAAACAGGATAGGAGAGCAGAAAATTATTATCAATGACCTTCTGTTATTGCTCCGCCCTTATAATGAGTCTAATGACGAATACCGTGAACTATATAATGATCTTGAACATCTGAAACGTGAATATTCAGATGTTAATATAAGCTTTACTCCCGGCGAACCTGAAACAATCGAAAAAGATGGCAGGCTTGTAGTCGTTCAGAATGAGGAAAGCAATGTATCATACAGCGATGAAGTACTGGAAGAAATAATATCAAAAACAGAACAAATCAGAAATAAAATAGTATCACTTTAACTCCTTGATATGAAAAGGACAACACTAATTTGCATTACTTTAATACTGGCTGCTTTTGCCCTTAATGCACAGGATCAACAGGAACTGGTTAGTGATTGCGCTCTCAGCATAGGCGGAAGGACAACTTACCTCAAAGATTTTGTCATAAAGCTGCCTGAAGCGACCAGCAAGGATAATATACCTGTTCGTAAAGAAAATATATACCTCATGAAAAAACAGTCCTACCTGTTTACTCAATGTAATGCGGAAGATTCACAGGGTGAACTGTTAATTGAATTATATGATGCGAATAAAATTATCACATCATCAGTAAACAAGAGAAACGGTAAAGTATATTCATCTGTTGAATTTTCTTGTAACAAAACTGGCTTGTATACAATCTGGTATACATTTAAGGATGGTAAAAAAGGAACCGGTGTGGGGATTGTCTCCCTTCTTAAATGACTACTGCCCGGCTTAATTGCAGGAACAACACCGAAAGAAAAATAATAGCAAATACATAATTTGCTATTTTTTTATTCCTTACCATTACCAGGTAGTGGGTCAGGATATAAACAAGAGGAATCAGAAAGACGTACATCAAACCAGCCGAAGCAGCTGGTATAACAAAATACACAACTACCGCCAGTACTAACATCCAAGTCAAAAGCGAAAATATCTTCCTTGATCTTACCTTCTTGGTATTGAAGATACTCCAGAGGTATAATAATGATATTACTAAGATAATTAGGTTAATAGTTGAAATTAGTATAAAAACAGGAGACCAGTAAAAATCAGGTATTTGGGTCATTATGCTGTCAATAAAAAAGTTATTAAGCCATCCTATATCCCTACACGTCAAATAGTAAAAAGCATAAAGGATAATGAAAGGGGTCAACAACCCTATGAAGGAGATTAATATTTCCCTGAAATTTAATGACCTGAACAGGCTTATACCTATTATTATGAGTAGATAGAACCAGATAATATTTGTATAAATCAATGCTGCAATACCAATAATCATTGAAGCATCAAAAAGATTATATGCTATACCCGGTTTCCTGTAAGAAACAATAAGTCTGTCAACAGAAAATAAAAGAAGTATAGATGCAGGTAAAACGGGATTCAGAACCTGGTTGCTGCTAATATAACCACTTAGAAGCACATAAAGTGAGGCCGGCAGGAAAGTTCTCTCGTTAATAAAAAACAGGCGTGTATTAAAGTTTACCAGGTAGATACCTGTAGCTGCAACCAGTACCATGGTAAATAAAATACCGGCAAGGGGTTTCCCCTGGAAAAGATTGATCAGTAAAGAATATAAAGGTGCAGGGTTAGTGTTATAATATAATGAAGATTCAACAGGATTCAACAGTGTTTGCAACCATACAAGCACAAGGCTTAAAAATATTACCAGTATTGTACCGGGACCAATACCCCTGTAGATTCTTAGCAACATATTATATTATAAGTCAAATCCAATATCTCTTCTGAAATATTTACCCTCAAATTCTATTATCTCAGCATTAGCATATGATTTTTTCAGAGCCTCATTCATATCATGGCCATAAGAGCTTATTGCCAGCACTCTCCCTCCTGAAGTAACAATCCTGTCACCTACATTCCTTGTTCCTGCCTGGAAGATAATACTCCCTGATGCATCTTCTATATTAAAAATCTCCTTCCCCTTTTCATAATCCCCCGGGTACCCCCCTGACACCAACATAACAGTAGTTACTGTGTCGTTTGTTATTTCCAGTTTCTTTTCATCCAGGTTACCCCCGGCAACACCAATCAGCAGGTCCATTAAATCGCTCTTTATCCTTGGTATTACAACCTCGGCTTCAGGATCTCCCATCCGTACATTATATTCGACAACAAAAGGATCATCATCTACTTTCATAAGACCGAAATAAAGGAAGCCCTTGTATTCAATACCTTCATTTTTCAGACCAGTAACGGTAGGCTTTATAATCCTGTCTTCTACTCTTTTAAGAAATTTTTTATCAGCAAAAGGTACAGGTGAAACAGCACCCATTCCTCCTGTATTCAGCCCGGTATCTTTCTCTCCCACCTTCTTATAGTCTTTTGCTTCCGGGAATAATTTATAATTATTCCCATCAGTTAAAATAAATACTGATAGTTCTATCCCTTTGAGGAATTCTTCAATCACTACTATTTTACCTGCATCCCCAAATTTTCCAGAGAGCATTTTGTCCAGTTCCTGTACTGCTTCATCATAATCATCCAGTATAAGTACCCCTTTACCAGCAGCCAGCCCGTCAGCTTTCAGCACATAAGGCCTTTTCATACCCCTCAGAAATTCACATGCACTATCATAAGTATCCCTGTTAAAGCTCCTGTAGGCTGCAGTTGGTATGCCATATTTATCCATGAACTCTTTAGCAAAATCCTTACTTCCCTCCAGCATTGCTCCTTCTTTCACAGGACCCACAACCGGTATTTGCCTGTATTTTTCGTTACCCAGGAAGAAATCATGTATCCCTGCCACCAATGGTGCTTCAGGTCCAACAACAACCATTGCTATATCATTTGCAAGGGCAAACTCGGCAACCGATTCAAAATTATTAATATCAAGATTTACATTCTGCCCCTCAATGGCTGTTCCTGCATTGCCAGGTGCAATAAATACCTTATTAACCTTTTTACTCCTGGCTATCATCCAGGAGAGAGTATGTTCCCTGCCACCTGATCCCAGTATAAGAACATTCATATTATCTGGTATTCAATAAATTTCCCAAAAATAGCTAATCCGTGGAAGAAAAAAAATTCCCTCCTATTGGGACTGTCTCAAAAGTCCAAACATAAAGACTATATATCCCTTGTAAGATCCCCAAACTCATACCCCCTGTCATTGATTATCCCTATCAGGCCGTCAAGTACTCTCATCGCACTGTGGTTTTCTTTATCGTGCAACACAATAACCGACCCGGGCCTTACCATTCTCTCTGCTTTGCGGAGAATATAATCACATGTAACCGATAAATCCCAGTCATAAAGTAAAATATCCCAGAAAACTATTCTCATATTCCTTCGTAAAGCCTTGTACTGGGGGCCTGTAATACGCCCGTATGGGGGCCTGTAAAACAATGAACCACTGCACTCTGATCCTTTAAGACAATTATTAACGTAATTGTCCCTTCCTGACTTCCATCCATCAAGGTGTATATAGCCATGATTAGCAACTGTATAACCATTCCCGGTTATGTCAGATACTATACCAGGATATTTCTGGATATTTGATCCTGTACAGAAAAATACAGCATTGTCAACTTCATTTTGCTTCAGCACCTTTAATATTGCCTCAGTACCCTTTTCAGTGGGTCCGTCGTCGAATGATAAATAAATTTTACTGCCAGGCCCTGCTATCCTGAATACAGCATCTCTGTAGAACAACCTCAGCAGCCCGGGGAATCTGAAAATCCGTGGAGTCATGAAGGTCTTATAAAAAATTCATTATAGTAACGGTCAATATCTTCCTCTATTTGTTCCATCAATCCTAATATACCCATAGAGGCAGACATATTATAGAGGTTAATCATAGCCTGCATATTTAATCCAATAACATAATCAAGGTCATATCTCCTGGGTTCATCAAGTCGAAGTACCAATTCAAGGTATGCCCTGGCATTTTTGATTATATCATCAGCTACTGCTATTGCCTGTTCCTCTTCTCCGGCCCTGTATAATGCCCTGAATATATTTATAGAATAATAATTATGATCTATCCTGGCAGGGGGTATTTCATCCAGGCTTTTATATAAGACTTCTCTTGCTTTCAGGGTATCACCTTCGTCAATAAGTGCTTCGGCAAGCATCCCGAACATCCTTCTGAAATTACTGAACATCCGCCTGTTATTCTCGTCAAGATAAACATCTGGATCCGAGGCATTACCCCATTTAAACCTGTTCATCACATTATCATACATCTTTCTTGTATCAATATATCCGATGTCCTGTGTACGTGTACCTGTTGAATCCAGGGGGGCTATCCTGTAAGCAAGGCCTTCCAACTGGAAATATTCATCGAGCCCCATATAGTTTGATGGAGGTACGGTACTGGCAAAATAAAACGGCCTTTCCCATTCATTGGTTCCTAGCATATCCATTACCGCCAGGTTATTTTTATACATCTCCCTGCCTTCATATTCCCAAATAACATTATCCAGCAATCTGTCCTGCTGGTATTCTTTCACTGTACCATTAGCTATAAGCCTTGCTTTATCAAGGGGTATAAGAAATTTACGGGAAGGGATATAATTATAATAATCTCCTCTGCCGGTGAAGTCAAGCTTACTCTGCCTTTCATCTGATCCTGCAAATTTTATAAGTTCAATAATATCATAGGGCCTTTTTATTGCGTCAGTTACCGGTAACTGCTCCCTTTTACCCGGTAGATATTTCTCCGATCCAAGGGTGAATTTTACCGGTTCTGATTCATAGGCTTTTTGTCTCATCATATCAATATACCAGCCTGCTGACAGGTAACTCAAATTTGCGACTCTCACATCAGTCCTGATTCCTTCAACATCCTGCGCATACCATACGGGGAATGAATCATTATCACCGTATGTAAACAGCACAGCATTTTCGTCACAACTGTTAAGGTAATTACTCCCAATATCCCTTGCTGTATATCTTCCCGAACGGTCATGATCATCCCAGTTTTGAACTGCCATAAGCAAAGGAACAGCCAGTAAGCAAAAGATGAAAGCCAGGGGCAGGATTATTCTATGCGGCCATATTTTTTTCAGGTTATCCACAATAAAACAAAGACCCAGGCCCACCCATACAGAGAAAGCATAGAATGAACCCACATATGCGTAATCTCTCTCACGGGGCTGCAAGGGGTATTGATTCAGATAGACCACAATAGCGATACCTGTCATTATAAAAAGAACAGATATAACCCATAATCCCTTCTTATCCCTTTTATACTGCCATGCAATACCCAGTACTCCAAGAATAAATGGAAGGAAAAAATAAGTATTCCGTGCCGGATTATTTTTTAATTCCCCTGGCAACTCTCCATGGTCACCCAGTCTTGATTTGTCAATAAAATCTATGCCGCTTATCCAGTTGCCATGTAATACATTCCCATTGCCCTGGATATCATTCTGCCTTCCAACAAAATTCCACATAAAATAACGCCCATACATATATCCAAGCTGATAACTGAAAAAGAACCGGAGGTTTTCTGCAAATGTTGGTACAGTATATTCCTGCATACCGCCTGAAGTGTTCAGCCTTACCTTTTTACCCTTAATCCTTCCCCAGTATTCATATTCAGAACGGTGCCTTTCTTCAGGACTATACATTCTTGGGAATACAGTCATAAAACGGTCATCAAAAACATACTCATTCTTTTTGTAAGGCACATATTTACCGTTTTCCTTGACAAAACCTCCCGTTTTCTTCTTTATATCAACAACAGGGGCAGAATAATAATTACCTTTCAATAAAGGTGTGCTACCATATTGCTCCCTGTTGATATAATATATCATTGAGAAAACATCCGACGGATCATTCTGATTCATAGGAGGGCGTGCATTAGCCCTTATGGGTATCAGGGCATAAGAGGAATAGCCAAGCAATATAACTGTCAGGATGGTAATTATATAATTGAATATAACCTTACTGTGTTTGATAGAATAGTTTATGCACCAGGCTAGTACAGCGACAATTAATATTATATAGAAATACAATCCTGAATTATAGGGCAGTCCGATACTGTTAACGAACAACAGCTCAAACCATCCGGCAATCTTTACCGTATATGGAAGAAGGAAGAAAACCAGCAGGCCCAGTATTACAAATGCCAGCAGCAGAACCTTGATTATTCCCATGTTGCTTACCCTGTATGTTTTGAAATAATATACCAGTACTATTGCCGGTAGGGCAAGAAGGTTAAGCAGGTGAACACCAATCGATAGTCCCATCAGGTAAGCAATGAGCACCAGCCATCTTCCTTTAAGTTTTTCCAGCTTTTCATCTTCCCATTTCAGGATAGCCCAGAAAACCATTGCTGTGAACAATGATGAAGTAGCGTATACTTCACCTTCAACGGCCGAGAACCAGAAGGTGTCAGAGAAAGCACAGGTAAGTGCACCTATCAGACCTCCGGCAATTACAGTGGCTGTATTTATTGGTGTCAGATTATTATCATTAATATATACCTTCCTCACCAGGTGGGTAATGGTCCAGAACAGGAACATTATGGTAAATGCGCTTGCCAGGGCTGAAAGGAAGTTTATCATCATAGCTGCGCCGGACTCATTGCCAAAACTGAAGAGCGAAAAGAACCTGCCCAGCAAAAGAAAGAAAGGGGCTCCCGGAGGATGGCCTACCTGAAGTTTCCATGCCGAAAGAATAAATTCACCACAATCCCAGAAACTTACTGTTGGCTCAAGAGTCAGGGTATATACAATTAAAGAAACAAGAAAAACGAACCAACCCGTAATATTATTTATTTTTTTAAACCTTAGTTGATCATTACCCATATTGTGATTTTGATTTATTCGGTTTTGAGACTATAAATATATTTAAAATGCCTTTATATGACATAATATCTCCACTCTATATCTCTCCAATAAGATCCTGCATAATCAATACTTATTCGTTTCCCCCTCCCTACATCAATATTTAAACCATGGTCTTCAATCCATATCCGTTCTGATTCGCAAACATCTTCCCCATAATATGTACCATCCAGGTTCAGGAATTTTGTAAGCCTGCCAGGTCCTTCATAGTTAGTGATACCTCTTATTAATACAGCCTGGGGAATACTTTTTTCAGCAGTAACAATATTAAGCATCCAGTAAATCCCGTAAATTAAGTACATATATACAAAGCCTCCCTTGTTATACATAATCTTATTCCTGTGAGTCATTCCCCTGCTGGCATGGCATGCCTCATCTTCTTCTCCACGATAAGCTTCAACATCTGTTATCATATGCTTTCCGGTAATCCCTTCTTTCCCACTTACGCACAGGAATTTCCCAGGCAAAGTAGGAGCTACTTCAAGTACATCACTTGAAAAATAATCTCTATTCAACCTGATGATCATATCAATTATCCCCGTTTTTCATACCAACATTTAAAAAACAAAAGTATAAAACCTTCAGGTATTAGCATACTATGGTTTTAGGCATATAAACCATATGTGATCTAATTTAATGTATATAATATTCTTTTTTATTAAAATATATTGTACTTTTGCACACCCGAAAATACAGGATATTAGGAAAATATAATAGTAAAGATTAAAACAAAAGGACGTGAATACCAATAGCTACAAGACCATTTCGGCGAATAAAGCAACGGTGAATAAGGAATGGCTACTCGTTGATGCTGAAGGTGAAATTTTAGGCCGTCTGGCATCAAAGGTTGCAAAGCTTATTCGCGGAAAACACAAGCCTGATTTTACTCCTCATGTTGATTGTGGTGACAATGTTGTTATTATCAATGCTGAGAAAGTAGTAATGACAGGAAGTAAATGGGATGATAAAGAGTACATACGATATTCCGGGTATCCTGGCGGACAAAAATCAGTTGTTGCCAGTGAGATGCTAAAGAAACATCCGGAAAGGGTGGTTGAAAACGCAGTAAGGGGTATGCTCCCAAGAAACAGGCTTGGAAGAGCTATTTTCAAGAATCTTTATGTATATGCCGGAGGCAACCACGAGCAGGAAGCACAGAAGCCAAAAAAAATTGAATTAGATAAAATTAAATAATAAATGGAAGTTATAAATACTATAGGAAGAAGAAAATCAGCCATAGCAAGAGTATATCTTTCTGAAGGTAAAGGACAGATTACTGTTAATAAAAAAGATTACGTGGAATATTTTCCGACCAAGACACTACAGTATATTATAATGCAGCCTCTTAATCTATTAAATGCTGCTGATAAATATGACATAAAGGTTAATCTTACCGGTGGTGGATCAAAAGGACAGGCCGAGGCTTTAAGGCTGGGAATATCAAGAGCTCTTATCAAAATAAACGAAGAGGACAAGCCTGCCCTGAAAGCCGAGGGATTCCTTACCAGGGACCCACGGCAGGTTGAAAGGAAAAAGCCGGGCCAGCCTAAGGCACGTAAGAGGTTCCAGTTCAGTAAACGTTAAAAACCATATAGATGCATGTTTAGTATCTAAATTGCATTGACTTCGTTGAACGAACTACTATGCAATTGATAATCAGAATGTAAACTTTAATATTGTAAAATGCCAAGAACAAATTTCAACGAATTACTCGATGCAGGTGTTCATTTCGGACATCTGAAAAGAAAATGGAATCCTGCTATGGCTCCTTATATATTTATGGAGCGTAACGGTATTCATATCATTGATCTTGAAAAATCAGAACAAAAGATTGAAGAAGCTGCATCAGCTATTAAGCAAATAGCAAAATCAGGAAAGAAGATTTTATTTGTAGCTACCAAGAAGCAGGCTAAGGATATCGTTGCCGAGAGGGTTAAGCAGGTAAATATGCCCTATGTTACTGAACGCTGGCCCGGCGGTATGCTTACCAATTTCCCCACAATACGTAAAGCGGTAAAAAAAATGTCAGCTATTGACAAGATGGCAACAGATGGCACTTTTGATAATCTTTCCAAGAGAGAAAAACTGCAGATTACACGCCAGCGTGCCAAACTTGAAAAAATGCTTGGTAGTATAGCTGACCTGACAAGGCTGCCCGCAGTCCTTTTCGTGGTAGATATAACAAAAGAATATATTGCTGTAAGGGAAGCAAAAAAACTGGCGATACCTGTGATAGCAATGGTAGATACCAACTCCGATCCCAATGCTGTTGATTTCCCCATACCTGCAAATGATGATGCTTCAAAATCTATATCACTTATAATTGATATTATCTGTAAAGCAATTGAAGAAGGACTTAATGAAAGGAAAACAGAGAAAGAAAAAGAATCAGATGGTAAAGAGAGGAAATCATCAAAGGATACAAAAGCTAGTGCTAAAAAAATCAGATCAGTGAAAATGGAAAAACCTAAAGAAGAAGATGAGGAGAAAGAAAAAAAAGAAAATGTGAGAGTTGATGAAGATGTGCATAAGGAAGAGGATAAGGACAAAGATAGAGTTATGAAAGAAAAACAAGCTAAGAAAGTGAAGGATTTGTCTGATGATGAGGATAATGAAAAATAATATTAACAATTAAAATAAAGAATGTAAAATGGCTTCAATAAGTGCTGCTGATGTAGCAAAATTGAGAAAGATGACCGGAGCAGGAATGATGGACTGCAAAAAGGCCCTGCAGGAAGCTGAAGGTGATTTTGACAAAGGAGTGGAAATAATCAGGAAAAAAGGACAGGCTGTAGCCAATAAACGAGCCGACAGGGAAGCAGGTGAAGGTGTTGTCCTCGCTCATACTACTGATGACGAAAAATTCGGTGCTCTTATTGTACTGAATTGTGAAACCGACTTTGTAGCTAAAAATGCCGACTTTGTAAAACTGGCACACGATATCCTTGACAAATCACTTGAGAATAAAGTCGAAAGTCTTGATGAACTTAAAGCTATTCAGCTCAATGGCGTAAAAATTGAAGATAAAGTGGTTGAACAGATAGGTATAATAGGAGAAAAACTTGAATTATCATATTATGCCTATGTCAGTGCTGAACATGTGCATTCATATATCCATCCCGGAAACAGGCTTGCCACTCTTGCCGGTTTTAATAAACCCGGGATAGACAATCAGGTGTATAAGGACGTGGCAATGCAGATTGCTGCCATGAACCCCCGGGCTGTTGATAAAGATGGTGTAAAACAGGAAG
>Ga0209121_10004490_pt1 | contig 13018 bp, 11 predicted proteins | sample Cruoilmetagenom3_FD_187292 | JGI IMG/M metagenome (GOLD analysis project Ga0209121, IMG submission 187292) | Oil polluted marine microbial communities from Coal Oil Point, Santa Barbara, California, USA - Sample 3 (SPAdes) (version 2) | ecosystem: Environmental > Aquatic > Marine > Oil seeps ... | reverse complement strand
CTCGTCGATCACATAACCCGTTATGCTCGCTCCTCGCGCCTTGAATACAACAAAAAATCCTATTAATTTTTGTTCAACTTATTTATCTCCCGTTCCTAACGTAACTATCGCATGAGTTCCTTGAGCCTTTTGGCGCCTGCCAAAATAAATCTGTTTCTGCTGATCAATGGGCGCCGTCCGGACGGATATCACCTTATTTTTACAATGTTCCAAAAGATTTCTCTTTGGGACGAAATTGAGCTCTCTGTGGGACAGGGAGAAAAAAAGGGGATTTATTTAGAATGTCCTGATAGTGAGTTAATCTCAGGCCCGGACAACCTGGCATACCAGGCAGCCAAGCTGTTTTTGGAAAAAGCCGGTCTGGATCTTGCGGTTAAAATCCTTTTAAGAAAGAGGATTCCCGTAGGTGGAGGTCTGGGAGGAGGCAGCAGTGATGCGGCATCTGTGCTAAAAGGTCTGAATGAGTTGGCTGGCTTTCCTTTTAATGGGGCATCTCTCCATTTGCTCGGCTGTAGCCTCGGAGCGGATGTGCCGTTTTTCCTTCTTGAGGCGCCTGCTGCAGTGGGAAGGGGGATAGGCACTGAGCTTGAGGTCGTTAATGTCCCCCACGGATGGTATGTGCTGGTCTATCCCGGCTTTAGCGTAAGTACTCGTTGGGCCTATAAAAATTACGTATTGACAGGGCAGGATCAGGACACTATTTTTGACGCCTTAGAGGTCATTCGAACCGCCATGTGGCGGAATGACCTTGAGAAGGTGGTTATAGGCAAATATCCCGAAATAGGCCGGATCAAGGCCGAGCTTATGGCGCTTGGAGCTGAAGCGGCCTTGATGTCAGGGAGCGGATCGACGGTCCTAGGGTTTTTTCTATCTCAGGAAGAGGCCCAAAGGGCAGCCTCTGTCCTTGAAGGCAACAGGGGCCTTCACACTTTATCGGTAGAGAGTTTATAGCTGAGAAGTTACCTGTTGGGGTGTCGTCAAGTGGCAAGACACGGGTTTTTGGAGCCCGCATTCGGAGGTTCGAATCCTCCCACCCCAGCCACTATGTAATTAGTGCCTGAACGGAAAAGCAGTTCAGACACAATTTTGAATTCTAAATTCTAAATTTTGAATTCAAAAAAGGAAATGATCTTAATATGTTAATGGGTTAGCCTATGTCAATAACAATAAATAATATGATAATCTTTACTGGGAATGCTAATCCTGTCCTGGCTCAGGAAATATGTGACTACCTGAGCATGCCTCTTGGCAGGGCATCCGTGCAAACCTTCAGTGATGGTGAAGTGTACGTGGAGATAGGGGAAAATGTGAGAGGGGCGGATGTATTTGTGATCCAGCCCACTTGCCCCCCTGTAAACGACAATATGATGGAACTTCTCATAATGGTGGATGCCTTGAGAAGGGCGTCCGCCAGGAGAATTACGGCAGTATTGCCATATTATGGTTATGCCAGGCAGGATCGGAAGGTAGCCCCAAGGGTCCCTATTTCCGCTAAGCTCGTGGCGGACATTATTACCACTGCAGGTGTCAGAAGGGTCCTTGCCATGGATCTCCATGCCCCGCAGATTCAGGGTTTTTTCAGTATTCCCGTGGATCACCTCTTTGCAGCTCCGGTATTGCTCGATTCTCTCAGGAAAAAATTTTCAGGAAAAGTAGTGATGGTGTCTCCTGACGCAGGTGGCGTGGAGCGGACCAGGGCCTTTGCCAAGAGATTTGGGGCCGGGCTGGCCATAATAGACAAGCGCAGGGATCGGCCTAACGAGTCACAAGTCATGTATATTATTGGAGACGTAAAGGGGAAGACGGCTGTCATACTGGACGATATGGTGGATACTGCCGGAACCCTTTGCAAGGCGGCGGAGGCCCTCAAGGAACAAGGTGCCAATGAGGTCCATGGTTGTATTACACATCCTGTGCTGTCAGGTCCTGCGATAAGTCGTATCAAGGAATCGGTCCTTGAGTCCTTGGTGGTTACAAATACGATTCCTCTCAACGAAGAGGCCCAAAAAGTTGACAAAATCAAGGTGTTGTCTGTATCTGCCCTTTTAGGAGAGGCTATAAGACGCATACATGACGAAGATTCAGTAAGTTCATTATTTGTTTAAAAAGGAGTTTTTTCAATGAAAAATGTGACAATAGATATCCAGGCGCGCACAGAGGCAGGGAAAGGGGTGGCCCGCAAACTCCGCCATGCAGGGCAGACCCCGGGAGTGCTGTATGGGCCAAAGGCCGAGACTATATCTTTTTCTGTGAACACTCATGAGTTCAACAAGCTTCTGAATTCGGCAGGTGGGGAGCCATTGCTTTTCACTCTGAATCTGAAGAGCAATGGAGACAGCAGTAGTCATACCGTCCTCATCAAGGATCTGCAATTGCATCCGGTGGATGACAAAATACGCCATATAGACTTTTATGAAGTCCTCATGGACGAAGAGGTGCAGGTCGAGGTGCCAATTACCGCAGTGGGTAAGGCCAAGGGTGTTGAAACAGATATGGGTGTCTTGGAGATCATCCAGCGAACAATCAAAATATCTTGTCTTCCTTTGGCCATTCCGCGAAACATCCAAATCAATGTTTCTGATCTTGGACTGGGAGATGTGGTTCATGTCTCAGATATTATGGCTCCGGAAGGGGTCCGCTTACTGGACGATCCCGAGACGACTTTGATGACCATTGTGGCCTCTAAAGCTGAGGAAGAGGAAAAGGAAGAGGAGGCTGAAATCGAGGTTGAGGAAGAAGAGGAATCTGAGTAAATGGCATGATCAGTGCTTGGACGAGGGGTTTCATTTCAGTGCCGTTATCCCGGATTATGTAACATTGATAAGGGAAAGGAAATTTTTCATAATTTGTTATGCACAATCTGGGATTATCTGCAGGCATAGAAGGTAAAGGCTGATCTTGTCCAGGATGCTCTTGGTAGGCCTCGGGAATCCTGGCCCTCAATACAGGTATACCCGCCACAATGTTGGCTTTGTAGCTCTGGATCGTCTGGCCCTTCAATTCGGTCTTGATTTTATCCCGCATAAGAAGTTTCCTCCATACGAGAGTGTGTCAGGGTTTGTAGCGGGCATTCCTGCTATACTGCTTAAACCTCTCACTTACATGAACAGGAGTGGTGACGCAGTAGCCTCAGTCCTTAACTTCTATAAAATTTCTTTGGACAAGCTCCTGGTGGTACATGATGATCTGGATTTGCCTCTGGGGAGTCTTAAATTCACACAGGGGGGTGGGTCTGGAGGGCATAAAGGGATTGGATCCATTATAGGGTCTGTTGGCAGCAAAGAATTCCCCCGTCTAAGGATCGGTATAGGAAGGCCTTTCAGCCCTGTGCCAATAGACAAATATGTTTTGTCGCCTTTTCTGTCGGAAGAGGCCCCAGTGATAGGTAAGGTCCTTGATGTCAGTATAAAGGGTCTGGTGTGTTTTCTGGAGAAGGGTATTGAAGCTGCCATGAACGAGTTTAATGGTAAGATAGAAGCAAAGTATGTGACGGGCCTTTAGTGATTTTCAAGGGAGGAACAAATGGGCAAATTTTTGGGTTACACTGCATTAATAATCCTGGCTGCCCTTATAGCCGCTGGATGCTTTCCTGGATACTTTCTTTTGGAGGGAAGTCCACCGGAGCTGCAGGTGGTCTCAGTCCCGGAGACACTCGGGAGGGAGTATGTGCTCACGGTTGAAGTTAAAGACGCCCGGAGTGGAATAAGGTCGATTTCCGCCGTCTTGAGCCAGGGAGATAAGGTTTTTGAACTTGATCCTAAAATTTACAAGATAAAGGAGTGGTGGAGGGGATCCGGGGTAAAGGACGAGACAGTCTTCTGGGTCATCAAACCGTTCGAGTTAGGCATGACTGAGGGTAAAGCCCTTCTCCGGATTACCGCAAGGGACTCGTCCTGGCGAAACGGTCTCAAAGGCAATGAGCGGATTTGGGAGACTGAAGTCCCAATAGACATAACACCACCCCGGATAGCAGTGAAAAGTACTGTCCATAATATAAGGACAGGAGGTGCTGGTCTTGTATCTTATAGAGTAAGTGAATTACCCGGCAAGACAGGGGTCTGGATAGACGAAAGGTTTTTCCCGGGTTATCCAAAACCTGGAGGGGCAGAGGATATGTACGTGGCCATGGTGGCGGTTCCTTTCAATGTCAGTAAGCCAAAGAAGATGCTCATCGAGGCAGTAGATCAAGCTGGAAACGTTGCCAGGGTCGGTTTCCCCCATCGTATCCTTCGTAATCCTCCAAAGGTAGACACGATAAATATAAGTGACCGGTTCCTTGAGCAGAAAATGCCGGACTTCATGGATAGATACCCAGAATTCAAAGGCTCTCCCCTGGAAGTATTTCTCGAAGTCAACAGCGAATTAAGGCGTCGCAACAATCAGGAAATTGAAAATTATTGTAAGGAAAGCGCCCCTGAGATCTTCTGGCACGGAAGATTTGTTTGCCTTCCCAATTCGGCCTTCAGGGCAGGTTTTGGAGACGAGCGTCATTACTTATACAAGGGTAAGGAAATTGGCCGGTCATATCACATGGGGTCAGACCATGCCTCGATTTCTCACGCTTTGGTCCCTGCAGGAAATGCCGGCCTTGCCGTGTTTGCAGACTACCTTGGAATCTATGGAAATACAGTAATCCTGGATCACGGCCTCGGCCTTTTCAGTATGTACTCCCACCTCAGCGAAATCCAGGTATCAGCAGGTGATAAGGTGGAACGTGGAGATACGATAGGGGCAACCGGCATGACAGGCCTTGCCGGCGGGGATCATTTGCACTTCGGAATGATGGTCCACGGGGTATTTGTTAATCCTATAGAGTGGTGGGATCAGAAATGGATTCAAGATCATATCCTGACCAATTTATCTGTGCAATGAGGCTTTTTTGTTAAAAGCTTGAATAAAAGGCTTTTCTCTTTTGTTTTTTCTTGTAATGTAAATGGAAACTTGGAGGTATATTCAGAATGGAAATATCTTTAGTGCTGGTGCCTGTAGATTTTTCAGATTGTGCTGTAAACGCATTGAGGTATGCGAAAAAAATAGCTTCTTCATGGAAGGCGGAATTATTACTCATTCATGTCATAGATTCAAGTGAGGTCTCTCGAATTGCTGATTACGCCAAGGAATCAATTGAGAATGTGGAAGAACGGCTTACGAACCAGGCCAAACAGACCTTTCGCCATTTTTTGAATGATTGGGACAGTGATGGTCTGGTAAAAGATACCATCGTATCTTATGGCTCCCCATTTCAGGAAATTGCTATAAAAGCAAGGGAGCTTCAGACCGACCTCATTTTAATGGGCGGTTATGGGAGTACAGGAAAGGGACAGATCGACGAGATTTTTTTCGGTGGCACAGTGGACAAAGTGGTTCGCCTTCTGCCATGCCCTGTGCTATGCGTGCCCATGGGATGGCCCAGTGAAAGTGTTTAGTACAATTGAGCTTTTAGCCTTTAGCGGTTAGCTATTAGTTTAATGATTACAGGATGTTTTGCTATTACAAACTTTCATCCGTTGGGGGTTGTTTCTAATTAACATAATGCCTTGATTTTTCAAAGCTAAACGCTAATGGCTAACAGCTAATCGCTCAACTTACGTTAGACAAAGATTCCCAGTATTTCATAATTTCTAAGCCCTGCCGGCGTGCGGACTTCAACCTCATCCCCTTCATATTTGCCTATCAGTGCTTGGCCAAGAGGGGATTTAACCGAAATGTTTCCTTTTTGTACATCGGATTCGTCTGGCCCTACCAGCTTATAAACAACCTCATCTCCACTATCTATATTTTCCAGTCTAACCTTGACTCCGAATACAACCCTGTCACAGTCCTGGTTTTCACTTTCAATCACCTCTGCTACGGAGAGTTTGCTATGAAGGTACTGGATCCGGGCTTCAAGCTGACCCTGTCGTTCCTTTGCAGCATGATATTCGGCATTTTCAGATAAATCGCCGTGTGCTCTGGCTACTGCAATAGCCTTGATTGCTTTAAATCTTTCTACTTTTTCCAAGGTATCAAGTTCTTTTTTAAGTCTTTCGAAACCCTCTTTTGTGAATGGGGTTCGCTCCATATGCATACACTCTCCAATATATTTTTGTCGGTCGACGAGCTTGCGTAACAAAAATGCCTTACGAAATCGAGCCGGATCAGGGTAACTTCTCAATAAGTCCGGGCAAATCATATTTTGCGACTATCCAATGGATTCCCGCCTTCGCCGGAATGACAGGCGCTCACACCCAATCGTCATTCCGGCGAAGGCGGGAATCCAGACATCTTACCCTGAGTTATTGAGAAGTTACAGATCAGGCTTTACAGATCAGGTCATTCCGAAATTAATAAATACCAGAAAAAGACATGGATGCAAGTTGTCGACTCACCAAAGTCGAAATCCTTTTTCATCGAGCCGTTTTAAGCCCCTACCCCAATACTCTGTGAACGTATATGGGTATTTTTTATAATTCAGGGAGTAGGGACTTTGTTTGTATGGCTAAAATTTTCACTTTAAACACTTTACATTCAAGGTCGTCGGACCTAAACTCTTTATTAATATTAATGTTTGCAGCTAGTCAGAAAATCGTTTATCTTTCATTCTTGCCTTGTGATCAAGATGGGTCAAAAGGAATTGTTTGCCATGGTCCGCATCAGCCATGTCTTGGCTTAGATTGACATATGATGAACAATAACTAACAGAGTTTTATCCAGATGAAAATATGGCCGTAAAAGTAGTCCTCAAGAAAAAGAACCAGTCATCCAATAGTTATCTGGGTCGTCTGATTGAAGCAGGCCAAGAGGGTACTATTACTTATCAGGTACTGAATGAAATAATACCTGATGAGGAAAAGGATCTTGAAAAGCTCGAAAAGATATTCGACCTGCTGCGCCTTAATAATATCGAAGTCATCGATAGCCCAAGAGTCGTAACTATTTCCAGAGAGAAGGTTCTAAAAGAACTCGCAGAGAAAAGGGGCCTGGTCGAAAAAGGATCAGAGTCTATTTCTAAGGATACTAAATCTGAGACTCCGACAGTGGTTCTTGATGCCGGAGGTCATACTGACTCAGAGGAGATTACCACCACCTATCTGCGAGAAATGGGAAGATATGAGCTTCTTATTCCTGAGAAGGAGCAAGATCTCAGCCGCACTATCAGAGATGGCTTTAATGGGATTATTAAGGCTATCATGGATCACCCCTCGGATCTGCCTGCAATGCAGGCCTTGAGGGAGCAAATTCGCACATGGAGGCGTCGCGATCCCACCCTTAAGCCCAAAAAGCAGCAGTTAAATTATTTAGTAAGTGCTGTTAACAGCGTTCTGGAGATTTACTTCGAGGATGACAGCCTTAAATCCCTCGAGGTCATCGTCAAAGGGCATCGGGCAAGAATAGAGGTGGCCAAAGATGAAATGATCAATGCCAATCTCCGTTTGGTGGTCAGCATTGCCAAACGGTATATGCATCAAGGCCTGTCACTTGCTGATCTGATTCAGGAGGGTAACCTCGGTCTTATGCGAGCGGTTTTCAGATTTGATTACACAAAGGGCAACAAGTTTTCTACATACGCCAGCTGGTGGATACGCCAGGCTATTACCAGGGCGATCCTGGACAAGACCCGCACAATACGCCTTCCGGTACATTTTTTAGAACTTCGTAGTCAGTTCTTTAAGGCATTTTATGCCCTCCTCAAGGAGCTTGGCCGGGAACCTACACCCGCTGAGATTTCACTGCGAACAGGGCTGCCCTTGGAAAAAATCTTGTCTATTCTGGAGGCCTCAAAGGAACCGGTCTCTTTGGAGACACCAGTTGGAAATGAAGACAGCACCCTAGGGGACTTTATTGAAAACATGGATATTGTCTCTCCTTACGAGACAGTGCGGGAGAGGGAGCTTACAGAGCGGATTAAGGGCATCCTGGCCACTCTCAGCCCAAGGGAGGAGAAGATCATTCGCCTCCGCTTCGGGATAGGTGAGGACAGTGAATATACCCTGGAGGAGATAGGCAAGCGCTTCAATGTGTCACGCGAGCGCATCCGTCAGATAGAGAAGAAAGCCCTGAACAGGTTAAGACACTCGAGTCGCCGGGAGCGTCTGAAATTTTTTCTTGGTTAGGAAATAGCTAAATTTGTTTTATTAACCAGCGTTTAATCATTTTGCCAACCACACTGATTTATTTTTGTCCACCGAGTTGATTACCAGACCAGTCAAGATTTTTGGGGTAAAGTAGGTTGATTTGTGAGGCATGATAAGCCCTGTATCAGCCACATCCATGACCTGATTAACCGGTGTGGGCCGCAGGATAAAGAGTACATCGTTTTCATCTAAAGCCTTAACGGCACATGGTGCATCTATTGTGAACTTTATGGTCTTTCCCGCCTCCAGACTCTGAGGATTAATTTTAAAGACTTCTTTAATAATGGCCTCTTCCAGCAGGATTATGTCGAGCTCCGACAGGGCAGGGTGTAAGTGCGACAATAGCCGGTTTTGATCTGTTGCTTTCTGCCACCAGATTTGTGCTGTTTTTCTTTTTCCAAAAACCACTCCAATCCCTCGCCTCTGCGGTTTTTCATCAAGGCATTGAATCAAATTGGTGCACAGTTGCTCTGGTTCCAGATCTTTCGAATGAGAGATTTGTTCAACATCGAATACTTGAGACGCCGTGGCTTCTATGAGTTTTAGATCCAAGGCCTCCGGCAGGGTGACAACCCTGTGAACCGGAAGGACTACAAGGCCGGGGTCTTCTGAATCTACGAGATAAACCATCAGGTAGTTATATGGCTTTGACGGATCTTTTCCATAAACCTTTTGCATCTCGTTTCGGTATTTAATGGCAGTGGTGTAGCGGTGGTGACCGTCAGCTATATACAGAACAGTTTCTAACAGACACTCATGAAGAGATTTCAGTCTGTCCACGTCGGTTATCTTCCATAACCTATGAGTATTCTCAGCCTCGTCTTTTACGGTATAAAGCTCTTTTCTTTCGGACTCGGCCAAGATGCGGGCAGCATCCGGGCTGTGGCGATAGAGAATGAAAACTTGGCTGAACTGGGCCTCTGTAGCTTGCAGTAGATGAAATCGATCTTCCGTCACCCTGTCGAAGGTCCGTTCATGGGGGCGCACAATTCGACTCTCCCAGTCTTCCACGCGCACCAATGCCACAAATCCTTTTCTGCATGAATTGCCACTTGGGGTCGAAAAGCTGATATCATAGGGATAGATAGCATGTCCATCTTTTTGCTCTAAAATCTTTTTGGATAGCCAGCTTTCAAATTTCTTTTTTGCGCAGGTGTATTTGTCTATCTTATGCGTCCCGCTAAAATCAGGCTTGGATAATTCAAGGGAAAAGATATTGTAGTGATTTCTTGATACAAGGCTATCTCGTTTCTCATCATCAACCACATCATAAGGCGGGGCTACCAGTTGGACCATATCCCCGGCCCGATCAGTATTGTATCTTATCCCACGAAAGGGTAATACGATTGCCATCTCAATCCTACTTGCAGTTTTTTGGATTTTATAAAACGTCCTTCATCCCATCGAGTCTATAGAAATGGGTGGGGCCTTAGCTACTATGGCAGGAGTAGATCGTCAAGTAGTAGAGGCGCTTGCAAAATCTTGAATTTTGCAAGCGCCTCTGTAGTATGGCATTCCTGGCAGGGGTTTACTATGTGGTAACCGTTTACGGGATTACAACGCTCGTTTTACCGCAACCCACTGAACTGTGAGCGTTTACAGGGTGCTGCAGATGCGAGGCGGAGGGTACGCAGACGTACTCCCTGTACTTCAAGTGCCCGACAACAAAGCAGATGGGGTGCCCTGTGAACGCTTACACTATGTGTTATTAGATTGGGAATTCTCACTACACAAACTGACTACTCTGTTTCTTCCGGAAGTCTTGGCTTTGTAAAGTGCCCTATCAGTGCGAATAAGCAAAGAGTCCACAGTGTCTTCCAGGTTCAGTTCCGTAACTCCCAGGGATGCCTTGACTGTTAAGCGATGTCCCTTTCGCTTCACAGTAAATACGTGTCTAGCCACTCGTTTTCTGAGGCGTTCAGCCAGAGCCATTCCATCCCGGCAGTTAGTGTGAGGTATCAGGATGACAAAATTTTCACCACCATATCTGTATATACCATCAACTTCTCTCACAGCATTACGAAGGATGTCAGCTAATTTCTGTAACACATTGTTTCCGATCCGGTATCCATAAGAGTCGTTTACTTCCCTGAAGCGGTCAAGGTCAATCATTATGATCGACAAGGAAAACTGGTATCTCATGGCCTTGGCTATCTCCTTTTTTAGATCTGTTTCCAGTGCCCTGCGGTTATTAAGACCAGTAAGGTGATCTATGCGCAACTTTTTTTGAAGACCCTTAATGAAACCGGCCTGCTCCACAAGTTCTTTTTCTGCCTGTGCAATGTGCACTGAAAGGGCTTTGTTGTACTCTTGAAGCTGTTTGATTTCCCCCTTTAATTCTTGATCATGTTGAACTTTCTGTTCAAGTGATTTCAGACCGGCACTTGTGCTGTTCACGTGTTCCTTCGCATCTGATGCAAAGGAGCTGACCGTGTCCTTGACACCATCTAAGATCTGATCCGTTTGTTCCAGAAATTCCTCCACCATTTGGCTGGGGACTATAGGAGGCTTGATCTTTTTGAGTATGATTTCGTCATAACCATTCTCATGTACAACATGCCAGAATTCAGTTGAATATATGTCAGGCCAGGGCAGCAATTCTTTTTGGACTAAATTTTTAAGGGTATTACGTACGACTTTAGTTACTTGTTCAACTAAATAGTGTTCACCTTTTTTTGTCTGTGGTGCATGGTCTGTCATTAGATGCCTCTATCGTCAGTCCCCAGGAGCTGATTCAAAGCATTTTCCAAAGAACAGGTGGAGGAAAAAGATTCAAGCAGAAAATTTGCCTCAAGTTCCCACTGATTCTTGCATGTATCTAACTGGTCTTGAATCAGATCGGACAACTGCTGTATGAAATCATGCGGATAGTTTGCAAATATTAAGTAATCCGATGACCTTCGAAAAAGCAGGGCCTTGCCATTTATGTCACTGTTTGTCTTAGTGAAGTCGTTCATGGATTGCTGTATATTTTCCCCGATTTCGTCCAATATCTGGTCTGTCCTGAGATAACCCCAAATTCGGTCTATTTGCTTCAAGTTCTTGAAGTTGATAAAGATCATAAAATACTCGGGCCTATCTATACTAAGAGCAGTGATTTTGTCCAATGTTAACAGATAACGGTAGTTATAAAAGCTACACATAGGTTCCCTGAAATAGGTGATTCGTCTGAAGAGCTCAAGCTTATCTATGTCCCTGCATGGATGCCTCTGTATAGTCAGGGGATTCCAGCCACATACAACCTCTTCCAGGGCTTCTACGACATTTTGGTCAAGTCGTCCTTCTCTCGCCTCGTCTTTTAATATCTTTATGGCCTGAGTGCTGGGTATCGATGACTTATAAGGCCGTTTTGCGATCAATGCTTCATATGTGTCTGCCGCTGACACTATTCTTACCATGGGGCTTATATCATCCCCTTTCAGGCCTGCTGGATAGCCGCTTCCGTCCAGCCGTTCATGGTGATAAAGGACTATTTCGGTTATTCGGTCATCAGGATAGCGAAAAGCAAGATACTTTGCCCCAATGGTTGGATGCATGTTCATGATTTGTCTGTCGATATTGTTAAAACGGCCGGGTTTTAAGAGTACGTCGTCCGGTATTGCAATTTTTCCGATGTCATGGATAAGACAACCCATCCCCAGAATCTCCAGCTCTTCTAATGATAGCTCTTGAAGAAGACCTATTTTTCGGGATATGGCAGCGACCCTCAAACTATGTTCCAAACTATAAGGATCACGACTGCCCAGCATCTCTCCCATTACATCGAACAGGTCTTTGATCAGTGCCTGGTGTTTTTCTTCAAGTGCCATGACCTGGTCAAGCACTGCCAGTCTGGCAAATATCTGTTCAGGATGGCAGGGCTTGACCATGTAATCAGTAGCCCCGGCTTGCAGTGCATTGATCAGGGTCTGCCTGTCTTTGATTCCGCTGAGGACAATAGAATACAGCTTGGGCCTTGCCAGGTTTTTTACCTCTTGTAAAAGTTCCAGGCCACCAAGCTCAGGCATATGCAAATCAGTGATAAGGAGACGGATTGTATCGTCCTTTATTAAGATAGACAGGGCTTCTCTGCCATCTGCAGCACCAGTGACATTCAGCCCCCATTCGGAGAGGTAAGCGAGCAGCAGCTCTCTCTCCTGTGCAACATCTTCTGCTACCAGCACGCGGTACTTGCTGAGAACCGAAAGATCACTGGCGGTAGTGGTGGAAAAGCCTTTGGAATTTTCGTAGATTCTCAAGGGTCCTCTCAGCCAAAATTATTCTAATTGTTCATGCAGAGTAATGACATCTGTTTTTTTATTATCGGCTAATCAGGCCCGGGACTATAATAATTAAATGTCTCGAATTTTCTACAACTCATTGAATTTGCAGGGAGTGGTTGAGGTAAGTATTCTTGTCTCGCATCTTGAATAATGGAATGGTGGAATGTTGATACAGAATTGCTGGCCGCCTTTACAAATTTTTTTGCCTTCACACTACTAAAAGATTAAACTCCAGTATCACAGAAAAGCCCTGGGAACCATTCTCTCGCTCTAAATCCAACCTATGAACCTGATTTGACACTGATATCCGGCACAGACGGGAGAGGGTAGTGTCCAAAAAGTTCATGAGAAATTTACCACGAAGCTTTCACATTTTTTCTTTTCTAAAATATTCTGATCTTGTATCAAAGAGATGCCAAGAAAATCAATATACATTACAGGATATTATTATATTGCAGGCAGAATGAAACTAAATGTCATTGAACTCAAGGTCTTCGGCATCGTACAGGGCGTAGGATTCAGGCCGTATGTTTACCGTCTGGCGGCATCCTTCATTTTGTAGTTTACACTTTTTCAACATAGACGGATGCCAGCCATTAGCTGTTAGCCGTTAGCCGTTAGCTATTAGGTAAAAACTTTGTA